>Ga0114963_10001575_pt1 | contig 15707 bp, 16 predicted proteins | sample C_131016_EF_Meta_FD_87019 | JGI IMG/M metagenome (GOLD analysis project Ga0114963, IMG submission 87019) | Freshwater microbial communities from Lake Croche, Canada to study carbon cycling - C_131016_EF_MetaG | ecosystem: Environmental > Aquatic > Freshwater > Lake | place: Lake Croche, Canada...
CCAGCATTGATCCCAACGAACTCAGTCCCCGAGAGGCATTGCAAATTTTATTTGATTTGAAAGCTCTCGCAGATCATTAGGCAGCAAGCAGGGTTGCATCTCCTGCTTGCTTGCATCCATCGATCAATGGTGATGACCACCCTCGCCATGAACATGTCCGTGTGTGAGTTCTTCTGATGTTGCGGAGCGGACATCTAATACCGTGCAATGAAAGTCTAGAGTTCGATCTGCCAGAGGATGATTACCATCCACAATAATGGTGTCGTCGGTAATTTCGGTCACAGTATAAAGCGTGAACTCGTCATCGCCGTCATCGTCCGCTTGACCTTCAAACTGCATCCCAACGGCCACATTGTCAGGAAAGAGATTGCGGGGCTCTACACGCATTAAGGTGGGATCGTACTCACCAAAAGCATCTTCAGGCTCAAGCCGTACTTTACATTCGTAACCTTTTTCTTTTCCTTCTAGCGCCACTTCTACTCCAGGAAAAATGCCGTCGTAGCCACCGTGTAAATAGCTGACAGATTGTTCGCTTTCTTCCAGAACCTTGCCTTCCGTGTCGGAGAGCCGATAGTTAAGGGTTACTACCGCATTCTTGCCGATTTGCATTACTCCATCTCCTTCACGAGTTTTAAAACTTCTGCTGCATGCCCTTTGGCTTGCAGCACCGGGATCACATGACGGACTATTCCATCACGATCGATAACAAACGTTACGCGCTCCACCATACATCGCGCAATACCATTGACCTCAGTTTCACTTAATACACCAAAAGTTCTACAAATCTCACCATCTTCATCTGAGAGCAGTTGTGCAGATAATCCATGTTTTTCGCGAAAATCAGCATGACACAAAAAATTATCCCTCGACACCCCAAGCACTACAGTTTGAAAGCGATTGAAATTGTCTTCCATATCGCTAAACTCGATCGCTTGCGTGGTACAAGGTGGAGAATGATCGCGGTTGTAGAAAAAGAGCACCACCTTGTGTGTCCCACGAAAGGATGCAATGTTAAGCATTTCCATTGATGCATCGGGTAACTCAAACTCGGGTGCCGTATCACCAACTTTAAGCATACGATTCAACTCCTGTCTGAACTTCGAGTGATTCTAACTGAATTCTTGCATACTCTATTCATGGCAGGATGACACTTTTTAAAGTTATTCGTGATTGCATAATGAAACCATCTATTAAACCCACTTCTTCACTATCTACTCTTCTAGGAGGAATGCATCCGGCTGCATTTCTTCGGGATTTTTGGCAAAAAAAGCCTTTACTCATTCGCCAGGCTATCCCAGGTTTTAAAGGGCTAGTAAGCACCGAACAGCTTCGCTCATTGGCTGCCTCCGAGGATACGCAATCACGACTTATTGTTCGAGATGGAAAAAAATGGGCACTTCAACATGGCCCTTTTGCGAAAAACTTTTGGCGCAAATTAAAACCACATGCGCCTTGGACATTGCTTGTTCAGGAACTGAATTTTCATTTACCTGCTGCAGAGCAATTACTTGAACGTTTTCAATTTATTCCGCATGCAAGGGTTGATGACATCATGGTCAGCCACGCTTGTGTAGGAGGGGGAGTTGGACCGCATGTAGATTCTTATGATGTATTTTTGCTCCAGGGACCCGGGCGCAGACGTTGGCGTATCAGCGGTCAACAAGATCTTACTTTACGGACAGGCCTCCCTCTTAAAATTCTTAAATCATTTAAACATGAACAAGAATGGATTTTAGAGCCTGGAGACATGTTGTATTTGCCGCCTCATTATTCTCATGAGGGCGTGGCTGTAGATGAATGCTTTACTTATTCAATAGGTTTTCGCGCTCCTTCAGCGCAAGAATGGATAGCGGAGTTTTTAAGTGATTTTGCTGAGCGTCTTGATTGGCCGGGGCACTATAAGGATCCGTCTTTAAAGTACTCGGCACACGCAGGAGAACTCCCTAAAGCAATGAATCAGTTCCTTGCAAAAGAATTAAAGAAACTGCATTTTAACTCTCGCTCCCTTGCTGACTTTAATGGACGTTTTCTGACTGATCCAAAACCTCATGTGTTTTTTAATCCGCCTGCACAGAGCATGAATATGCTGGACTTTCAACAGCAAGCCACTCAGTACGGACTTCGCTTAGATCCAAGAACGCGCTTGATGTACTCAAATGAAGCTGCGTGGTGCAATGGAGTATCGTTAGAGACAAATCATGGCGTGTCCCTTGCGCTTATTCAGCTCGCCGATAAGCGCACTATTAGCCCTGAACAACTCAAACTTACCTTTAATGAGTCTGTAGATTCCTCAAGCAAAAAACAAATGTGGCAATGGTGGCTGGAATGGTACGAAGATGGCTGGCTAAAAATTGACATTTAGAGGTCTTGTTGCATTGCAGCGAAATACGCTAAAATACGAAGTATTAGTCTTGTGTACTTGCGATTGATCTAGATTTAAATAAATTTAGAAAAATTCTGGTAAACTCGACTGGTTGTCGCAAGTGCAATTGCACCCGGCAAAACCATTTTGAATGATCAACTTACCAAGGGATACTCATGAAGCACTCTCTCCTGATCGCCGCCCTCGTGGCTGCCTCGCTCGCCGCTTGCAGCAAGACCGAAGCTCCTAAGCCCGCTGACGCTGCTCCTGCTGCTCCCGCCGCACCTGCTGCTGATGCTGCTAAGCCTGCTGATGCTGCTCCTGCTGCTCCCGCCGCACCTGCTGCTGATGCTGCTAAGCCCGCTGATGCTGCTGCTCCTGCTGGCGAAATGAAGAAGTAATTCTTCGTTAGTTCCAATTAAAAAGCCGACTTAGGTCGGCTTTTTAATTTTACGCTCGGTCATTTCTGTCACTTGCGAATGCTTTAATCAAATATCTCGCCAGTCAAACCCTTCGTCCTGCGTCGCCACACCAATCCAGTCTGGAGCACACCCCATCACATCTGCAAGTGAAGATCGCGCTAAATCTTCTGTGTTATTTTGCTGGCTAAGATGCGCCGCAATAAGATGCTTCAGGCGCGTACGTTCTAATCGGCCCAATAATGCGGCCGCAGTAGAATTCGATAAATGGCCAAATGGGCCCATTACCCTTTGCTTCAAAGCGTACTGATAGGGACCACCTAACAGCATTTCTTCATCATGATTGCACTCTAAAACCAGTGCATCACAGTGAGAAAGCGTAGACTCTATGTGAGGCGTAGAACGCCCCACATCAGTAAGAATACCAAGTCGCGATTTTCCGTCTCCCAGCACATATTGAAGCGGTTCTCGCGCATCGTGAGGCACGCAATAGGGTTCTACCCAAACATCGTTAATAGCAAAAGCTTGATGGCCATCTATTTCAACGCACTGATCCACGTTGATGTTGTCGCCCAAAAAACTAAGCGTGCCATAGCTTGCTATCACCTTAGTGCCGTGTTTGCGCGCAAATTTACCTACTCCCGAAATGTGGTCGCCATGCTCGTGCGTCACCAAAATAGCATCGATGCTCTCTGGTTCCCAGCCACGTTGAGCAATACGTTCTCGGGCGATGGCAAGACCAAGCCCACAATCCACCATCACTCGCGTGCCACCCACTTCAACCAGCAGCGCATTTCCCGCGCTCCCACTGGCAATCGAACCGAAGCGAACTCCCATTACAAATATTAGTAGGGTTGGTTCGCGAGGATTTCGAGGAAGCGCCTGGCCATATCAACGGATAGCTTTTTACCGTCTTTATCCATCACGGTGACTTCATTCAGGGCATCCCCTTGTTTTGCCACGATGACGCGGTAAGAACTGTTATCTTCAAACCTGACCTTAGGTGTTTCAGCCGTCTTGTCACTTGAAAACATATTTCCTAGACTGCTAAAGAACCCTGTCACTCCCCCACCACCCGGATTAAACTGATCGGGACCTTTTAGTTTTGCGGACGCATATTGCACAAAGAAAATACCTTGGTCGCGATTTTGATCCTGTGTCACCAAACCAGACTTGTCCACTGCAAGGGCCACGCGCCTCCAGGCCCGATCAAATGAATCTTGAATCTTGAGGGCAGGCTGACCATCTCCACGAAGCTCAACGGCGAGTGCATTTTTTGGTTTTATCGCTATTTTTTCATCACCCGCCCCTGCTTTTGAACTACTCAAAGGGGCTTTAATGTCTGGCGAAGCCGCAGCGATCACTTCAGCAGCTTTAGGTTCATCTACACCAAATTTTACTAATAAGCGTTTTAGCATTTCTGCTTCTTTTGCTGGCTCCGAAGGGCGCGGCTGCCATTTAAAGGAACTCATGTCCACCTGCACTTCTTCCAGTCCTGAATGAGATACAAAAACCTCAACAGTTCCTGCTGTCCGGCCGGGATCGACTCTGAAGTGATAGCGATCGCGTATGGAGGTTGAGGTATCGCTACTCAAAACGCTATTCAATAAATTGCGAAGGATTCCATCATCTTCTACATGGGGATGACTGGTGACCCATTTGGTGTCTAGTGTTTCAAGCGTTGGATTCTCTTCAGCGATGTCATAGCCGTTTTCTGTTAAGAAAGTTTTGAGCGTATTGAAGACTTGAACTTCTGTTCCATTGACCACTAACCAGCGCTCAGCACCGGCCCGCTCAATATGTGCTTGCGCAATTTTGGGATCAATGCCGATTCCGGGAACAAACCCGGGCTGTACCGTAGGCAAACCACGGCTTTTGGCGTACTCGCTATACGTTGCGGAGGCGGCAACGTCTTTGGGATCAGGAATAGCGTAACGGTCATCCGCCTGAGGCACAGTAAGTGAAGGGGGAATTTCTAGCGGAGGCAGACGGTTAGAACGCTTATAGTCGTCATTCTTGGCATCAATCGCACTGCAACCCGTCACAGCGATTGCAACTAAAACTGCCCATTTCAAATTTCGACTTAAAAATGCATCTTGTTTCATTAGAGCTTCAATCATCTGCTAACAATGCCTTTGGATCATTATAGAACCCCTGCGTGCCGAAGCGCGGCTCGCAAGAGATCATGGTACTGAGGTGAAAGAGAGGTGAGCGGGAGTCGGATACCAGATGGAATCCGACCCATTTCAGCCAAAGCCCATTTCACCGGGATAGGATTGGCTTCAACAAATAAATCTTTGTGTAAAGGAATAAGGCGTGCATTGATTGCTTTCATTTCCGTGATATTGCCTGCACGTGCAGCCGCAATCATACGCGCCATCAAACCTGGGGCAACATTTGCCGTGACTGATATCACCCCATGTCCACCCAACAGAACAAACGCGGCACCTGTAGCATCGTCTCCCGAGTAGCAGGCAAAATGGGCAGGTAGGCGCGAAAACAGATCCTGAGCCCGACCAATATCTCCTGAAGCCTCTTTCACTCCGATGATATTAGGAACACCAGAAAGACGAACGATCGTATCGTTTTGCATATCTGCTACCGTTCGACCTGGCACGTTGTAGAGCACCAAGGGCAAATCAACAGCTTCTGCAATAGCTTTGAAGTGACGATACAAACCTTCTTGAGTTGGTTTGTTGTAATAAGGAACCACAGAAAGATGGGAGTTTGCCCCAACAGACTGAGCAAAGCGTGCCAATTCAATTGCTTCCGTCGTTGAATTGGCCCCTGTTCCGGCCATAATATGTATACGTCCTGCTGCGTGTTTCACCGCTTCAGCAATAAGCAGTTGATGTTCTTCTACATTGACGGTGGGTGACTCGCCTGTGGTTCCCACAATGACGATCGCTTCTGTGCCTTCCGCTATATGCCAATCAATCAGGCTATGTAGGGCAGGGATATCCAGTTCACCATCAGCACGCATAGGGGTGGCAATCGCCACCAGGCAGCCTTGCAACATAAGCAGCTTCCACAAATAAAGGATATAAGTTTACCGGAAATGTCTTGGATCGTGATCTCACCTGACAGCAAGCGTTACAATAAGGCCATGAAAATACTCGTAACAGGTATTCACGGCCAAGTGGGATTTGAGCTCCTAAGAAGCTTGGAGCACTTAGGAACGCTTATTCTAGCTGACCGTTCTGCTCTTGATCTTTCCGCACCACATACGATCAGGGCGTTTATTCAAGCCCACAAACCCAATCTTATTGTTCATCCAGCGGCCTACACAGCCGTAGACCGAGCAGAGCAAGAACCCGAACTTTGCCAACAGATCAATGCAGCCAGCGTGGCCGTGATGGCCGATGAAGCGGCTAAGCTGGGTGCGGCAATGATTCTTTTTTCTACGGATTATGTTTTTGATGGTACGGGGGATCAGCCCCGCCTTGAAAACGATCCTACGGGCCCTTTGAATGTGTATGGCGCATCCAAACTCGCGGGAGAACAGGCACTAGCGCGCTATTGCCCTCAGCATCTCATCTTAAGAACCTCTTGGGTTTATAGCCTGCGCGGAACCAACTTTTTGTTAACAATGTTAAAGCTCTCACAAGAAAAAGAGCACTTGCGGATTGTCAATGATCAAATAGGTGCGCCAACATGGAGTCGGTTTATTGCTGAGCGCACGGCAGATTTGATCACACGTTACATTCATCACCATGAAGGAAAAACCACCCTAAGCTGCAGTCCTGGCGTGATTCATCTCACCCCCAGTGGCGCAACCAGCTGGGCGGGATTTGCTGCAGAAATTTTCCGTTTAGCGGACCGTAATGTGCAGATCGAAGAAATCCCTTCTCGCTCCTATCCCATGCCTGCTCAACGTCCCTACAATAGTAGGCTTAATATTTCCAAATTGGAGCACTTACTGGGCGCGTCTATGCCTTCTTGGGAAGAGACGCTGAATCATTGCCTGAAAGGGGAGAGCAGAGACTAATCCCTGTTTTAAGCGACATCATCCATCACCCAACAACTATGGCTTGATCAAGCCCGCAATAAATAATACTAAGGACAAGCTCTATGAATGCACCCGGAACCTCCTTTGAAGTGAGCTACGAACAACCTTCTTGTGGCACGGCCTTAGCTTGGGCTAAGGTGCCTGTTGAACCCTCTGCAATTCAACGGGAACAATTGCGCCATGACATCAAAACGCTCCTACAAGAAAAAAATGCCGTGTTGGTATCCCACTATTACGTGCACCCAGACTTACAAGACTTAGCAGAAGAAACCGGAGGAATAGTTGCAGATTCTTTAGAAATGGCAAGGTTTGGCCGAGACCATCCAGCCCAAACTCTTGTCGTCGCAGGCGTGCGCTTCATGGGTGAAAGTGCAAAACTGTTATCCCCAGAAAAAACTGTATTGGTTCCTGAAATGGATGCGAACTGTTCTTTGGATCTGGGTTGTCCAGTGGAAGAGTTTTCAAGGTTTTGCGATCAACATCCTGATCACGAAGTCGTGGTGTATGCCAACACCAGCGCGGCAGTAAAGGCCCGCGCCGATTGGATGGTTACTTCGGCCATTGCCTTACCCATCGTGCGCCATCTTTCTGAGCAGGGCAAAAAGATCCTATGGGCACCCGACCGCCATCTTGGAGACTATATTCGTCGCGAAACCGGGGCGGAAATACTGTTGTGGCAAGGTTCTTGTATTGTGCATGATGAATTTAAATCTGATGAGTTGGCTGCTCTAAAATCCGCACATCCAGAAGCGAAAGTTCTGGTTCACCCCGAATCGCCTGCATCAGTGATTGCGCTGGCCGATGCTGTAGGCTCAACTGGACAAATCTTAAAAGCGGCGCGTGAGATGTCCGCACTCACTTTTATAGTGGCCACCGATAACGGGATGATGCATAAACTGCGTCAACAAAATCCCACCAAAACATTCATTGAGGCTCCAACCGCAGGTCACTCCGCAAGCTGTAAAAGTTGCGCACATTGCCCTTGGATGGCAATGAATGGATTGGCCGCAGTCCGTCAGGTTCTGGCCACCGGTGCCAATGAAATTTTCATTGATCCAGCCATTGCAGAGCGCGCACGATTACCGATTGATCGTATGCTGGCCTTTGCTGCACAACACGGAATCGCAGCCGCACGAACGATAGACCAAGCGTTAGATAGCACGATTACGCAGGGGATTGGTCCCGCATAGTCTTGGATTGATGCACTCTTTACGATTACAAAGACTCTTTTGCGGGCATCAACACAGTAGGTAGGGCACGCGGGACAGTGTTAGGAAAATCTAAACTGTAATGTAAGCCCCGGCTTTCATGACGGAATAATGCACTCTTGACAATAAGATCAGCGCATACAACCAGGTTGCGTAATTCCAGAAGATCATTATTGACGTGAAAATTTGCGTAATACTCGTCAATCTCGCGTTTTAACAAATCGATTCGGTGGGCGGCGCGTTCTAATCGTTTGGTTGTCCTAACAATTCCAACGTAGTTCCACATCGCGCGGCGCAGTTCATCCCAATTGTGCGCAATCACCACTTGTTCTGCCGAATCCGTGACTCTGCTGTCGTCCCACTGAGGTAAAAAGGAAGGTTCGACCAGCGCTTGTTGAAGAATATTGCGGGCGGCAGCATGCCCAAAGACAATACATTCCAACAAAGAGTTTGAAGCCAAGCGATTCGCACCATGTAAACCGGTATAGGCGGTCTCTCCCACAGAATACAGATGAGGTAGATCGGTACGTCCAGAAAGATCTGTTACCACTCCACCGCAGAGATAGTGAGCCGCAGGCACAACAGGAATAGGAGTGGTGGCGATATCTATTCCCAAGGCCAAGCAACGCTCATAGATTGTGGGGAAATGCGATTCCAAAAACGCCTTAGGCTTATGGGTCATATCCAAAACAACATGATCTAAACCTCGGCGTTTCAACTCGTAATCAATAGCGCGAGCAACTACATCGCGTGGAGCCAATTCTGCGCGCTCATCGTGATCCAACATAAATCGATACCCGGATGCGGGAGGTTCACCGGATTCTGCGGGAATGCGCAAAATGCCGCCTTCTCCGCGCAATGCTTCACTTATCAGAAAAGATTTGGCCTCAGGATGAAAGAGACAAGTTGGATGAAACTGAACAAATTCCATATTCGCTACGCGACAACCGGCTCTCCAAGCCATGGCGACCCCATCCCCAGAGGCAGTATCAGGATTAGTGGTGTACAGATACACTTTTCCCGCCCCCCCTGTTGCCAAAATCACATGCCCCGCTGATAAGGTCACCACTTCATCTTTCTCTTGGTCTAGTGCATAGACTCCAAAACAACGGCGAATGTCATGATTGTTTAGGGGTATGCCCGCCGATACCAAGCGTCGTCCAGTAATCAAATCAATGGCGGTATGCCACTCTAAAACTGTGATGTTGGGGTTCGCCCTCACAAGACGAATCAAAGTTTCTTGAATAGCGTGACCTGTTGCATCGGCAGCATGCACAATTCTAGCTTGGCTATGACCGCCTTCCCGATGCAGTTGTAACTCCGAAACAAGATCATCACGTGTTCGGGTAAAAGGCACACCAGCATTGACTAGCCAATCAATGGCATCGGCGGCACGTTCAACGACAAACTCCACTGCTTGAGGGTCATTGAGAAACCCTCCAGCAATCATCGTATCGTCGACATGGGATTGGACAGAATCTTCTGGGTTGATGACCGCAGCAATGCCTCCCTGCGCCCAATCACTCGCCCCACCAAGCAATGCACGTTTAGTGATAACAGCAACTTTAAGGCTTTTAGATAATTCTAGCGCTGCGGACAGGCCAGCCAAACCACTCCCTACGATAATGACGTCAAAGTGCCGCACGTGCCCTTCCTTGAAAAGTTAGCAAATAAACCTTGGTGATCCCTTGCCCACTAAGGGTTCCATTGGCAGGATAAAACATTAATCCATGACCAAGCATACAAAATTCTTCCATGTTCGGTACAGATTCATTCGATTTAAGCGAGACGCCCCCTTTTCTTCTCCTCGCGGTTCATGCCAATTCTGTGATTGATGGTGACACCGTTCGGGGAGAAATCATGGCACCTAAACAATGGGAGAACACCCTCGGACATGCGCGACGATCGCAGCATGGAGAGGTCTGGGTTCGATTGTTAGGGCTTGATGCACCCGAAACGCATTTCCCAAGTAGCCCCAATTTTCTGCGCCACCAACCCGCATCGCAAGGCTTGTTCGCAACAGCATGCCTTAACCAAGCCTTAGGTATTGCAGCAAGTTTAGATGATGGAGAGGTGCAACTCTTCCCCGCTCATCCATCCCGCCGACATCACAAACACCAACCCTTAGCTTATCTTTTGGCCGAACATCAGGGGGTAGATCGATTTGGGCGCCTGCTAGCCTTTGTTTGGAAAATACATCCTGATCTGCAAGAACTCGTTCATAACTTTAACTTTCTGCCACTCAGTTTTTTTACTTCATCCTTTCAACTGGAATCGAGCGTTAATTTTTTTCTACTCGCTGATGGTGCTGCTTATCCAGATTTTCATTTTAATCTTGGTCAGAATCGCATTGCTCGCCTGCGTACTGCAGTGAAGCAGGCCCAAACAAGATGCCTGGGTATTTGGGATTCGGATCAAACAAGACGTGGCATTTTTTTATCTCAAGCTTCGCGTCTTGCACATGACACGCTAATCCTGCCAAGGCTCTATCGACGTATTGCAGCCTTTTTACAAGAAAGCGCGTCTCATGGTCAAACAGAAAGCGGTCTTCGCATTGGATTAAGAAATTTCTTGGGAGAAAAAGATCAATCCGTTCAGGTGCGTTTACACAATAGCGCAGTTTTATTTAGCGAACTCTTGACTTGGGATGCAACTCGACTGGGGGTTGACGCTGCACTGGAGGACCTAGAGTGGCATTGAACTTCAAGTTTAATCCGTGTGACGCTTAGTCTTTACTTCGAGGAAACTTTACCGCATCACGAAACGCTATCCCGCGCGCATCTTTATCGGAAACAAGTGGCGCAATACCTGAAGCCCACTTCACATCAAGATCAGGGTCATCCCAACGAATGCAATGTTCATGCTCTGGGACCCAGTACTCCGTTGTTTTATATATAAAATCTGCACCTTCTTCTGAGAGCACCTGAAAGCCGTGCGCAAAGCCCGGGGGCACCCACATTTGAAGGCGATTTTGTGCAGAGAGCTCAACGCAAACTGAACGACCTAGGGTGGGAGAACCCGCACGCAGATCCACAACCACATCCAGAACAGAGCCCGTTGCCGTACGAACCAGCTTACCTTGAGGTCGGGGTAATTGATAATGCAAACCGCGCACAATTCCTTTTTTTGAATACGAATGGTTATCTTGCACAAAGTTAGCCCAAACCCCTGTTGCTGCTTGAAACACTCTTGCATTAAAGCTTTCAAAGAAAAAGCCTCGGTCATCACCAAAGCACTTTGGTTCAAGAATCAGTACACCTGCTAATCCTGTTTCACGCACCTGCATGACTTCTCCCTTTTGCTCCATCATCCAATAGTTTTTTGAGGTATCGACCGTAATCGGTTTTGATTAAACCATGAGCTAATTTTTCAAGTTGCTGATCATTAATGAAGCCTTGGCGCCATGCAATTTCTTCGGGTGCTGCCACTTTTAAGCCTTGGCGCTGCTCAATGGTTTGAATGAAATTAGACGCATCAATTAAAGATTCATGTGTCCCCGTATCGAGCCATGCATATCCGCGCCCCATGGTTTGTACCTTAAGTTGATGACGCTCAAGGTACCAACGATTCACATCGGTAATTTCTAATTCACCTCGCGCGGATGGCTTTAAGTGTGCTGCGACATCCACCACTTGATGATCATAAAAATAGAGGCCAGTTACTGCAAAATCAGATTTAGGGTGCTGCGGTTTCTCTTCCAGTGAAACGGCGTGTCCGTTCGCATCAAACTCCACTACCCCATATCGTTCTGGATCTTGAACGTGGTAAGCAAAGACCGTAGCACCTTGGGTTTCAGCATCCGCAGCTTTTACCATTCCTTGAAGATCGTGGCCGTAAAAGATGTTATCTCCTAAAACCAAGGCAGAAGGCGCACCGTTCAAAAAGTTTTTGCCTAGGATAAATGCCTGCGCCAAGCCATCTGGCGAGGGCTGAACCACGTAGGTAAATTGAATACCCCAATCACTCCCATCGCCCAGAAGTTGTTCAAACCTTGGAAGATCTTGGGGTGTAGAGATAATCAAGATCTCTTTTATACCCGCGAGCATTAATGTCGCTAGTGGGTAATAAATCATAGGTTTATCAAATATAGGAAGTAGCTGTTTAGAGACAACTCTTGTAACGGGATGCAGTCTCGTTCCGCTTCCTCCGGCAAGAATGATTCCTTTCCGTGCCATCATTATTTTTTCATCCTCTCAGATATCCTTTCTTGCTTGATAATTGAGTTGCGTCCACTGACGGTAAGCACCACTCGTTACGTTATCTACCCAAGATTCATTATCGAGATACCACTGAACTGTTTTTCTTAAACCTGTGGCAAAAGTTTGAGAAGGTTTCCAATCAAGCTCTGAAGCAATCTTTGCACTATCTATTGCGTACCGCCGGTCGTGGCCTGGACGGTCTGTCACAAATTGAATCTGCTCACGATAACTCCCACCCTGTTTTTTTGGTTTTTGTTCATCGAGCAAATCACAGAGTGTATGAACGACATCGATGTTACGCATTTCTGCCCGGCCACCAATATTGTAGGTTTCTCCTAGGGTGCCTTTTTCCAAGACACGCCGAATTGCTGCGCAATGGTCTCCCACATAGAGCCAATCCCGCACATTTTTTCCGTCACCATAAACCGGCAAACCTTCCCCGTTCACTGCCCGATGGATCATCAGAGGAATCAGTTTTTCGGGAAACTGCAATGGACCATAGTTGTTAGAACAATTGGTTGTTAGAACTGGAAGGCCATAGGTATGATGCCAAGCCCTGACCAGATGATCCGAAGCCGCTTTGCTTGCTGAATAAGGACTGTTGGGTTCATAGGGATGTTGTTCAGTGAACGCAGGCGCATCAGGTGCCAGTGACCCATAGACCTCATCCGTCGAGACATGAAGAAACCTAAATCTGGCCGCGGCATCCCCTGTAAGGCCTGCATAGTGTTGTCGTGCGGCTTGAAGAAGCTGAAATGTTCCAATGATATTGGTTTGTAAAAAAGCTTCAGGGCCGTGAATAGAACGATCTACGTGTGACTCTGCTGCAAAATGGATGATTGCCCGGGGTTGATATTGCTTTAGCAAAGAAGTGATGTGTTCTCCATCAGCAATATCCGCTTGAATAAAAACATGTCTGGGATCATCGGCCAACACAGCCAGACTGGCCAAATTACCTGCATAGGTTAATTTATCCAGATTCACTATGGGTTCATTCTGTTCCGCAAGCCAGTCTAATACAAAATTTGCGCCGATAAACCCAGCCCCACCGGTTACTAAAATCATCACGTTTACTCAATGTTTATCCTTCGAGATTATACCTAAGTGCTTTCTGTTGAACTTCTTTGCCTTTAGATGAGCGCATGCCTCTCTATTTTTACAAAAGAGTTTGCTCAAGCACACCAGATTCTGGTGTACTTCGGGTTTGGTTTTTTTGATCTGTTTCGATTTTGAGTATGAAGTCCCATGCCTAAACTCTTGGTTGTCGATGATTCGGCCCTGATTCGTAAATTTGTAAAGGATATCTTCGTTGGTGATTCTAGTTATGTGATGGAATTTGCAAAAAATGGTAAGGAAGCGATTGAGTATCTTCATCGCTTCCAACCAGATGTCATCACACTTGACGTCAATATGCCCGAGATGGATGGATTAGAAGCCCTATCAAAGATCATGGCTGAGCGCCCAACGCCTGTCATTATGTTGAGTGCATTAACCAGCAGAGACGCCTCCACCTCCTTAGACGCTCTTGCAATGGGTGCTTTGGATTGCGTAGCCAAGCCAACGGGTATGGGAGCGTTAACTCCTGGCGCCTTCGCAGAGGAGGTAAAACGCAAGGTTCAAATTGCGGTAATCAGTCGATCCAGGTTGGGGCAATTTGGAACGCGACAAATTCAGACTACTAAACCTGCAGTAAGAAGCAGCGCTCCCCCTGCATCTTGGCCTTCATCCAGTTTAGGAGGAAACACCTTACGATCGTCCAGCTCAGCGCTATCAAGTGGCCCAGCATTCATTCACGGTAGTAGTTTTAAAACAGCTGTCCCAGTTTCATCCTCACTGAATGGAAATCCACCTGGCGTTGTTCTAATTGGCGTATCAACCGGAGGCCCGCGTCTTTTAGAGAAACTTTTGCCGAGTCTTCCGGGCGATTTTCCTTGGCCTGTTGTGGTTATTCAACACATGCCAAAGAAATTTACGGAAGCTTTTGCAAGCCGTGTGGACAATTATTGCGATCTAAATGTTCAGGAGGTCGTTGAGGCCACGCCTATTACTCCAGGAAATATCTATATTGCTCATGGAAGTGCTGACTCTATTCTCATCAAACATCAGGGTCGTATTTGTATGCAATCCGTTGAAGAGGATGCAGGGTATTACTGGCACCCTTCGGTATCCGTGATGGTTAAAAGTGCAATGACATTATTCCAGCCAAAGCAACTGATTGGGGTCATGTTAACTGGCATGGGAAATGACGGCGCTCAGGAAATGTTTGAGCTTAAACAAGCGGGGGGTAGAACCATCGCTGAATCAGAAGAAAGCTGTGTGGTTTTTGGAATGCCAAGAGAACTCATTCGGCGCGGAGGTGCAACAGTCGTTGCACCTGCTGAGGACATTGCCATTCAACTTTGCAGATGGATCATGCGAACCCCTAGTGGATTACAGTAATTGACTGCCAATAGCGTGTTAATCAATGCTGTTCCTCCTGGTTTGCTTACTGCCGGGCACTTAACAGACGAAGACTTCCTTTTATTTAAAACTTATTTCTATCAAGTCAGCGGCATTCAATTCTCTGAATCTCAACGCTACTTTGTGGATAAGCGTCTTCTTGCAAGAATGAAGGTCAACGGAGAGGGATCTGTAAGTTCCTATTTGAATAAACTTAAGCACGATCCTTCGGGGTCAGAAATGCACGAGTTAATTCACGTGATGACCGTCAAGCAGACCTATTTTTTTCGCGAGAAATATCAGTTTGAATGTTTGGTGCACTCGATATTGCCTGAGTACATCAAAAATCGAATTGAACAAAACCCTATACGCATTTGGTCTATACCCAGTAGCTCGGGGGATGAGCCTTACTCCATTGCAATTTATTTAAAAGAATACTGGCGAGATTTGAATCGCTATGGCGCCACTATTCTGGGATCAGATCTTGATGAACGTATTTTAGAAGTTGCTCGGCAAGGCCAATATGCAGCGCCTGCGCTTCAGGCAATCCATCCAAGCCTAATCAAGAAATATTTTACCGAACGTCCCTACGGGGGCTATGAGGTCAACAAAGAAATTAAGGGCATGGTGAAATTCACTAGGGCAAATATTCATCATATTGATTTAATGGCTAACTTCCGCGATTACGATGTAATTTTCTGCAGAAATCTATTGATTTACTTTGATGATGCATCGCGTGAAAAAGCTATTCATAAGCTTTTTGAGGCACTAAAGCCTGGTGGGTTTTTATGCTTAGGGCACTCAGAATCACTTTCGCGGATTCCGAGTCAATTTGAAGTGCGAAATTTTGATGAGGCTTTGGTATATCAGAGGCCAAAGTAAAAAACCCCAACGCAGTTTTAATTTGCATTGGGGTTTTTGACTTTATGAGGAGTTTGGCGGTGACCTACTCTAGTTTTGGCATCACTTCACGTTATGAAATGAGCCTACACTGAAGTAGGTGACTTACCGGTCTTGCTTGATCAGAGTGCGTTGAGTGCGCTCTGTTCTACGTTGGGAGTTTGGCGGTGA
>Ga0114963_10001578_pt1 | contig 15695 bp, 14 predicted proteins | sample C_131016_EF_Meta_FD_87019 | JGI IMG/M metagenome (GOLD analysis project Ga0114963, IMG submission 87019) | Freshwater microbial communities from Lake Croche, Canada to study carbon cycling - C_131016_EF_MetaG | ecosystem: Environmental > Aquatic > Freshwater > Lake | place: Lake Croche, Canada...
CGCATGGATGCGATCGCGGGAGCGCAGCTCCCCGGGAAGCCGAAGGCTTCCCGCGACACCGGCGAAGCTCCCCTGGAAAACCGGAGGTTTTCGATCCGGGAAAAAGTCCCGGAGGACTTTTTCCACGGGCAGCACGCAGGCTGTGGACACACAGCCTGCTCGATCGCACGGATGCGATCGCGGGAGCGCAGCTCCCCGGGAAGCCGAAGGCTTCCCGCGACACCGGCGAAGCTCCCCAGGAAAACCGGAGGTTTTCGATCCGGGAAAAAGTCCCGGAGGACTTTTTCCGCGGGCAGGGAGCGGCCGGGGCGTGCGCGGACGGCGGCGGCGGTGCCCGCGACCACACCCCCTCGTCGGTCACGACTCGGGCGGGATCGTGCGGCCGTGCGGATCGCTCCCTTCGGGCGCGACCTCGGCCTCGATCCGCCGCCGGACGTCGGCGCCGAGGTGGTGTTCGATCCACTCCGCGGGCGGATGCAGGTGGTCGAGTGGCACGTCGGCGTGCCGCCCGAGCCACGCCTCCCAGAGGCGGTGCGACCTGACCACCGTCGCCGCCTCGTCGCGGCCCCTCGCGGAGAGCCGCAGGCCCGCGCCGGCCGGCCGCTCGAGCCGACCGGTCGCGAGGAGCCACAGGTCGGCGACCCGATCGCCGAGGCCCGGCGGCGGCGTCGCGTCCGCCGGCAGGCTGCCCCGCCCCCCGGCCCCGGCACGCTCCGCGGACGGCTCCCGGAGGCGTTCCTCCTGCCGCCAGCGTGTGGCCAGCCGGTCCTCGCAGACGACCCGCCAGCGAAACCCGCCCCGGCTCCGCAGCCGCGCGAGGAGCCCGTCCTCGGGCGCGAGCACGACGGCCGCCCCGTAGCCCGCGCCCAGCACGACGGCGATCATGCCGGCCGCACTCGTATTCCAGCGCCAGGCCGCCAGGTAGCCGACGACCGCGGCCGCGACCCCGAAGAGGATCGCCACCGGCACCATCCAGCACAGCCGCCGCGTGACCAGCTCGGCCGAGGCGGCCGGCACGACGAGCAGCGCGACGACGAGGATCGCCCCCACCGCCTCGAAGCCCGCCACGGTGGCCAGGGCCGTGGCCACGAGGAGGCCCGTCGTCACCGCCGTCGCCGGCACGCCCGCCACCGCCGCCGCCTCGGCGTCGAACGCGGTGAAGACCTGCAGCGGCCAGGTGGCGATCGCCGCCGCGACGAGCACGACGAACACGGCGGCCGCGGTGAGGAACGCGCGGGGCACCTCGACCCCGCCGATCGGCACGGTGTCGAAGGGCACGAGCTCCAGCACGCCGTGCAGGACGCAGGCCGGGTCGAGGTCGATCCGCGACGCGGCGGCCGAGACGATGACCACGCCGAGCGCGAAGAGCGTGGTGAAGGCGACACCGGTGCCGGCGTCCTCGGCGATCCCCCCGGCAGTTCGCAGCACCCGCGTGAGCCACACGGTCACGAGCGCCGCGGCCACGGCGCCCACGAGCACGAGCGGTCCGCCCGGCCGGCCCCCCGCGAGCACGGCCAGCACGATCCCCGGCAACACCGCATGGCTGATCGCGTCGCCCAGCAGGCTCATGCGCCGCACGACCAGGAACGAGCCCACGAGGCTCGCCCCGGCTGCCACGACCGCCGCGGTGGCGATCGCCCAGGCATGCATGCCGCCGCCTTCGGTGAGCAGGGTGAGGAGCGACACGATCTGGTTCCCGGGATGCCTCGGACAGACGGCGGACAGGCGGTGCGATCGGACGGCGCGGTCAGTGAGGGGGACGCGTCGCATCGTCCCGGAAGATGGTGCCGGGGTCGGGCAGGTCGATCGTGAGGCTCGTGCGGGCGTCTGCCGGCCGCGTGCGCACGATCTCGTCCCAGGCCCGCATCCGCCGCGACCAATCGGCGGCGCGACCGCGGGCCTCGGTCGAAAGCCGCCAGCGGCCGCCGGCGCCGGCCGGGTCGGCGGGCCCCGTCGCTGCGGGCCTGGCCGGCACGAGCGCACCCTCGCGCACCAGCGCGAGCCACGCGCCGTCGAACCGGCGCCGGGCGGCGGCGTCGACACCGGCCACGCGCGCCGCGATCTCGTGCCTGAGGAAGCCCTCCCCCGCCGGCGCCGCCGCGGCGGCCAGCACCCGTCCCCGCGTCCAGACCCCCTCCACGGCCCGCTGTTCGCGCCGCCGCGCGAGCCAGCCCCGGCGGGGCGCGAAGAAAAACGACGCCGTGAAGATCGCGGCGGCCACGAGCACCACCAGGGGACCGGTGGCCAGGCGGGGCGCGGCGGCCGAGAGGGCGACTCCGACGACCGCGGAGGCCAGCCCGAAGCCGCCGGCGAGCGGCAGCATCGTCGGCACGCGATCGGTCCACTGCCGCGCCGCCACCGGCGGGATCACGACGAGCGCCGTCACGAGCACGGCGCCGGCCGCGGGCAGCCCCACGACCACCATCACCGCGACGAGCGTCACCAGCGCGTAGTCGACGAGCGTCACCGGCCAGCCCGTCGCCGCGGCGAACGCCGGATCGAAGGAGACGAGCGTGGCCTCCTTGAGGCCCGCGACCACGACGAGCACCGCGACGGCCGAGGCGCCCGCCAGGAGCAGCGCGTCGGCGGCGGTGAGCGCGGCGGCGTGGCCGAGGAGAAACTGCTCGAGTCCCGCGCCGCCGGGGATGCCGCGGGCGGTGATGCCCGAGACCAGCGCGATCCCCAGCCCGAACGACACGCCGAGGACGATCGCCGTGGCCGCGTCGTCGCGGGTGCGGGCGACCCGCCGTACGAGCACCAGCGCGCCCAGGGCCGCGATCGCCGCCACGAGCGCCCCGCCGAGCAGCACCGGCAGGTCCCGCCGGCCCGTCGCCAGGAAGGCGAGCGCCACGCCGGCCAGGGTGGCGTGGGCCGCGGCGTCACCGGCCAGCGCCCGCCGGCGCAGCACGCCGAAGCTGCCGACGACGCCGGCGGCGAAGCCCACGGCGGCCACCCCCGCCACCACCACCAGCGTGTTGTAGGAGACGCCGGCCGCGAGGGTCATGTCGTCCGTCCCCGGCCCGCCACGGCGCGGCCCAGCTCGTCGAGCACGTCGAGCCGGCCCGCGTAGGTCCGCTGCAGGTTCTCGGCCGTGAGCACGTCGGCGGTCGGCCCGGTGGCCACCAGCCGCATGTCGACGAGCGCCACGCGATCGAACCATTCCGCGGCGGACCGCAGGTCGTGGTGCACGACGACGACCAGCCGGCCCGCCGCGCGGAGGTCGGCGAGCACGCGGAAGATGAGATCCTGGGAGCGGGCGTCGACGCCCGCCATCGGCTCGTCGAGCACATAGACGTCGGCCTCCTGCGCCAACGCCCGGGCGAGGAACACCCGCTGCTGCTGCCCGCCGGAGAGCCGGCCGATCTGGCGGCCGGCCACGTCGGCCAGCCCCACCCGCGCGAGACACTCGCGGGCGAGCGTCCGCTCCCGCGACCCGGGCCGGCGGAACCATCCCAGCCGCGGGTAGGTGCCCATCAGCACCACGTCGGTGGCCGTGACCGGAAAATCCCAGTCGACGCTCTCGCGCTGCGGCACGTAGCCGACGCGGCGCCGCACCGCCGCGAAGGGGCGGCCGAAGAAGTGGATCGATCCTCCGGCCAGCGGCACGAGCCCCAGCGCCGCCTTCACCAGCGTGCTCTTGCCGGCGCCGTTGGGCCCGATGACGCCGAACAGGCAGGGCGCGGCGATGACGAGATCGATGTTCCAGAGCACGGGGCGGCGGCCGTAGGCCACCGTCACGTCGTGAAACTCGAGCAGCGGCGGGGGCGACCCGCTCCGCGGCGGGTCCGCTGCCGGATTCATGGCGGTGCGTCGCCTCCGGCCAGAGCCCTGACGATCGTCTCCACGTTGGCCTCGAGCGCCGCCTCGAGCGTCTCGGCGCCGCTGCCCGGACCGCCGAGCGAATCGGAGTAGAGCGTGCCGCCGATCCCCACGGCATGGCCGCGGGCCCGGGCCCCCTCGCGGAGCGCCGTGACGTTCCGGTCGGACACGCTCGTCTCGACGAACACCGCCGGGATGCCGCGCGAGGCGACCAGCTCGACGAGCCGGTTGATGTCCGCGAGGCCGGCCTCGCTCTCGGTGTTCGTGCCCTGCACGCCCACCACCTCCACGGCGTAGGCCCGGCCGAAGTAGCGGAAGGCGTCGTGGGCGGTCACGAGCACGCGTCTCCGCTCCGGGATCGTCGCCAGCCGCGCCCGCACCCGCTCGTCGAGCGTCATCAAGCGGCGCACGTAGGCGTCGGCATGGGCACGGTAGGCGTCGGCCCCGCCGGGATCGAGCGCGGCGAGGGCGTCGCGGACCGGCGGCACGCAGCCGCTCCACAACGCGGCGTCGAACCAGACGTGCGGATCGAAGAGTTCGTCGGACACCGGCAGCAGACGCTCCCGGGGCAGCCGGTCGGCGACGGCGACGACGGGCGTGCGCCGCGCCAACCGCGACAGCAGTTCGGCGATCTTCCCCTCGAGGTGCAGCCCGGACGCCACGACGAGGCGGGCACGGGAGAGACGGTCGGCGTCGCGCGGCGTGGCCCGGTAGGAGTGCGGGTCGATCCCCGCCCCCATGAGGCACTCCACCACGACGCGGTCGCCCCCCACCTGACGCACGAGATCGGCGACGACCGACGTCGTCGCCATCACCCGCGGCAGGGCGGGCTCCGCCGGGCAACGTGCTGGCCGGAGGGCGGCCACGACCAGCGTGGCAACCACCGCCCAGACAGGGGTTTTTGAGGATTCAAAAAACATTTTTTGACTCCCCAAAAATCTAGCCGTTCCGGGGCGGGACGGCAACAGCGGCGGGGCCGTGCGATCCGCGCCGGTGTGCGGTCGCTGCGGGTCTTTCGGGCGGAGTCCATCGACCGGCGCGTTGACCGCCGCGTGACGTATTCTTACCTTCAGGATCGACCGATCGAGCGGGAGACACGCCGTGGATTCGACCTATTTCAAGCGATTCCGGATGGACGTGGAACTCGCCGCGGCGGCACGAACCGCCCCGCTGCGGCCGGGCTACCGCCTGGTGCCCTGGAACGAGGCCCTCGTGGACGTGCATGCCCGGGCCAAGTTCCGCTCGTTTCGCGACGAGATCGACGCGGTGGTGTTTCCCTGCCTCGGGAGCCTCGAAGGCTGCCGGCGGCTGATGCGGGAGATTCGCAATAAACCGGGGTTTCTGCCCTGCGCCACCTGGCTGATCGCGTACGGCCAATCCCCGGAAGACCTCCAGTGGTGCGGCACGATCCAGGGGGTCAGCGAGCGGGGAGGGGTCGGCTCGATCCAGAATATCGGCATCGTTCCCGGTCATCGCGGCCTGGGACTCGGGACGGTGCTCATCGAGCGGGCACTCGAGGGATTTCGCCGCTATGGCCTGCGGGAGGCGTCGCTCGAGGTCACCGCCGACAACACGCGGGCGGTGCGGCTTTACCAGCGGCTGGGTTTCCGCCGCGTGCGGACGGTGTACAAAGTGGTGGACGCTGTGCCTGCAGACGGCTTGCCTGCAGAAGGTGCAGCCGACCTGTGTCCGTCTCCCGCCGGGCAGCGTCCGGCGGTGGCGACCACGCCCTGACCCGCCCCTGACCCGGCCCCGCCCCGATCCCTCTCGGCCCCGCCCCGATCCCTCTCGGCCGGCCGAGTCTCCGTCGCCAACGCGGTGCCCGTGAAGCAGACACTCTTCTCCACCACGCTCGACAACGGGATCGTCCTGCTCGGCGAAGCGCTGCCCGGCCTGGAATCGGTGGCGATCGCGTTCCACTCGCCGGCGGGCGCCATCCACGACGGCGTCGGCCGCTGCGGTCTGGCGACCCTGTCGGGGGAGATGATGCTCCGCGGTGCCGGCCGCCGCAACAGCCGCCAGATCGTCGAGGACCTCGAGGGCGCCGGCGTGCAGTGGTCGCAGGCCGTGTCGACGAGCCACGCGAGCTTCTCGGGCGCCATGGTCGCCCGCCAGCTTCCCGACGCGCTGCCGATCTACGCCGACATCCTCCGCCGTCCGCGGCTCTCCGCGGACGAGCTGGAGAACGCCCGGCAGATGGTGCTGCAGAACCTCGCAGGGACGGAGGACGACCCGGCCCACCGGGCCATTCTCGCCCTCCGCGAGATCCACTACCCGTCGCCCTGGGGCATGCCCGCCGAGGGCCTCTCGCCCGATGTCGAGCGGCTCGGCGTCGACGACGTGCGCGGCTTCGTGGCCAGCCACGTGCGGCCGCGGGGAACCATCATCGCCATCGCCGGACGCATCGACTGGGACGACTTCGTGCCGCGGATGGAGCGGCTCTTCGGCGACTGGGAGGACGGCGCCGTCCCGGCCGTGTCGGCCGGACCGCGCGGGCCGCGGGTTCGCCACGTGCCCCACGATTCCCAGCAGACCCACATCGCCCTGGCCTGGTCGGCCCCCCCCTACCACGCCGACGCGTCCTACGAGGCGACGGCGGCCTTGGCCGTGCTCGGCGGCGGCTCAAGCTCGCGGCTCTTCTCCGAGGTGCGCGAGCGTCGCGGGCTCTGCTACAGCGTGTCGGCGGGCTACCAGACGCACCGCGACCACGCCATGGCCATGTGCTACTCGGGCACCACCGCCGCCCGGGCCCAGGAGACGCTCGACGTGATGCTCGGCGAGATCCGCCGGCTGCCGGGCACGATCCAGGAGGCGGAGGTCGAGCGGGTCAAGGCCCGGGCCAAGAGCGCGCTGGTGATGCAGCAGGAGTCGAGCGCCGCGCGGGCGGGCGCGATCGCCCGGCAGTGGTACCACCTCGGCGAGATCCGCACGCTCGCCACGGAACTCGAGCGGTACGACCGGATCGGCGTGCGGTCGATCGAGGCGTGGCTGGCGGCCCATCCCGTCGGCGATCTGTCGGTCGTGTCGCTCGGCCGCGAACCCCTGGAGGTGCGGGATGCGGTTCCTGCGTGAGCGGCTCGACAACGGCCTGGAGATCATCGCCGAAGTGACCGACGGCGCGCTCTCGACGAGCGTCGGCTTCTTCGTGCGGACCGGATCCCGCGACGAATCGGCCGACCTTTGGGGCGCGAGCCACTTCCTCGAGCACATGGTCTTCAAGGGCACGCACGACCTCTCGGCGGACGAAATCAACCGCCGCCTCGACTGGATGGGGGCGAGCGCCAATGCCTTCACCAGCGAGGAGGACACCGTCTACCACGCCGCGGTGCTGCCCTCGCAGCAGCATGCCGCGGTCGACCTCCTCGGCCGGATGATGCGGCCGGCCCTGCGGGAGGAGGACTTCGTCACGGAGAAGCTCGTCATCCTCGAGGAGATCCGGATGTACGACGACCAGCCGCCGTTTGGCGCCGATGACCGTTGCCGCGCCGCCTTCTTCGGCGGCCATCCGCTGGCCCGCAGCGTGCTTGGCACCGTCGAGTCGATCGAGGCGCTCCCCGTGGAGGCGATGCGCGAGTACCACCGCCGCCGCTACGCTCCGGGCAACATCGTGCTCGCGGCCACCGGTGCGGTCGACTTCGAGGCGCTCGTCGAGTCGGCCCGTCGGCTCTGCGGCGACTGGGAGCCGCTCCCGCTGCCCGAGCGCCGGCGGCCCGCGACGTCCGCGGACCGCGTCGTATTCGACCGCATCGTGCGGCCGACGGCCACGCTCGAGTACGCCGTGCGGATGTCCGCCGGCCCGGCCGGAGACGACGACGACCGCTTCGCCGCCAAGCTCCTCGCCGTGGTGCTCGGCGACGAGTCGGGCAGCCGCCTCTACTGGGCGCTCGTCGACTCCGGCGAGGCCGAACACGCCTCCTGCCACCACCACGATTTCCTCGACGCCGGCCTGATGATCACGCAGCTCTCCGGCGACGCCGACGACGTCGACGCCCTGCTGGAAAGGGTGCTCGAGGTCTACGGGTCCGCCGCCACGGGGGGGATCGGCCGCCCCGAGTTCGAGCAGGCCCGCAACAAGCTCGCCGGCCGGGTGGTTCTCGAGGGGGAGCGGCCCCGACGGCGGCTGTTCCACGTGGGCCTGGAGTGGTCCCACGGCGGGATCTACCGCTCGATCGCCGACAACCTCCGCATCGTGGAATCCCTCACGGTCGCCGACCTGCACCGCGTCATGGCCCGCTGGCCGCTCGACGGCCCCGGCGTCACGGTGCTGGCCGGCCCCGCCGGCGGCGAACCCTCCCCCGGCGGCTGACGAAGTCCATATAATCCCCGACTATGTTGGCGGCTCGTCCGCCGTCCTCCCTCCCCCGACCGCACCGTCGCAACCCCATGATGCCGCTCTTCGCCAACCGCTGGCTCGTCGCTCTGCCCCCTATTTGGCTGCTCGGCACGGGCGCGCTCGTCAGCCTCGTCGTGCTCGGGATCGTCTGGGCGATCCTCCTCGCGACGGCGCCGCGGCTGGCCGCGGAGGCCCGCGCGAGCCTGCGGGACGGGTTCGCCGGACCGTTGGGCTGGCTGCTCGTGACGCTCGCCGGCATCGCGGTCGCGTTCACGCCACTCGTGCCCGTGGGGCAGATCAACCGCTCGCTCTACCGACTCGTGGCCGCGGACACCGCCTCCACCACCGTCACGGTCGCCCCGGGGGCGAGCCTGCAGGAGGTTCCGCTCGACCTGCGGCCGCAGGAGCTGGCGTTCCTGCAGCTCGAGAGCCCGCAACCGCTCGTGATCCGCACCCAGCAGCCGATCGCGGGCTTCGCCCTGAACAAGGTGCCCGACGTGGAGCTCGAGGCGTCCAAGCCTTGGTCATGGACGCGCAGCGAAGGGGGCACGAATCCGTTCCTCGGCACCCGCGCCAAGCTCGAGGCCACCAACCTCTCCGACAAGCCGGTGCAGCTCACCGCCAGCTGGCGGCTCGCGCCCGAGTTTCCCGAGGCCGGCGTGCTCCCCTGGACGATCATCACGATCCTCTCCATCGCCCTGGCCTACGGCCTCTTCCGGCTCATTCCCCGCCGCATCGCGGCCATCGCCTCCGCGACCACCAAGGAGGCGATCGGGCAGCCGATCTTCGCCGTGGCGATCATCGTCGGCGCGGTGCTGCTCGTGTCCTTCATCGTCATCCCCTACAACACGTTCGGCGAGGACGTGAAGATGCTGAAGGACAGCGGGCTGACGCTGATCAAGGTCCTGGCGTTGCTCGTCGTCGTCTGGACGGCGAGCGTGTCGGTGGCGGAGGAGATCGAGGGGCGCACGTCGCTGACGGTGCTCTCCAAGCCGCTCACGCGGCCACAGTTCATCCTCGGCAAGTTCGCCGGGCTGGTGCTCGTGGCGCTGCTCGTGTTCATGATTCTCGGCTCCGTGCTCCTGGCCACCACGAGCCTCAAGGTCGTGTACGACGCCCGGGAGGGATCCAAGCTCGACCCGATCTGGCGCGACTGCGCCGACGAGATGATCACGGTGGTGCCGGGCCTCGTGCTCTCGCTGTTCGAGACGATCCTGCTGGCGGCGGTGAGCCTTGCCGTGTCGACCCGCCTGGGCATCGTGCCGAACCTCATCATCTGCTTCACGATCTACGCCCTCGGCCACCTCGTGCCGCTCATCGTGCAGTCGAGCGTGGGCAAGATCGCGATCGTGAGGTTCGTGGGGCAGTTGTTCGCCACGATCCTGCCCGTCCTCGAACACTTCACGATCGAGGCCGCCGTGGTGGGCGGCGTGCCCGTGCCCTGGAGCTACCTGGCCTGGGCGGGGCTCTATGCGGCGCTGTATTCGGCCGTGGCGTTGCTGGTGGCGCTCGTGCTCTTCCAGGATCGCGACCTGGCCTGACCTCGTCCTCGGTGCGGCGGGATCACACCCGCCCGGCTGACGTCGTCGGGGGCGTTCGCGGCTGAAGCGGCGTCGGTCTTCACCGCACCAGGCCGGTGCTTGCGGCGACGCCCACCGAACCGCCCGACTGTCCCTCCATGAGGCCGGGCAGCGTCCAGATGCCGCTCTCCGCCGACCGGCGGGCCTGCGCCTGCGCCTTGCCGTCGATGAACAGCAGCGTGCCGTCGCGGAGCTTGCGTTCGATCCGCGGCCCCAGTTCCAGCTTCACGACCCCGTCCTGCTGCCGCCGATCGAGCGACGTCTTCAGCTCGAGCATCTCGCGGCCCGCCGCGTGCCGGCTCGACACGCGCACGCCGCCGATCCACTTGGCCGGCCCCTCGTACACCGCCGCGGGATCGGCCTGCATGCCCGCCGACACGTCCAACCCCTCGATGCGGCTTTGCAGCTCGGCGCCGAGCGGATCGGTGAGGCGGTCACGGCCCGAAGGCCCCTTCACCACGAGATCGAGCGGCACGCCGAGCACGTCCTCGCGCGGGGCGGCGCCGCCGCCGAGCCCCTTGAGCGCCGAGGCGATCGAGCCGGCGCCGCTGAAGTCGCCGAGGCCGAGGCCCTCGAAGACGATCGCCGGCGGCGTGGCCGGCGCTGCGGGAGCCTCCCCGCCGCCGGCACCGCCGGTGGCCGTGGCGGGAGGGTCACCCGCCCCGCCGACCGGGCCGACAACGCCGAGGCTGGCGGCGAGGGCCACGAGCAAGGGAAACGCATGTCGCATGGTGAGGCCGTTCGCTCCGGGCCCCGTTCGTATCGGGCCGTGGAAAAAGCCCGCCGGGACTCTTCCCAGGCACGAAAACCTGCTGTTTGCACGGGAGCCGCGCTCCCGCGATCGCAGCCACGCGACCGGGCAGGCTGTTTGACCACAGCCTGCTATCGGCATCACGCCGCCCGCGCGGCCAGCCGCCCCCGTGCGGCCATGCGGATCGCGGCGTCTGGGGAAACCCTGCGGGCCCGCTCGGCCGCGGACCGCCGCGGTCGTCAGGCGGACTTGCGGCGGGGCGTCGTCGGCGCGTCGACCGGCACGGGCAGCGGGATCGACACCCGCGTGCCCCCCTGGCCGAGGCGGATGCAGGAGAGCGATTCGAGCACACGGCCCGCGACGACGAGCGCGGCGGTTCCCGCCGCCGCCGTCACCAGCGGCCTGCCCCCCGAGCGCACCGCCGCCAGGAAGTCGTCGTGCTCGCAGGCGATGGCGTTCGCCTCGGGCACGGCCAGCGACTCCCGCGGCAGCACGTCGGCGAAGAACCGGTCCTTGAGGCCCGCCCGCTCCGCGGCGGGCACGTCGGCCGCGACGAACCGTCCGCTCCGCACGTCCGGCGAGGCCCCGACGACCTCGACGGTGCGGGCGTTGAAGTCGGCGGCGACGAGCGCCTCGGCGCCCCAGAGCGTGGTCGTGCGCCGCAACGTCGGATGGATCCGCGACGCCGCGAGGTCGGCGACGAGCCCCGACGCGAACGACAGCCGCGCCCGCACCGCATCCTCGTGGCCGCCGCTGGCCCGCACGCCCCGCGCCTCGACCGCGACGAGCTCGCCGGGGTCGAGCGAGAGTACGAGATCGATGTCGTGGATCATCAGGTCGAGCACCACGCCGACATCGAGCGAGCGGAAGGTGAACGGCGCGAGACGGTGCGACTCCACGGCGACGACGCCGCCGCACCGCTCCGTGGCCATCCGCCAGGCGGGATTGAACCGCTCCACGTGGCCGACCGCGACGACGCGGCCGTGCCGGGCGGCGGCGGCCTCGATCCGTCGGGCCTCCTCGGGCGTGGTCGCGATCGGCTTTTCCACCAACAGGTGGAGGCCCGCCTCGAGCAGCGGCAGCGAGACGTCGGCGTGCAGGCAGGTGGGCGCGGCGACGACGACGGCGTCCGCCACGCCGACGAGCTCCCGCGGCTCCGCGAACGGCCGGCAGCCGTGCGCCGCGGCCACCCGTGCCCGCGACTCACCCACCGGATCGACCACCGCCACGAGCTCCGCATCGGCCCGCGCCGCCAGCAGCCGCGCATGGATCGTGCCCAGATGCCCGCAGCCCACGACCGCCACCCGTGTGCGACTCATGCCGCCCTCCTTCGTTCCCGGGCCCGGCCGTGACGGCCCTCCCGCTGCTGTGAGAGAAACTCCATCAGCTGCGACACCTCGGGCAGCAGCATGCCCTGCGACCGGAGGATCTCCCGGGCCGCATCGAGACCGACCTTCGCCCGGTAGAGGAGCCGGTGCGCCTCGGTCACCGCGTCGATCGACTCCTGCGCGAAGCCGCCGCGGCGCAGCGCCACCACGTTGATGCACCGCGGCCGGGCCGGCAGGCCCTCGCTGAGCATGAACGGCGGCACGTCGTGGAGCACGCGGGACAGGCCGGCGACGAACGACCACTCGCCGATCGTCACCCAGTGGTGCACGGCGACGGCCCCCGAGAGCGACGCGCGCGAGTGCACCCGCACGTGCCCCCCCAGGAGCGTGCCGTTGGCGATGATGCAACGGTCGCCGATCCGGCAGTCGTGCGCGACGTGGCAGCAGGCCATGAGGAAGTTGCCGTCGCCGATCGTGGTGACGCCCTCCTCCTTCTCCGTCGCGCGATTGATCGTGACGCCCTCGCGGATGACGTTGCGGTCGCCGATGACGACCCGCGTCGGTGCCCCGCGGTAGCTCACGTCCTGCGGCTCGCCGCCGACGACGGCCTGCGGGAAGAGGTGGTTCCGCTCGCCGATCCGCACGTCGCCCATGATGGTGACGTGCCCCTCGAGGATCGTGCCGCGGCCGATCACGGCGCCGGCCGACACCATGCAAAACGGGCCGATCCGCACGTCGTCCGCGAGGCGGGCGCCCCGTTCGACGACGGCGGTCGCATGCACGCTCGGCGGCAGCCCGCGGAGCGGCGCACCGCGAGCCGGCAGGTCGTCCCGCAGCGGCACCGTCGCGTCGTCATCCATCGGCAGTCGATCCTCGAAGGGGAGCGCGACCGGTGCGGCGTCAGCCCCCGGCCGACGGCTCGAGCGCCGCCAGGCAGGCGGCCATCGCGCCGTTGAGCCGGTGGCCGCTCCGACAGGCGCGCACGTGCGCGTGGATCGGACGACCGGCCAGGGACAGGTCGCCGATGAGATCGAGCACCTTGTGGCGGGCGCATTCGTCGGGCCAGCGCAGGCGGTTGCCGATCGGGCCGTCGGGGCCGAAGATGAGCAGGTCGCCGGTGGTGGCCGCGAGCCCCCGCCCCGCCGCCCGTAGCCGCTCGGCGTCGGCCTGCGGCAGGAACGTCCGGGCGGCCGCGAGACCGCTGCGATAGGCGGCCGGATCGACCCGGCCGGTGAACGTCTGACGACCGATGGGGCCGGGGCCGTAATCCAACTCGTATTCCACCGAGAGCCCGGCGAAATGCGGCGGCGACGCCTCGATCCAGGCGTCCGCGTCGCCCACGCGGATCGTCTCCGCCACGACGATGGGGTCGACGGGGTCCCCGAGGTCGGCGCCGCCGGCCGAGTCGATGGCCTCGACGAACGCGAGCGCCGAGCCGTCGAGCCCCGGCATCTCCTCGCCGTGGACGCGGACGACGCAACAGTCGATGTCGAGCCCGGCCAGCGCGCTGAGCACGTGCTCCACCATCTCCACCCGGCCGCCGGCCGCGACGAGATTCGTGCGGCTCGAGGCGTCCACACGACACCGCGCCACCGCCGGTATCCGCACCTCGTCACCGAGGTCGGCCCTCACGAAGACCACCCCCGAGCCGGCGGCCGCCGGCTCGAGCACGACGCGATTCTCCCGACCGCTCCAGTAGCCGACGCCCGCGACGGACACGGGCCGGCCGATGGTGCGCTGCAGTCGCGGACGTAGGGCGTGGATCATGGGTGCACCGGCGCCGCCCCGACCCGCGGCGCTTCCGGGAATGGTGGAGGGGCGAAACTACCTGACCCGCGGCTGCACCGCGGACGGACGGGCGTTCTGGTCGGCCACGGCGGCGCCGTTGAGCATCTTGAGGATGTCGGGGGTGATGTCGTTGCCCGCCTCGTAGTGCACGATCGGCTTGGTGATGCCCCGCAGGATCTGGTTGCGGTCGGCGCCGTCGATCGGATCGCCGTCGAACCGCAGCACCACCGCGATGCCGTGCTGGCGGGCGAACTGGGCCACCGCCTTCTCGATCTCCGTGTAGACCTCGAGGTAGACCTTGGCCTCGCGGTCCATGAAGTCCTTCTTCTGGAGCTGCGCGGTGACGTTGAAATCACCCTGCCCCTTGGCGATCTCCGCCTCGAGTTTCTTGAACTCCGGCGTGCCCACGTTGAAGCCCTTGAGCTGCTCCATGAGGCCGTTGATGCGGTCGCGCTCGGCCTTGAGGGAGTTCTCGGCGGCCATGACCTCGTCCTTCATCTTGTCCATCTTCGCCTTGAACCGCGCGTGGTTCTTGAAGATGTAGCCGACGTCGATCACGGCCACGTGCGACATGGGCGTGGCCGGCCGCACCTGCGGCTGCGGAACCTGCCCTTGGGGCACGGCCACCGGCGCCTGGGCGAGGACGAGCGACGGCACCAGCGCGACCACGACGGCGCCGGCGATATGGGCGAATTGCCTCTTCACGGAATGCACTCCTGAGGTTGTTGCGGGCCTACCACGCGGCGTCGCCGGTCGCCGCCGAACGAGTCCGACGACATGGCCGCGGGGTCCGAGGGCGGCGGGATCATGGCGATCCGGTCGCCGCGGCTCAAGGCCAATAAAGCCCGCGAAAAACCCGCATCGTGAGCCTGGGGAAGGCCGCGGCGATCCGCCGGCCGGCGACGGGCCCGCAGGGCCCGGACCGAACGCGGCCCGGCCCCGGGGGGCTACTTGGGCGGATCGAGGGTGACGTCGAGCGTCACCTCGGCGTCGTCCCGCACCACGACGACGGGGACGGTGTCGCCCCCCTTGTGCTTCCGCAGCGCGCTGTCGAAGTCCTCGAGTCCGGTGACGGCGCTGCCCCCGAGCCGCACGATCACGTCGCCCCCCTTGAGTCCGCCGCGTGCGGCGGGGGAATCCTTGGTGGTGCCGGTGATCGCGTAGCCCTTGCCCGGCTTGCCGAAGTCGGGAATGCTGCCGAAATAGGGGCGATCGCCGCCGCCGCGGGCGAACTGTTTGGAGGCCACCTCGACGTAGGCCGGCGGCTCCGGGGCGGTGGCGAGCTCCCGGACGACGTCGGCGACGAGGCGGGCGATCCGCACCATGCCGTCGTAGTTGATCTTGTCCGCGGTGTCGGTCGGCCGGTGGTAATCGGAGTGCGACCCCGTGAACAGGTGCAACACGGGAATCTTCCGGGCGTAGAAGCTCGAGTGGTCGCTCGGACCGAATCCTCCCGGCTCCTTGGCGGCCTCGAGCCCGCGGGCGGCGACGAGACGGTCCACGAGCGGCTCGAGCCCCGTGCCCGTGCCGGTGCCGTGCACCACGATCTTGTCGCCGTCGAGGCGGCCCACCATGTCGAGGTTCACCATCGCCACGGTGTCCTCGAGGGGCACCGCGGCGTTGGCGGTGTAGTGGGCGCTGCCGAGCAGGCCCCGCTCCTCGCCGGAAAAGGCCACGAAGAGGATCGTCCGGGGAAAGGGTCCCTCCGCCGCAAGCACCCGCGCGACTTCCACCAAGAGCGCGGTGCCGCTGGCGTTGTCGTCGGCCCCGTGGTGCACCGCGTTCTCCCCCGGAGCCGCCGAGTTCGCGCCGCCGTAGCCGAGGTGGTCGTAGTGGGCGCCGAGCACGACGGTCTCGCGGCCCGGCCGACCGTTCCCGGCGGCCACGTCGTCGCCGGCGGCACCGGATCGCCCCGTGCCGGGGAGGACGGCGATCACGTTGCGGCCCTCGGTCTCCACCCGCTCGATCGCGGTCGTGCCGCGGATGCGCCAGCCCGCCAGCGCGGCCGACGGCGGCACGAGCGACTCGTCGATCGCCCCCTGGATGTCCGCCAGACTCCGCCCCGTGGACGACTTCACGACCTCGTCCACGACCCC
>Ga0114963_10001579_pt1 | contig 15687 bp, 12 predicted proteins | sample C_131016_EF_Meta_FD_87019 | JGI IMG/M metagenome (GOLD analysis project Ga0114963, IMG submission 87019) | Freshwater microbial communities from Lake Croche, Canada to study carbon cycling - C_131016_EF_MetaG | ecosystem: Environmental > Aquatic > Freshwater > Lake | place: Lake Croche, Canada...
ATCCTTAACAGATAGTCAAGCCTTACCCCTGTTGGTTGCTGCTCAAACCCTGCATTAGTGATTTCTTTTTATTTGTTCATTTTGATGGCTACCCGAATTCATGGAAACTATCGCAAATTGCGTGGTGTTAATGTCGTTTTCTACTCTGGAATTGAACGCGATTGAGGCTGCCGGTCCAGTCAGCCGATTGCGTCTTGCGTAGATAGGCGTTTACCGATGCTCATTCTCCAATTCCACGAAATCTTCCTCCCGCTCCTGCGTCGCTCCGCGGACGGCCGGGAGTGGACGCTCGCCGCCCTCCGCGGCCCGATCGCGGATGACTTCGGCCTCACCGCCGCCGAACGGACGGAGCTGCTCCCGAGCAACACGCAGTCGCGGTTCGTCAACCGCCTCTGCTGGGCCAAGATCCATCTCGAACGTGCCGGGCTCGTCACTCGTGTCCGCCGCGGCGTCTTCACGATCTCGGATGTTGGCCGAGCCGTCCTCGCTGAAAACCCCGCCACGATCGACGTCGCCTTTCTCGACCGCTACGAGCCCTACCGTGCCTTCCGCCACGGCGCGACCACAGACTCCGAAGCCGACGGCCCATCCGAGCCACCCGCCCACATATCCACCGAAACGCCCGAGGCCGTCCTCGAACGGGCCCACGAAACGCTGAACGACGAACTCGCCGCCGAGCTGCTCGACGAAATCGCCGACCGCACGCCCGCGTTCTTCGAAAAGGTGGTCCTCGACCTCATGAAGGCCATGGGCTACGGGGGCTGGGGCGACGCCGCCGGCCGGCTCACGAGCCCCGGAGCCGACGAAGGCATCGACGGCCTCATCCACGAAGACCGCCTCGGCCTCGAAACCATCAATTTGCCTGGCCTGGGAAAAGACCTCCTGGACTTTTCCCAGGCATAAAAACCTCCGGTTTTTGCGGGTGCTGCGCACCCGGGATCGCTTCCGTGCGATCCTGCAGGCTGCGTGGCCGCAGCCTGCCAGGCCAAACGCTGGAAAGATCCGGTCGGCCGCCCCGAAATCCACAAGTTCGTCGGCGCCCTCCACGGCCGCCGGGCGCGGAAGGGAGTGTTCGTCACCACAAGCACGTTCACCCGCGAGGCCATCGACTACGCCGCCCAGATCGACACGAAGATCGTGCTCATCGACGGCCGCACCCTCGCCCGGCTCATGATCCTCCACGACGTCGGCTGCGCCCCAGCCCAAGCCTTCGTCGTCAAAAAGCTCGACAGCGACTACTTCGTCGAGGAATAGCCCACCGCAGCGTCTGCCAGGGAGATGTTCATGGCCACGTATCTGTTGACCTGGAATCCTGAAGATTCTTCCGTCGAAGAGGTCGCCGCGGAATGGAAGCGGCTCCGGGCCGGCAGGAAGCCGAGGCCAGCCGATTGGAGCTGCGGGGTCAACAAGTCGATTCAGCCGGGTTCACGCGTGTTTCTGCATCGGCAGCGCCGCGAGCCGCGAGGGCTTGTCGCCGCAGGCATCACCGTGTCGGGGAGTTATGCAGGCCGCCACTGGGATCTCGAGAAACGCCGCCAGGGCAAGAAGGCCATCTACATCGACTGGATCATCGATTCCGCCGTGCCCGGCTTCGGCGACGACGACGACGCCACGCTCGAACCCTTCGCCGCCCACCTCATCCCCTCCGGCCCCATCCACGACCTTGTCTCGTGGTCCAACATGCAGGGCTCCGGCACGAGCGTCGCCCCCGAGGCGGCCGCCGAACTCGAACGCCGCTGGGCCCTCCATCTCGGCGCGGCGGCAACCGGGATCGACCACTCCGCGCCGCGCTCGGCGAAGGAGGGACGAATCCGCGAGCATCTGGCCAAAAGCCGCTACCGGGAATCCCTGCTCCGCAAGGCCAAGATCGCCAGGGCCCTCGCGGGCTCCCCCGACCGCAAGCTGCGGTGCGAGGTGCCCGGCTGCGGCTTCTGCTTCGAGGAGGTCTATGGCGACCTCGGCCGCCGCTACGCCCACGTGCATCATCTCGAAGCGCTGTCCGCCGCGGCCGGCGAGGTCACGACCACGCTCGACGATCTCGCCATCGTCTGCGCCAACTGCCACGCCATGATCCACAAGGGCAACGAGTGCCGGCCGCTCGCCGGGCTCGTGCGCCGGCGCCGCTGACATACCCCATCCCCAGCCAGGGGCCCAGATGCCATTCCCTCAATCGAGAAGCTTTCGGGCGGCTGGGCGATGCGTCGGCATCCACGACCGCCGCAGTCGCGTCAAACGTCACGAAGGCTGACCGCTTTGAGCGAGGCCGCCTCGAAGCGCCGCGACGCTGCGATCACTTCGCGGCGGTCGTGGACCCTTCGTGTGTGGGCGAATCGTTCTTCGCGCCGCCCGCGATTCGGCGAATCCAAGGGCATCAGGATCATCAATCGCAGCGAGATCGACGGGCCCGCCGCCGGTCAGGGCGCCGTGACCGGCGGAAACTTCGCCTCGCGGTCCACCGGGATCGCGGCCGGCTCGAGCGCCGCGATCTCGGCGGCGGAGAGCGGCATGATCCGCGGCTTCGACGGCCCCTTGTCGTCGAGGTTCGCGTTGAGGTCGTCCTCAGTGACCGGCAGCGACTTCACGCCGGCGGCGGGCACGTCCATCCCCGCCGTCCAGACGACGGCGTTGAGCACGAGCGTGCGGAAGCCGTCCACCGACCAGTTGCGGTGGTAATGGCCGCCGGTGAAGCCCACGCCGCGGCCGCCGTCCGGCCGCTCCACGCCCCACATGAGCGTCTGCGGACGGCCGAGCCCGGCGACGCCGTGCTCGTTCCAGAGGTTGATGTAGCGGATGATCCGCTCGCGCGACGGCGTCGCGGTGGCGAGGTCGAGCACCTCGGAGCGGTTCGGGCGAAACCGCATGTTGTAGTAAAACTCGTCGAGGCTCACGATCGGCCCGGTGATGCCGCGGGCCACCGGATGGCCGGCCCGTGGCTCGACCGCGGCGACCCAGTGGGGATTCACCGACCAGCCGTCCTCGAAGGCCCCGCCCATCCAGGGGCGGAAATACCGCTCGCCGTCGGCCTTCGACGGGTGGACGGCGTAGTGCATGAACATCACCCCCGTTCCGCCCCGCACGAGCGCGTCGGTCTTCTCCCAGCCCTTCCCCACCACGCTCGTGCCGTCGGAATAGAAGACGAGCGCCCGGGCGCCGTCGAGCACCGCGGGATCCTCGGGCCAGCCCTGGAGCACCTCCGCCTTCACCGCGAGGCCGCTCTGCTCGTTGAGCGCCCGGGCGAGGAGCATGCAGCCCGCGCGAAACTCATGCTCCCCCGGGCCGTGGCTGCGGCCGCCGGCGAGGAAGACGATGCGGGCGGGCGCCGTCGGCTCGGCGGCGAGCGTGGTGCCGGCGGTCGCGGCCGCGACGGCGCCGGCGACCATGGCGGACGCCACGACGCGCTGCAGGAACATGGTGAAACGCATGGCGATGAAAACTCCGTGCGGCGGTGGGTGGGCGTCGTTCAGCGGCGGATGTCGTAGCAGAGCAGCGTGTCCTGGTCGCGGATGTAGAGCCGGCCGTCGGCGATCACCGGGTGCGGCCAGCTCTTCCCCTTCACGCTCGCCAGCGTGAACTGGCTCACGAGCCGGTATTCGGCCGGATCGGCCTCGACGAGCGCCATCTCGCCGCTCTCGTAGCGGAAGTAAAGCCGGCCGTCGGCGTAGGCCACCGCCGCCGACCCCGTGCCCGCGCCCCGCTGCTCCTTCCAGAGCCGCTTCCCGGAGAGCATCTCGACGCACATCGGGAAGCCGTTGTTGTGGCCGTGGCCGCAGTAGACGTGGTCGCCCACGAGGATCATGCCGCCGTGGTGGTTTTGCAGCTCCTTGGCGTCGAGAAAATACACCTCCTCGGCCCGCAGGCCGCCGGCCTCGGGGAGGATCTTGAGCAGCGCCGCGCCGGTGCCGTAGCCCGACGAGCAGAAGACGTGGTCGCCCTTGACGATCGGCGTGGGGATGTTGGCCGTGCCGTTGGCCACGCGGTTGTAGGTCCAGAGCACGCGGCCGTCGTCCGCCGCGACCGACACGATGCCCCGGCCGGTGAGCTGCACATACTGCTTCACGCCGCCGGCCTGCGAGACCACGATCGACGCGTAGCCCGCGCCGTCCTTGCCGCGGGTGCCGCCCCAGTCGGCCGGGGCCGGCGACTTCCACACGGGCTCCCCGGTGCGGGCGTCGAGCGCGACGATCATGGCGGCCGCGGCGCCCGGCGTGCAGATCACGCGGTCGCCGTCGACCAGCGGCGATTCGCTGTAGCCCCAGCCCGACATCATCTGGCCGCCGAAGTCGGCGGCGAAGCCGCGCCGCCAAAGCTCGCGGCCGGTCTCGGCGTCGGAGCAGACGAAATCCCCCTCGCGGCCGAGCGAGTAGACGCGGCCGTCGGCGATCGTGGGGGTGCAGTTGGGGTTGCCGGGGCCGATCTCCGCGGTCCAGGCCACCTTGCCGTCGGCGGCGCTCGCGCAGATGAGGTGCGTTTTTCCCTTGAGCAGGCCGAGCGTGTAGAGCTTCCCGCCGCTCAACGCCACGCTCGCCATCCCCTTGCCGAATCCCTCGGCCTGCCAGATGAGCGTCGGCCCCGCCTCGGGCCACGCGGCGAGCAGGCCGGTTTCGGAGGAGATGCCGTCGCGGGCCGGACCACGCCACTGCGGCCAGTCGCGGGCGAACCCGGCGGCGGCGGTGGCTCCCAGGGCGAGCGCCGCGGCGAACCGCGTCCCCCGCCACGAACACGAAAAAAATCCCGGCTGCGCTCGCATGGCTGCCCCCGTTTCCGGTGTCCCACCCCATCCTGGCCACCGCGGTCGGCTCGGCCGCGGCTCGCGGGCCGCCAGCATAGCAGCCTTCGCGTCGCCGGCTCCACGGCCGCCGGGTATCCTTGAGGCGTAGTCGGGCGGAGCGCGGACGGCGGCATCCGTCGGCGGCCCGACGCCGCCGGGCATGACGGGGGCGTTCCTTCCGCCTTCGCTCCGCGCGGTGAAGCGTGTTGTCTGGCTGCCTCCGGGAGGGCGTCCATGCCCCGTTCACGCAAGGTTCACGACGGTGCGGGCGGCATGACTGGCGGGGGCGCCGGCGGGATCGCCGGCGCGAACGACGCCGCCGGGTGTGCGAGATGGCGTCGCCTGACGACGGCCGGCGCGGCGCGGCGGCGGGTCGTGCGGGCCGGCGTGTTCGCCGGGCTCGGCCTCTCGCTCGCCGATCTCCTGCGGCTCGAGGCCCGCGGGGAGCCGGCCGGGGCCGCGGCCTTCTCCGCCGAGGTCGGCGCCCGGCCCAAGGGGGCCCCGAAGGCCCGGAGCGTGATCCAGCTCCACCTGCCCGGCGGCTTCCCCCACCACGAATCGTTCGACCCCAAGCCCGAGGCACCGGTCGAGTATCGCGGCTCCTTCGGCGTGGTGAAGACCGGCCACGGCGACGTCTTCAGCGACAACCTGCCGAAGACGGCGGCGATCGCCGACAAGGTCACGGTCGTCCGCAGCGTCGTCGGCAAGATCCCCGACCACGGCCTGGCCACCTACCACCTCTTCAAGGGCTACACGCCCTCCACGGTGATCGACTACCCGCCGATGGGATCGGTGGTGTCGCACGAGCTCGGGAAGCGCGGCGACCTGCCGCCGTTCATCGCGATTCCCTCCATGCCGGGGTTTGTCGGCGGCACGGGCTTCCTCAGCAGCGCCTACGGCCCCTTCGAGCTCAACGCCGACCCGGGCCAGAAGGGCTTCAAGGTTCGCGACTTCTCGATCCCCGCCGGCGTCACGCTCGACCGCTTCGACCGCCGCCGCCGGGCGCGGGAGATCGTGCAGCAGCAGATCCGGTCGCTCGAGGCCGATCCCGACGTGCTCGACACGATGGACGACTTCTACAAGAGCGCCTACGCCGTGCTCACGTCGGAGCAGGCGCAGCGGGCGTTCACCTTCGACGGCGAGCCGGAGGAGGTCTTCGAGCTCTACGGCAGCGCGGTGACCGGCGCGGTGAAGGGCCCCGACAACAAATACCACCCCAAGGGGCTCGCCGAGCGGCTGATCATCGCCCGCCGCCTCGTCGAGGCGGGCACCCGGTTCGTCACCGTCGAATACGGCGGCTGGGACTGCCACGTCGACGTGCAGAAGAGCTGCCTCGACCAGATGGCCCCGCTCGACCACGCGCTCACCGGGCTCATCACCGACCTCGACCGCCGCGGCCTGCTCGACTCGACGCTCGTCTGGGTGACGAGCGAGTTCGGTCGCACGCCGAAGGTGAATCGCGAGAGCGGCCGCGACCACTGGGCCCGCGTCTATTCGCTGCTCCTCGCCGGCGGCGGCGTCGCCCGCGGACTCGTCCACGGGGCCAGCGACTCCACCGGCGGCGAGCCGGCCCGCGACGCCGTGCCGCTCGAGGATCTGCAGTTCACGATCTACCACCAGCTCGGCATCGACGCCGACAAGGAACTCGTCGCCTTCGGCACGCGGCCGATCGAGATCATCAAGGACGGCAGGCTCGTGAAGGCCATCCTCGGCTGACCGATCCACGGCGGCGACCCACGGCAGCGACCCATGCGATCGCCCACCAGCACCGCGGCACCGCCCGGGGAAACGACGATGTTCGTGCGAGACGATCCCCCGACGCGCATGGCGACCGGACGCCGGCTCGTGGCCGCCGCGGCGGTCGCGTGGACGCTGCTCGCCGTCGGCCCGGCCGCCGGCTCGGCCTGGAACTTCATCGACACGGTGCGGCCGCGGTGCGGCCAGCCGGGCACGACCGTCGAGGTGACGATCCAGGGCAGCTACCTCGCCGACCCGGCGGAGGTGATCTTCTACCGGCCCGGCATCCGCGCCGTGAATCTCTCCTACGCTGGCACGCCGGACAATGGCGCGGCGAAGTGCCGCTTCGAGATCGCGGCCGACTGCCCCCCCGGCGAGCACGTCTTCCGGATCCGCACCCGCACCCAGCTCTCCACCGCGGCCACCTTCCACGTCGGGCCGTTTCCGGTGGTCGACGAGGTCGAGGCCGACGCGACGCGGAAGACCCCCGACAACGACTCACCCGCCACGGCGATGCCCGTCACGTCGAACGTCAGCGTCCGCGGCACGATCGGACCGCAGCCGAAGGGCGACGTCGACCTCTACCGGGTGCCGGCCACGCCCGGCGGCCGGCTCACCGTCGAGGTGGACTGCGTGCGGACGAGCGACATCCCCCACACCCACGGCGTCGAGCCCAAGGACTCCGACCTCGCCGTCCGGGTGCTCGACGCCCACGGCCGCGAACTGGCCGCCAACGACGACAACCCGCTGCACACGCAGGACCCGCTCCTTTCGCTCCGCCTGCCGGCCGACCTGCCCGCGGGCCCCGACGGCCCGTGCGCGCTCGTCGAGGTGCGCCGGTCGATCTTCGGCACCTGGCCCGCGCCCTACGTCGTGCACATCGGCGGCTTCAGCCGGCCGCTGGCCGCCTATCCTGCCGGCGGCCCCACGGGCGCCCCCCTCGCCGTGCGGCTGATCGGCGACCCGCTCGGCGACGTCGAGCAGACGATCGCCGTGCCCGCCGCGCCGGGCACGTTCGAGCACTACGGCGACGCCCCCTCCCCGCTCCTCATGCGGTCGAGCGGCTGCCCCAACGTGCTCGAGGACGAGGCGGCCGCCGACACCCGCGTGGCCGCCCTGCCGGCGGCGCTCAACGGCGTGATCGACCGGCCGGGCGACGTCGACCGCTTCCGGGTGACGGTGCAAAAGGGGGAGCGGTATCGGGTGCGGGTCTACGCCGCCGCGCTCGGGTCGCCCCTGCAGCCGCTGCTGCGGATCATGCCCATCGGGCCGGACGGCGCGCCGGGCAAGGAGGAGATCCGCTCGCACGAGTCCACCCGCGAGGACCGCGACATGTTCGGCATCACCGCCTACGGCGGCGCGGTGGTTCGCGACGCGCTCGATCCGTCGGTGATCTGGACGCCCAAGGCCGACGGCGAGCATCTGATCGAGATCTCCGACATGACCGGCGCCGGCCTGCCGACGGCGGTCTACCGCATCGAGGTCGAGACGCCCCCCGACGTGGTCTACACGTTCCTTCCCATGACGCTCTACTGGTGGGAGGCGCCGAAGTGGGCGAGCCTGACGATCCCGCGCGGGGATCGCTGGACGGTCGCCGTGAACCTCGCGCAGGGCCAGGGGAGCACGTTCAAGGGGGATCTCGAGATCGTCGCCAAGGGCCTGCCGCCGGGCGTGCGGCTCCTGCCCAACCGCATCCCCGCGGGCGAAGGCTCGTGGCCGATCCAGTTCGTGGCCGACGCCGACGCGGCCCCGGCGGCGGCGGTGATCGAGCTCGAGGCCCGGCCGCTCGACCCGCAGCGGAAGGTCGAGAGCCGCTGCCAGATGAATCTCCCGTTCCTCAACTCCCCCGGCGGCGACGCCTGGCGGACGGTGCGGCTCGACAGCTTCATGCTCGCGGTCGTCGAGCCCGCCCCCTTCGCGGTCGACATCGACCAGCCGGCGGCGCCGATCGTGCGCGGCGGCGGGCTCGGCATCCCGGTGACGCTCACCCGCCGCGACGGCCACGACGAGCCGATCGGGCTGCAATTCGACTGGACGGCCAAGGGCATCGGCCGGCCGCCGCAGGTGATCGTGCCCTCGGGGGAGAGCACCGCCGTGCTCGAGCTCACCGCCGAGGCGTCGGCGGCGCTCGGCGCCGCGCCGCTGGCCGTGACCGCGCTCACGAAGAGCCGGGGCGACCAGAGCTGGTCGGGGCTCGGCCAGATCCGCGTGTCGTCGGCGCTCGTGAGCCTCGCCGTGGCCGAGCCCTTCGTGGAGCTGGCCTGCGAGCCGGGCAGCGTGCGGCGCGGCGAGCGGAAGGCCTTCGTCTGGACGGTGAAACAGAAGAGCCCCTTCGACGGTGCGGCCTCCGTGAAGCTGCTCGGGCTGCCGAAGGGGGTGACGGCGGTGGAGCCGCCGCCGCGGATCACGAAGGACTCGGCGGAGATCGCCTTCGAGGTCGAAGCCACCGACGACGCCCTGCTCGGGTCGGTGAACGGGCTCTCCTGCGAGGTGACCGTGACGTCGGGCGGCCAGGAGATCCGCCAGCGGTCGGGCAAGGGCGTGTTGCGGATCGATCCGAGGCTCTGAGGAGGTTCGTCATGCAGCGCCCGTTTTCGATCGTCCTCGCGGCCGCGATCCTCTTCGGCGCCGGCACGGCACGCGCCGAGAGCCAGACGGCCGAAAGCCAGACGGCCGCCGCGCAATCGGCCGGGGCCCAAGCCGCCGCCGCGCCGCCGAGCTTCCGCCGCGACGTGATGCCCGTCTTCTTCCGGGCCGGCTGCAACGCCGGCACCTGCCACGGGTCGGCCCGCGGCAAGGACGGCTTCATGCTCTCCCTCTTCGGCTACGACCCCAAGGGCGACTACGAGCGGATCGTGACCGACATCCCCGGCCGCCGCGTCAACACGGCCCTCCCGGACCAGAGCCTGCTTCTGCTCAAGGCCACCGGCGCCGTACCGCACACCGGCGGCAAGCTCTTCGAGAAGGAGAGCGCCCTCGCCGCCACGCTGCACCGCTGGATCGCGGCGGGCGCGCCCGACGACGACGGCTCCGTGCCGGCGACGGTGGATCTCACGCTCTCGCAGGAGAGCCTCGTCTTCGACGCGGCGGGGAAAGACGCGGCCCTGCGGGTGACGGCCGTGGCGGGCGACGGCACCACCCGCGACGTCACGACGCTCGCCCGCTACTTTTCCAACAACCCCAGCGTGGCCACGATCGACGCCGACGGCAACGTCGTCGCCGTCGGGCCCGGCGACACGAACGTCTTCGCCCGCTTCGCCCGGTTCACCGTCGGCGCCGAGGTGATCGTGCTGCCTCCGGCGGAGGGCTTCGCCTGGCCGAACCCGCCCGCGGAGAACTTCATCGACCGGCTCGTCTTCGACCGGCTCGAGAAGCTGCGGATCGCCCCCTCCGACATCTGCGACGACGCCACCTTCCTGCGGCGGGTGACGCTCGACCTCGCGGCGCGGCCGCCCACGGTGGAGGAATACCACGCCTTCATGGCCGATGCGTCGCCGGACAAGCGCCGCCGGAAGATCGACGCCCTGCTCGCCGACGACGCCTTCGCCGACCTCTGGACGGCGATCTGGTCGGAGCACCTGCGGATCATCGGGGGCAGCTACGCGCCGCCGGCGACGCTCGTGAAGTCGGCCGACGCCTACCGCGAGTGGATCCGCCGGCAGCTGCGGGCCGGCCGGCCGCTCGACGAGTTCGTGGCCGAGATGGTGGCCGCCTCGGGCAGCAACATCTCCAATCCCCCCGTCAACCTCTACACGATGCTCGTGCACAAGCCGAAGGTCGAGCCCAAGCCGCTGGCGGCCGACTTCTCGCAGCTGTTCCTCGGGGTGCAGATCCAGTGCGCCGAGTGCCACAATCACCCCTTCGACCGCTGGACGATCGACGACTACTACGGCTTCGTCAGCTTCTTCACCGGGATCAGGCGGATCAACGGCGCGGAGCCGCGGGAGCGGCGGATCTACTTCGACACGGCGGTCGAACCCGCCCGGCACCTCGTGGACGGCCGGCCGATGCCCGCGACGGTGCTCGGCGGCCTCGCGCCCGTGCCGGCGGGCGAGGATCCCCGCCGGGCGCTCGCCCGCTGGCTCACCTCCCCCGACAACGACCTCTTCAGCCGCAACCTCGCCAACCGCATCTGGGCGCAGCTCTTCAGCCGCGGCATCGTCGAGCCGGTGGACGACGTCCGCGTGAGCAACCCGCCCGCGAATCCCGCGCTCCTCGACGCGCTGGCGAAGCGGCTCGTGGAGCTGAAGTTCGACCTCCGCGGACTCGTCCGCGAGATCTGCAATGCGCGGGTCTACCAGCTCTCGTGCCGGCCCACGCCGTCCAACAGGGCCGATGACCGGCAGTTTTCCCACGGCCACCTGCGGCGGCTGCGGGCCGACGTGCTCAGCGACTCGATCGTGGCCGTCACGGGCGTGCCCCGCGGCTTCGGCAACTTCGCGGCCGGCACCCGCGCGATCGACGTCTACCCGCGGATGGCCGGCGACACCGGCGGGCCGCACCACGCCGATCCCTTCTTCCACACGTTCGGCGCCGCGAGCCGCGCGACGGTGGCCGCGGCGGAGACGCGGCGCGACCCCACCCTCTCGCAGGCGCTCCACCTGATCGTCGGCGACAGCCTCCGCGACCGGCTCGCGCAGGGGGGCGTCGTGGCGACGCTGATCGCGACCAAGTCGACGCCGGAGGACGTCATCGACGAACTCTACGCGCGCACGCTCTGCCGCCGCCCGACGACGGCGGAGATGGAGGGGCTGCGGGTGCTCGTGGGCGACGCCGTCAAGGATCCGGCCGTCTACGAGGACATCTTCTGGAGCCTGCTCAACTCCACCGAGTTCCTCTTCAACCACTGAGCGAATCACCGCGCACCGCTCCGGCGGCCGCCGCAGGCCCGTGCCGTCCGCGGCGATCGTGAGCCGCGACGGCGGCGGCCGCTGATCGCCGGGCCTTGCGGCACCGGCTATCATCGTCGCCACGGCGGCGGGCCTCGGCCCCGCCCCGCGCGGGCCATGCACCGCCCCGATCACACGCCGGCGCCGGACACCGGGCACGATCGCACCATCCCCGCCGACAGGCACGCAGCATGACCACCCACGACCCGCGCTGGGGCGGCCTCTTTCCCGCGCTCACGACGCAGTTTGACCGCGACGGCGGCCTCGACCTTCCGGCCACGGCCCGCCACGCGGAGGCCCTCGTCGCGGCCGGCATGGCGGGCGTCATCGCCTGCGGCTCGCTCGGCGAGAACCAGGCGCTCGCCCCCGACGAGAAGCGGGCCGTGCTGCGGACGGTCGTCGAGGCCGTCGGCCGCCGCGTGCCCGTGCTCTCGGGCGTCGCCGAAACGAGCACGCGGGCCGCGATCGATTACGTCCGCGACGGCGAGCGGCTCGGCGCGGCGGGCTACATGGTGATGCCGCCGATGGTCTACCGCGCGCCGGCCGAGGAGGCGCTGCACTACTTTCGCCGCGTGGCCGCGGCCACGTCGCTCCCTTGGATGCTCTACAACAACCCGATCGGCTACTCGGTGGACGTCACGCCGGCGCAGATGGCGGGCCTCGCCGACGTGCCGAACCTCGTGGCGATGAAGGAGAGCTCGGGCAACACCCGGCGGATCACGGAATTGCGGCTCGTGGTCGGCGACCGCTACCGGCTCTTCGTCGGCGTCGACGACCTCGCGCTCGAATCGGCCGTGCTCGGCCTCGACGGCTGGGTGGTGGGCTCGGGCGTGGCCTTCCCCCGGGAAAACCAGCACCTCTGGAACCTCATCCAGGCCGGTCGCTGGGACGAGGCCCGGGCGGTCAACCGCTGGTTCTTCCCTCTCTCGGGCCTCGACACCCACGTCAAGTTCGTGCAATACATCAAGCTCGCCGTGCAGGAGGTGGGCCTCGGCGCCGAGTGGGTGCGCGAGCCGCGGCTGCCGCTCGTGGGCGCCGAGCGCGACCGCGTGCTCGCCGTGATCCACGCCGGGATCGCCGGCCGTCCGCGGCTCGACTGACGTTCCGACCGTTTCCCGCCGAGGGTGCCGCCGTGAGCCGGCCAGCCGTGCGCACGATCCGCTTCGTCGACTCGCACACCGCGGGCGAGCCCACCCGCGTGGTCCTCGCCGGCGGCCCGCCGCTCGGCGCGGGGAGCGTCGCGGAGCAGTGCCGCCGGTTCGCCGCCGAGCACGACCGCTTCCGCTCGGCGATCGTCAACGAGCCGCGCGGGTCCGACGTGCTCGTAGGCGCGCTCGTCTGCCCGCCCGCCGACCCGGCCTGCCACACCGGTGTGATCTTCTTCAACAACGTCGGCATGCTCGGCATGTGCGGCCACGGCACGATCGGCCTCGTCGTGACGCTGCACGCCGAGGGGCTGCTCGGCCCCGGCCCGTGCCTGATCGAGACGCCGGTGGGCGTCGTCGCGGCCACGCTCCACGACGACGGCCGCGTGTCGGTGCGCAACGTGCCGAGCCACCGCCTCGTGAAGGATCTCGCGGTGGACGTGCCGGGGCTCGGACGCGTGCGCGGCGACGTGGCCTGGGGGGGCAACTGGTTCTTCCTCGTCACCGAGCCGGCCTGGGATCTCGACGCCCACCCGACCGCGACGTTGATCCGCATCGCCGGCGACATCCGCCGCGCGGTGAACGCCGTGCATCCGCTCGTGGACCATGTCGAGCTCTTCGGTACGCCGCTCGACCCGCGGGCCGACTCGCGCAACTTCGTCCTCTGCCCCGGCGGGCAATACGACCGCTCCCCCTGCGGCACCGGCACGAGCGCGAAGCTCGCCTGCCTCGCGGCCGACGGCCTGCTCGCGCCGGGCGAGACATGGATCCAGGAGAGCATCCTCGGCACCCGCTTCACGGCCAGCTACGCGCGGTGCGCCGCGCCGGCGACGCCGGCGGCCGCGACCTCGGGCCCGGCGGCCGCGCCCACGCCCGGGCCGACGACCGGGCCCACCATCGAGCCGACGATCACCGGGCGGGCGAGCGTCGTCGCCCGCGGCGAGCTCCTGCTCGATCCCGACGATCCCTTCTGCTGGGGCCGGAGGGACGCCCCTTGAAACGCGTGGCGATCGTCGGCGCGGGCGTCATCGGCCTGCTTGCCGCCTGGCACTGCCGGCGCCGCGGCTGGGAGGTGACCGTCGTGGAGCGGTCGAGCCCGACCCGCGACGGCTGCTCCTTCGGCAACGCCGGGATGGTGGTGCCGAGCCACTTCGTGCCCCTCGCCGCCCCCGGCATGATCCGGCTGGGGCTCAGGTGGATGTGGAATCCCGAGTCCCCCTTCGCGATCCGCCCCGCCTGGTCGTGGGAGCTGCTCGACTGGCTGTGGCGGTTTCGCGGGGCGTGCACCCGGCGGCACGTCGATCGCGCGGCCCCGGTGCTCCGCGACCTGAATCTCGCGAGCCGCGGGCTCTACGAGCGGCTGCATGCCGACCTGCCCGGCGGCATCGGCCTCGAGCCGCGCGGCCTCGTGATGCTCTGCCGCACCGCGGCGGGGCTCGAGGAGGAGGCCCACGCGGCCGACATGGCGGCGCGGCTCGGCGTGGCGGCCGAGGTGCTCTCCGCCGCCGATGTCGCGCGGGCCGAGCCGGGGCTCCAGATGACCGTCGCCGGCGGCGTGCTCTACCCGCTCGACTGCCACCTCTCCCCCGCCGCGCTGATGGCGAACCTGCAGGGCGACCTCGAGAGGCGCGGCGCGGAGCTCCGCTTCGGCGAGGAGGTGACGGGGTTCGCCTGCGAAGGGCGGCGGATCCGCGCGGTGCGCACCGACCGCGGCGAGATCACCGCCGACGAGGTCGTGCTCTGCGCCGGCGCCTGGTCGCCCGCGGTGGCCCGGGATCTCGGCCTGCGGCTGCCGGTGCAGGCCGGCAAGGGCTACAGCCTCACGCTCGAGCGGCCCGCGGAGCTGCCCCGCCGGTGCCTGATCCTCACCGAGGACCGCGTCGCTGTGACGCCGATCGGCGGGGCGCTGCGGTTCGGCGGCACGATGGAGATCGGTGGCCGGATCGACAGCCGGGGCATGGCCGAGCGGATCGCATCGGGGCGGATCGCCGGGATCGTGCGGTCGGTCGTGCGGGCGTTTCCGGCGTTCGTGGCCGACGACTTCGCCCGGATCAACCCCTGGGTGGGCCTGCGGCCCTGCACGCCCGACGGCCTTCCCTGCCTCGGTCGCACCCGCGGCTGCGACAACCTCGTCGTCAACACCGGCCATGCCATGATGGGCATCAGCCTCGCGGCGGTCTCCGGCCGGATCGTGGCCGACACGCTGGCCGGCGCGCCGCCCGAAGCGGTCGATCGCCACGCCGCCGCGCTCCTCTCCCCCGACCGCTTCGGCCCGGGCCGCTGACGGAGGCTGCAGCGAGCCTGCGCTCCCGAGGCCCACACAAACACACCCCCCCTTGCAAGGGGGTCTTCCCGCTCCTACGATGCATCCGCTCGAAAACGAGAGGCTGCAAAGATGGAGGTGCGGCGATGGCCCGGATCGACGACTCGGCTGCTGTCCAAGCAGGTGATCAGGCAGGCACTCAGACAGGCGCCCCGGCGAGTAGCCTGGCGATCAGCCCGCGAAGCGACCAGACGATCAGCCCGCGAAGCGACCAAACAAGCGCCCGGATCGCGGCGGTGGTGGGAGAGCTTGCCGATCTCGGCCGCCGGATCGAGCGGCGGGCGCGGGAGCTGGCCAGGCTCGCGGAGACGGCGGGCCGCACGACGTCGGCAGCGGCGCGAGGCGCATCGCTCGTCGCCAGGGCCGCGAGTGAACTCGCCAGTGGCATCGCGGCAGGCGGCCACACGACTGCCGGCGATCGGTCCGTTCGCTCCGCCCGTGCGAGCTGCGCGTCGCCTGGCTCCGCCCGTGCGAGCTGCGCGTCGCCTGGCTCCGCCCGTGCGAGCTGCGTGTCGCCTGGCTCCGCCCGTGCGAGCTGCGCTGCCACACGGCCGCGCGAGACGACGCCGGCGACGCCGACGCGCGGCGGGCCTGCCGCACGACCGTCCACTCATGCTCCGTGCAGCCACACGCGATCCCCGGCGGCGGCCGGCAACAGCTCCCACAGCCACCAAGGCGCACGACCGCGTGGCGGTGGCGGCGATCCATCGGGTGAGCATCGAGAGCAGCGTCGGCGGCTGCGGGCGATCACACCGTTGCTCCTGAGCATCGCCGTGCACGTGCTCCTGCTCGTCGGCCTCGCGCTCGTGTACGTCGCCGGTGATG
>Ga0114963_10001580_pt1 | contig 15683 bp, 13 predicted proteins | sample C_131016_EF_Meta_FD_87019 | JGI IMG/M metagenome (GOLD analysis project Ga0114963, IMG submission 87019) | Freshwater microbial communities from Lake Croche, Canada to study carbon cycling - C_131016_EF_MetaG | ecosystem: Environmental > Aquatic > Freshwater > Lake | place: Lake Croche, Canada...
CATCTGGGAGAAACGGGGCTGGCGTGTGACGCAGTCCGCCGCGCCGTCGCCCTCAACAGCGACAACCGCGATTTTGTCGCCCTCGCCCGCAGTCTGGAAGGAGGCGTCAACGTTATCGCCGCCCGACCACAGGCGAGCGTTGCGGCGACGCCAAAAGAGGATGGCGGATTAACCTGGGAAGATGTGATTTTACCGACGCGCACCAAGCGTGAGTTACGTCAGGTGCAGCTAGTGCTGGAAAACCCGTCTCAAGCGCGCGCTCTGGGAGTGGAACCGCCATCGGGGCTTTTACTTTATGGGCCGCCCGGAACCGGTAAGACGACAATCGCCCGTGTGCTGGCGGCGCAATCGAAAGCGCGTTTCTTTACGACGAACCCCGCCGAAATCAATCAGATGTGGATGGGAGAAAGCGAAAAAAGCGTCGCTCGCGTTTTTGCGGAAGCCCGCGCCGCCGCGCCCTCTATTCTTTTTATCGATGAGATCGATGCGCTGATTCCGACCCGTGTCGGCGGTATGAATCTGTATTCGGATAAAGTCGTCAATCAGTTCTTGATGGAAATGGATGGACTGACCCCGAATGCCGGAGTGTTTATCGTCGGCGCGACCAATCGTCCGGATATGCTGGATGCCGCATTGTTACGAGGCGGGCGGCTTTCGCGCCAGATAGAGATTCCTCTGCCGGACAACGACGCCCGTTCCGCGCTATTACAACTTTATGCGCGTTCGGCGCAACTGGCGCCCGGTGTCGATCTGGCGCGTATCGCTCGTGAAACGGAAGGTTACAGCGGCGGTGACCTGAAAGCGCTGATCAATGAAGCGGGTTTGCAGGCGTTGATTCGTCTCGCCGACGAAGGCGGCCCGCAGGCGTTAACGCCAAATGACTTTGCGCTGGCGCTGGAAAATCTGGCGCGTGAATAGCCGGTTACGAAGCGGGGAACCCGCCGCGCTAACGTTCGTGAAAAAATGTGCAGAATCGTGCAACACTATTTCTGCACAAATAACGCAACCTTTTGGTTCTTTTACACTTCTAATGCCTGTCCCGCCGAACGGAGAATGCGAAGTGTGACACTTCATAGTCAATGCTTGATGGTTAAGATCAATGCCTGACGTCTGTTTCTGTGTTATACTTTTCGACGGAGGCGCTGACACGTTTCCCAGAAATTACCGCTGTGTTTTTCCGCATTTTTGAACCTCTTAGATTGATGGACGGATGGCAAATCGCAAAAGCCTTTCTGGACATTGCGGTTGTCTCCTATGTCATCTATCGTCTGATTTTGCTGGCGAAGGGGCGGCGGGCATGGTGGATTCTTATCGGTCTGGGTGTATTCTTCGTTCTCCAACTGATTTCGGAGGCGGCGGGGCTGCTCGCATTGAACTGGATCCTCAAGCAGGTGACCCCCGTTGCGCCGATAGCGATAATCGTGCTGTTTTATCCGGAACTACGCGAATTGCTGGAGAAGGTAGGACGAGCGGAATTCTGGGGCGCCGCCCTTCATGTCACGCATCACGAAGATATTGTCCAGGTGATTGAGGAAGTGGTTCGAACGGCGGGAATGCTTTCGCCGCTGAAGACCGGGGCGTTGATGGTGATGGAGCGCGAGACCGGTCTAGATGATGTCGTCTCGACAGGAACTGCTCTGGATGCCGAAGTGACCAGCGAATTGCTTGGGACGATCTTCTACAATGGCACGCCGCTCCATGATGGCGCCGTCATTATCCGGCAGGGACGTATCGCGGCGGGTGGTTGCACGTTGCCGCTGTCGGACTCCCCCAATATCGCCGCGAATGTCCACATGCGACACCGAGCGGCGATTGGCGTCTCCGAAAATGCGGATGCTGTCGTCGTTGTTGTTTCTGAAGAAACCGGGACGATTTCGCTGGCAGTGGATGGGAAATTACAACGGGGTCTGAAGCCCGATGCGCTACGTCAGAAGTTGCTCGAAGCGTTTGGGCGGGCGCCCAAACCGAAAAAAGTGTCCCGCTTGAGTCTGGGAAGACGAGATAAAAGCAAAGAAAAGATTTCTGGGAAAGTAGAAGCGCCGCGTGCGGAATTGGCGGCGAAGCCGGTCAGCGCTTCGGGAGGAGGGGCGGATGACAGCATTGCGGCGTGATCTTGGCTATAAACTGCTGTCACTTCTTCTGGCGGTGATCCTCTACGGAGTGGCGTTTTTACAGAACAATCCCCGTATGTCTCAGGAAATTCTCATTCAGCCCGAGATCGAAAAGTTACCGGAGAATATGGCGATCAAGAAGAAGCCGGAAGCCCTTTCCGTAACGGTCACCGGTAATATACAGGCGATTCAGGCGTTTCGACAGCAAGCGATCAAGGCAAGTCTGGATTTGTCCCACGGTGAGGAAGGGGTCAATCGGATTTCCGTTCGTTACCAGAACGATCCCAGCTTGATCGAAGTGAACGGCCCAGGGGTCACTGAGGTAGCGCTGGAGAAAAAGACCTGGCGTTCCTTTACGATCCAACCGCAATACAATGATTCCCCGCCGCTGGGATATGCCTTCAAAGAAGCGGTAGTCCGACCACGACAGGCGCGTGTCAGGGGGATGGAGTCGGAAATCAAGAAGGTGGATTCCGTGGTCGCCATGATCGAGAACAACGGTCCTTTCGCCGGGCTGGTGGAACTCGTGGCGTTCAATCGAAATCGGGAAGCCGTCGACACAGTGGAAATCGAGCCCGCTCAGGTAATGGTGACGCTGGAAGTGAAAACCGCTCCCGTCTCTAAAATGCTGGTGCTCTCCCCGGTATGGATTGGAAGACCGGCGGCGGGCTACGCGATCACCAATTATTCTTTTGAGCCGCTGTCAGTGACTGTCGCCGGGCCTGCCGTGGAACTGATCAATACATCGCGATTGTCAGTATCCGTCAATATCAGCAGTTTGCAAACGAGCGTCACGCGCACGATGACCCTGGCGGTTCCGCCGGGAATGCGCGTCATAGACCCGCCGGATGGCAAAGCGCAATTGCGATTAGATATAGCGCCTATCTCGGCGCCTTCTGGTTCCGCAACGGCATCGCCGACGCCACCGACCGTGGCATCGCCTTCGCCTCCAGTAAATCCCCCTCTCAAGGAGAACCCGTGAGTCGTTTACAGCAACAAGCCCCGGTTCGTCATTTATTTGGTACGGATGGCGTTCGCGGCGTTGCCAATACGGAACTTTCCCCTCAACGCGCCATGGCGCTGGGCGCCGCCGCCGCTTTCGTCCTGTTACAGGAGGGAGGCGGCAGGGAAATTGTCCTGGGACGTGACCCCCGATTGTCCGGTGACCTTCTGGCGGCGGCGCTGATTGCCGGTATCTGCTCTCAGGGGGTCAATGTGCTCAATATCGGCGTCATTCCCACGCCCGGAGTCGCATCGGTGACGCGGATGCGCTCTGCGGCGGCGGGCGCCGTCATTTCGGCATCCCATAACCCGATGTACGATAACGGGATCAAGTTTTTCGGTCCGGACGGGTGCAAGCTATCCGACAAGATCGAAGCGGAAATCGAGCGTGCGATGGGGGATTGGGAGGAGCGTCCCCGACCGTCCGGCGCGGATGTCGGACGTGTGGTGAATGACCCGGATGCTTCCGAAGGATATGTCCGCTACTTAAAAGAATCCAGCGGCGATTTATCCGGTCTCCGACTGGTAGTCGATGGTGCGAACGGCGCCGCCTTCTCTCTGGCTCCCCGTATTTTCTCAGAACTGGGCGCAACGGTGACGGCGCGTTCCGTTTCCCCGGATGGCGTCAATATCAACGATAACTGTGGTTCCATGCATCCGGAAGCGATGGCGGCTCTGGTGGCGGAAATGGGAGCGGACGCCGGAATGGCATTCGATGGCGATGCAGACCGGGTAATTCTCGCCGATGATAAAGGACGCATTTTCGATGGCGACCGGATACTCTGCGCTCTGGGAATCTGGCTCAAGGAAACGGGACGTCTGCGGAATGATGTCGTGGTTGGCACGACGATGAGCAATCTCGGTCTGGAACATGCCTTCGCGGCGAAAGGCATCCGTCTGATTCGGGCGGATGTCGGCGACCGCTATGTCTCGGAGCAGATGAAGATGCATGGCGCGATTCTGGGCGGCGAGAAATCCGGGCATATTCTCCTGACCGATCTTTCCACTACCGGAGATGGAATTCTGACCGCTCTGCAAATCCTGCGCTTGCTTCAGGAATCTGGTCGACGCCTTTCTGAATGGGCGGATGAAATGAGTGAGTATCCGCAGAAACTGGTCTCGATAAAAGTGCGGGAAAAAATCGGCTGGCAAAGTATCCCGGCTATTGTAGCGGCGATTGCCGAAGCGGAAGCGCGACTGGAAGGCAAGGGACGCCTGAATGTACGACCTTCCGGCACGGAAAAGAAAATCCGAGTGATGGCGGAAGGGCCGGATTCCGCTGAAGTCGAAGAGGTGGTGGCGCTGGTCGCAGGAGCGGTTGAGATGACGCTGGGAGCCTGAGAAGATGCACAGCGCAGAAGGAAAAACGCCGCTGACGGCGGTTTATCAGGGCTGGGACGGCTATCAACTCAGTCTGGTACGTGCAATCACCCCCCGGATATCGGAAGAACTGGCGTTTCGACTCGCTCCAGATTTACCGGATTAGAACGCCCGCCCGACCCGGAATGAGGCAGGTATAGCGAAAAAACGTGAAGATACAGCAAAAAGACGGTAAGAAGAAAACATGTTATTAGCGGTAAATATCGGCAACACGAGTACGACCTTCGGCGTTTTTGCCGGAGAACGATTGGCGACACGTTTTCGGCTACGCTCGGAACAGCGTCGTTCAGAAGGAGAGTGGGCGGCGCTATTTCTCAGTTTGCTCTGGGAGCAGGGAATCGCCTCTCGCGATATATCCGGCATTATCCTCAGTTCTGTCGTGCCGCCCATTACCTCGCTAGTCTCCGAGATGCTGGAACGCCATCTGGAAAAAGACCCGATTATTATCACGCCACATTCCGATCTGGGATTGACTCTGAAATATAATCCGACCGACACTCTGGGGAGTGACCGTCTGGTGAACGCCTTCGCAGTTCGTGAACTATACCTCCGTAGCGGAAACTACGATCACGCTATCGTCGTGGATGGGGGAACCGCGACTACGATGGAGGCGGTCTCTACGAATGGAACGCACCATGGCGGCGTCATTTTGCCGGGGATCGGGCTTTCCTGCGACGCCCTTTTTGAACGCGCTTCCCAACTGGCGAGCGTCGAACTACGGATGCCTGAAAAAGTTATCGGGACAAACACAGGCGAATGTTTACGCTCTGGAATTCTGAATGGTTTCGCGGCGCAAATAGGCGGACTTATCGTGCGTATTCGGGAAGAGCTCTCAGCTTCAGACCCAGATCGTGTCATTATCGTCGGAACCGGGGGAGCCTTGCCGCGTATCTCTGAATATCTGACCCCACGATTGAATGAATTCAATAAGAATCTGGGGTTGGAAGGACTGCGCCTCGCCTACAAGCGCCTCAATCCAACTTTGGTCGAAACGGATGAGGCGGTCGTCTAAAACGGGATAGCCCGGGCGCGGGCAAGTTTGATCCCGACGGTTGGTAACGCTTTTCGCACGTTATTCTTGCGTTGCCGGAAAGACGATGCCGATTGTCAGGAGAAGGTTCGCGCATCGTTGCTGATCCGCCGTCGCGATCAACAGGGCGATGTCCGGCTGACGCGCCGCATCATAAAAGGCGAACCGCTCCATCACTTCCAGAGAAATATCCGGAAGTAGCTGGCGATACTCTTTCCAGACCGGCGGTTCGGAGTCGTCGGGAAGCGCCATGACATGCGCGGCTTCAACAGGGATCGCATCGGTCAGGACTCGTAGAACATCCGTTACGGTGAGAACGCCGGGCGCAAGATTGAGAAACACTTTGGTCGCGGAGGGGCGTAGCGGTGGCATGGGGATAGTTCCCATCCGAGATCAAAACGCGAGACCCGTGTCCTGCCGAAGCGAGAGCACGAAGGATTTCCGGATGCAGCAGCGTGGTTTTCAGCATGACGAAGCGTTTGTTCCGTTCCGAATCTTTTGAGAAATTATTTTTTCGCCTCTGCGGCGGCAATCGCACGTCGTTCGACGCGATCCTCATACTGAGAGTTGGCAATGAGTAGAGCGGTCAGCCACGGCACAGCGGCTGCATAACCTGCGAGGACATCACTGGGATAGTGTGCGCCCAGATAAACGCGGCTGGAACCGATGAGCAGGGTAGTCCCGGCGGAAGTGATGCAAACTGCCGTCTTTTCGGCGAAGGAACGATCACTGCGCAGATGAACGCCCGAGATGAGTCCGTAGAAGGTCAGGGAGATGAAAGCGTGACCGGAGGGAAAGGAAAAAGTTCCTTCACGGACGAGCGCCTCGATCAGGGTCTGTCGCTCGCGTCCGTAACGTTGTTTCATCAGACCGATAAGCCCCGCCCCGCCGCTCAGAGCCACGGCAAGCAAGACGCCTTTAGGACGATGAGATGTCCGCCAGGTCAATGCCAGCGCCAGAGCGCCGATATAGCTCATAACGTCCGGACGCGCGGAGTTGGAGGCAAAGCGCATGATCGACGTGCGGCGTGGCGTCCGTAAAGCAAGGGCAAGTCGCAGACCATCGTGGTCGAAGCGCGTGACCCCTTCCGTACCGCGCACATCATCGGCGATATTGAAGAACAATGCCATCGCCCCGGCGGATAGCCCTGCTCCTAACGCCACCGGAGTCACAATAAAAGGCGCTGCCGATGCGGCGTAAGTACGCGCCCTGCGTCCTACCGCCCGCGCCGCCGTCACCGCTAACTGCCGTCCCACACGTCGTAAGCCCATAGGTATCATTAACATGCCGATTCGACGCGGGATAGGGCAAATTCCTTCCGTATCGCTTCTCATCGACCGTATCGCTTTCCAATCGTTCTTCTTGCTGTCGTTATACCCTCTCAATTCTCTGATTTTCAGGTACACTGCACCCGAAGGAAGCAATAGTACAAATCATGAAGCGGCGCACTATTTTATGTTCTATCGACGGAATGCGACCGGATGGTCTGCAAACTGCCGTCACGCCTACTATAGACCGATTGATTCGTGAGGGAGCCTCGACGATGCAAGCGCGTACAGTCATGCCATCGTCCACGTTGCCTTGTCATACGTCGATGCTACGTGGCGTCGATACGTCCCGACATGGAATTACTTCAAATACATTCCATCCTATCGTCCGTCCCGTTCCCAGTTTGTTCGAATGGGCGAAATCGCACGGGAAAACGACCGGGATGTTTTATAACTGGGAACAACTGCGCGATCTCGCCGATCCGGGACATCTGAACTATTCCGTGATGACCGCAGACGCTCATTCGCCCGACGGGGATCGCTACATCGCCGAACAGACGGTCGCGCATCTGGCGCGGTTCGACTTCGATTTCCTTTTCGTCTATTTTGGCTGGACGGACGAGTGCGGGCATCTGCACGGATGGATGTCCGACCCGTATATTCAGGCGATTTCTGATGCGGACGCCTGTCTGGGAAAAGTTCTTGACGCCGTTCAGGAAGCAGGGCGGTCTGAAGAAACGAACGTCCTCGTGCTTTCCGATCATGGTGGGCATGGACGCTCGCATGGCACGGACAGCCCGGAAGATATGACGATTCCGTGGGTCTTGCACGGCCCGGATGTTCGTCCCGGACACGAAATAACCGGTGAAGTGCGTATATTCGATACCTGCGTAACGCTGGCGAGCCTGATGGATCTTCCCTTAGCCCGCGAATGGGAGGGCAAAGTGGTCGCCGAGGCGCTGACTAAATCTCCGGCGGAAACCTCCCGCCCTTAACGGAAAGAAGCGAAACCATGAGAAAGAACCGCATAAATATATCATTACGCCTGCTAATGATAACGTTTCCATTGATTGCCGCTGCTTTGTCGGCGAACGCGCAGGAAGATAAGGGACTGCAACGCATCGTATTTCCAAAGGACGCCACCGTAATCGATGTGAAAGCTGAACTCGGGGCGAAAGGGGACGGCGTCACTGATGATACCGCCGCGCTTCAGAAGGGAATAGACCTCAGTTCCGGCATTGATGCCAGAACTACCAGAGCGCTCTATCTGCCCAACGGGGTCTACCGGGTCACCGGGACGCTGGTAGTAAAAGCGCCTCTTGGTCCCTGGATGTATGGGGAATCCCGCGATGGCGTTATCATCCGACTCGATAACCGGGTTAAAGGCGTCAATTCCGTCTTACGGACGCATCCTCGCGAAGCCCCTCCCACTTCTGCGGACTGGTTCATGCGAAATCTTCGGAATTTCACCATCGATGTCGGCGATAATCCCGATACGGACGGCATCCGCTACTGTGCGACGAATTCCGGCATTTTGAAAAATGTCCGGGTGATCGGCAAGGGGAAGATCGGGGTCAACGCCGGTTTTATCGGTCAGAGTGGGCCGAACCTGATTCAGGATGTGGTCGTGGAAGGCTTTGAGACCGGAGTGAATGCGGCATGGATATGGGGAACGACTCTTTCCCGTGTCACCATCCGAAACTGCAGGAAACAGGGGGTGTATGTCAATGCTACCCCGGTCGCGATTGAGGATTTGACCGTCGAGAACACGCCGTTACCGGTGTTCTGCGATTATCCCAACGACTGGACCTGGTGGGGCGGCGTTACGGCTATTGTCGGCGGGAAATTTAGCGGTGGCGACCCGAACGGCCCGGCAATCAAAAATCGTAGCGTTCTCTATGCCCGCAACATTACAACGCGGGGCTTCAAGATGGCGATTGAAGGAGTCTCCGCAGATCGGAATGCCCTCCAACCGGTAGTTGCGGAATACGCTTCGCAGAACCCAAGAGCGCTCTTTGAATCGAAAAAACCACTAAATCTGCCCATCAAGCGCGAACCTGCCCTCGCCTGGGAAACCAATCCCTCTAAATGGGTCTGTGTCAATGACTACGGAGCGATTCCCGGCGATAATCAGGACGATACGCAAGCCTTCCAGAAAGCGATTGATGCGGCGGCGGCGGCGAAAAAGACGGTCGTTTATATGCGCGGAATCGGTGGGGGTGATCCCAACTGGTTCGATATCAATGGCGAGGTGCGGGTGCATGGTTCGGTGCGTTTTGTCGTCGCTCTGGGTTTTGGTCGCATTCTCGCTGGGAACAACGGCAAATTTATCGTAGATGATTCTTCATCACCTGTCGTTAAATTCCAGAATATCGATTCCTTTGGCGGACCTCCTGTCGTTCTGGAAAATCGCTCTCTGAAAAATACTATGGCGGTCGAAAGTTGCGGAGTAAAAATAGTCGGCGATGGCGGCGGCGATATCTTCGCCACAGACTGCCCTTCCGGCGCGGAACTACGAAAGCCGGGACAGAAGCTCTGGGCGCGTCACCTGAACTCCGAAGGAAACAGCGATACCGGACTTGTCGTCAATAACGGCGGTGATCTCTGGGTAATGGGTGCAAAGTTCGAGGGGAAAGGCATCCGCTATGCAACCCGAAACGGTGGGCGGACTGAAATTTTCGGCGTCTTCAACTATGGTCCCGGAATCGCGAAGGACGATTTGCGCCCGATGTTTGATATCGTGGACGCTTCCCTCGGGGTATACGGTCTGCGCGAAATCGCCTTCGATGTTCCCACTTACAACATCAAGGTTCGTGAAAAGCGGGGGAGTGAGACAAGAACCCTGGGTGTCGATAAAGAAGGTGGGTGGATAGGATGGGCTCTATTCCGTAACTGATAATCGTTCAAACCCGGGATGAAGAACCCACGGCGGGCGGTTGCGGAAGTTGCGATGAAGAGGAGGCGGCGTTATACGGCGACGCCTCGTGGAAAATCCTTCGGTAAAGGTCGGTTTGCAATATATTGTCTGGGTCGAGACGACGCTTCAACTGGAGGAAGCGTTGCACTCGCTCTTCGCTCAGGTAAGCCTTCAGGCGGGAGGGATGCAGGACGCTATCTTTGGCAAAATAGAAACGTCCCCCTGCCGCAAGGACGATTGCATCCATTTCCGCAGCGAGGTTCCATAGAGCGGCGCGATTCCTCTCCGTTACTTTGAAATCGAGCGCCAGAGAATAACCATCAACGGCATGCGTCATCAGGAAGGGATCGGGGTGATGTCGTTTGAAAACGCCCAGATAGGGAACGATGTCCCGACGCTGACACAACTGGATCAAGCTGGCGAAGGCGGTCTGCGCCGTCTCTTTTGGAATGAAACTCTGATACTGGATCAACCCGCCCGCGCCATACGACTTTTTCCAGTTCGGCACATAATCGAGCAAAAACGCGAATCCTGCATGGGATTGCAAATGGGCGTGCCCATGACTGCGAACGGACGCATAGTACTTGGCAGTGTTGATCAAGCGCATGCCGATATCGTTGACGAACGGTCGCATCAATCGCCACATCACCGATTTGGGGAGGACGCCAAATAACGTATCGGGTAGTTCCTGATTCTCCACACGCAATGTTTGCGCGGGAATCGGGTCTTCGCCTTCCGTCAGGTAATTCGCCTGATGGATTTGTCCCCGTCCGGCGCCTGTCCCGGTGGCGAAGCAATCCACCCACCCGACCAGGTAGTCCGACTGCGGAAGGCGTTCCTCAAAAACGGTGAACATCTCCCGCCAGTTGCGAACGACCAGTGGCGTGACGCGCAAATTACCGGAATGTATTCGCTTCAATTCCAGAGTTAGAGACAGGAAGACCCCGAGGACGCCAAAACCGCCGATTGCTGCATGGAAAATATCCGCATTCTGCGTTCGGTCACAGGGTAGAATCTCACCCGAAGGCAACATCAAATCAAACGCTTTGATATGGTCACCAATCGTCCCGACGGCAAAGTTGTTCTTGCCATGGATGTTCATCGCCGCCGCGCCGCCTAATGTCGGAAACATCGTGCCGGAAACGACATAGGGCCACCAGCCTTCTCCCAGAACGTACTGCCACAGTTGTTTGATAGTGACCCCGGGTTCGCACACGACAACGCCACGTTCGGGGTCCCAGTTCAGAATCCGATTCATCCGGGTCAGATCGAGGACGATATTTTCCGATCCGAGCGCCGCGTCGCCGTAGGATCGTCCCGCGCCGCGTAACGCGATGCTGACGCCTCGTTCCCGCGCCAAAGCAAACGCCTCCCGGATACCGTCGATGGTTGTGGGACGATAGACATATCCCATACCATGAATGCTTTCCCCCCAACCGCTGAGACGCTCCATCCGGTCACGAGGCAACATCGAGGACAGATTAGACATTCGTTCGCGCATTGTCTAGAGATTCAGTTTCTGGAAGAGGAACGAGGGAATAAGTCGAATGACGCCCATAATGGGCCGCCATATAAAGGGGACGTATACAGTGGTCGCGCCGTGTTGCGCGGCGGTGATCGTCCGTTGCGCCGCCACTCCTGCGGAAATCATAAAAGGCATGTTCGGCATTCCGGCGATCATGGGCGTATCCACGGGTCCCGGCTTTATGGTGACAACGCGCACGCCATAGCGTCCCACACGATTGCGAAGGGATTCCATATAGCTATCAGTGGCCGCTTTAGAGGCGGCATAAGATAGCATGCCGCGTCGTCCCCGGTCCGCTGCGACGGAGGAAATAGCGATGATAGCGCCTTCTCCCTGTGTTTTGAACCGTTGCGCCGCTTCGTGTCCCCATGCCATCAGACCCAGAACATTGACTTCGACCGTGAGTTTATCGAGAGCGAAGTCGAATTCTTCTGGCTCCTGACGAGGGAGGATACCCGCCGTGTAGAAAACCGCATCGAGACCGCCTAACTCGCGGCAGATTTGCTGAAATAGTGCAGGGACTTCATCGTACTGACGCACATCATGGATAAAGACCTTGCCCGGCGTCGCCAGGCTACGGTTCAGGGCGTGTAGTTCTTCCTCACGCCGCGCAACCAACCCCACACGACACCCGGTTGCCGCCAGTTGACGGGCGATTTCCGCACCGATTCCCGAGGAAGCGCCGACTACAATCGCCTGTTTGAACGTTTTTGCCACGGAAGCATTATATCGTAGCGGGAAATCTACCGGGGGCTCTTGCAGAACTATCCGCTGGTAATGGGCTTTTTCGCCGCCTTGATTTCCGTCTTCGGCTTTGCCGGGGGAAGGTCGTTATAAACGATGATTTCCGGTCCGGTTGGCTCTGCCAAGTATTTCGCCATCGACTGCGGCACAGTCAGCGTCGACGGGTCGCCATCGCTGATGTAAGTGCGCATTCCCTCAAATTTCTGACGCCGCGCCTTGACGAGACCCGATATCCAGCGCTCTATCTCGCCAGGATCGTTGCCGATGCGCAGTACGGCTCCCCGGTCAAATCTTTTGTCATCAGGCGCATAGGAAGCTCCGCCCCACGCCATCAGGACGCATTTATTTCCATTATCGAGGAGCAGTTGCCGTCCGGCTTTTGTTTTAGGATAGATGCCGTATGGAACCGCCATCGTGTCCATCGTGACTTTGGGCGATATTTTTTTGAAGTATTCCTGAGCGAAGGTCACTTCCCATTTCAAATCCTTTTCACTCAAGCGGTTTAGCGGACGATGCGATGTCGAATGATTGGCGACTTCATATCCGTTATCCGCCAGAAAACGGATTTTTTCCTCGGACTTGCCAGCCTGCCAGAAGGGGGTAGGGTTATATTTGGACGCGGGAAGCACATAAAATACCGCTTTGCGCTGCCAATCATCGCCCCATTTGCGGTGACATTCTTCCAGAATGCCGATAACGCAGTCCGGATCGATAGACCCATCGGCGCGGTAGCGGAACTGCGAACCGCGAGCGTCATCGAAGGTCAGGACGACCGGAGTCTTCCCTGCCGGAACATCCAGCGTTCCCTCTACCACATCACGCATATTGACCGGATAGAAGCCGTCCTTGTGCAACAATTCCATGTGTTTTCTGAATGTTGCTGGGGTGATATTCAGGCCGTGTTTATCGTACTTCGTGTTGTATTCGCCGACAGAGTGGTACATCAGGATCGGGACGCGCCCTAATTCATTGGCTTTAAGATCGCCGGGCATAGTGGGCTTCTTTTTGGGAGAAGGGGTCGCGGCGGACGCCTGCGTCGCCGTTAATCCTTGCGCGGTCGAATACTGCGGAGAGCATCCCGCAATCATTGCCAGTGTCATACTCGCAAAGCACAGTCCCGCTACAACGCGGGAGCCAGAGACGAACCTTCCGGATTGCTGCATCAAGAAACCTTGTTCTATCGTGATAGATGAATTGTATCGCACCTCAGAGTGATTCAGATTGTAAAGAGATGACCTTCAAGCATCCTATAAGAACATGGGGGAAAGTGTTACAGGAGAAACACGCGAAGGAAAACGCCTGCTTGCGATAACTTCACGGTGTGGCGTTGATTTCGAACGTTTTATCAACCAGATCACACAAGCGTTCCATTCCATTACCGGGCCGCAGTTGCAAAGCCCCGATCTGTCCGCCGCCGAAGGGTGTTTCCGGCGTCGATTGTGGGAAAGCGATAATGCCCCCATCGGGCGTCCTGCTACGTCCCGGGTAGAGAAGCCAGGCGGCAGCGACTGCTTGCGTTTCACCGTTGCGGATACCATCGCGGTAGGCGTGCATCTGGTTCAAATCATCCGTCAGGGAAGCGTTGCGCGGCTCTTCATCCGCCAGCAGGGGAGTCAGGGGGAAATAACTGCCATACGCTTTCCATTTGGCATCCAGAATCAGGAGGCGATGGTCACGCTCCAGAGTGATATCGGGTTCCATAACGTGAGAGGAAGATCGCCAGCCAGACTCCCCCGAGGCTCCAAAGTTGCGCCGATAGGTGAGCTTCATGCGCCGCACTGGAATTCGCTGTCCTCCTGACCTGACAAAAGTGAGCGTTGCGCCCTGCCCCGTTTTCAGAGTGATTGTCAGACCTGTAGGAGTGACGGCAAAGCAGTCTGCGCTTGTTGTTCGGTAATCGCGATGACGCAATGCGTCTGCGGTTTGAAATAGACACCAGATTTCGTAAATCCGCCAGGTCTCCCGTGGGGGCAGTGTAAAAATAGGTGAACGCCAGTTGAAGGCAAATCCCCGCCGATAGTGACGCAGGGCGTCATGAAAGATGCGATGCGGCCCGCTTCGGATCGATGCGGAAGGCAGGGATGCATTGGGGACGAGCGTGACCCCCCGCCAGGGATCGCGCCGCAACGCCGCCCGAAAGCGGTGGCGCAGTTGCAACGCTCTGCCAGCAATCTCCGGATTCCCGCATATTTCCGCCAGAGCGGCGATATCGGTCAGGTCACGGGAAAATGTGGCAAGGGCCATCTTGATAAAGCGATTGTCCGGAGTGTCGGCATCGGGCGTTGCAAACCGCTCGCGTAACCGTCGCGGTGGAAAGACTCCTTCTTTACGAATCGCCTGCATCAAGTCGCCGGAAGACACACGACGCGCCCGTTCGGAGAACGTCATCCTCGTTTCCCATCGTAGCCCGGTGCGCGGCGAAGCTTCCAGCATACGGAGCGCCGGGGCGAACTTCGGCCACCAGGCGCGGAGAAATTCCAGACGTTCCCGGGGGCATGGCGCCCCGACTGATTCGCCAGTCCCGATATCGAGGTCATTCAGAGCGATTTCCGGATATAACTCACGGCCTATCGCGAGGGAGATGCGAGCAATATCGGTCAGCATCCATCGCCGCTCTTCCTCTGTCAATAAACTGCCGTAAGGATGAAGCACCAACTATGGTATCAGAGATGCGAATTTGGGGATTGCTACCGCTTTTCCTGCCTTTTGTAACGTTTCCGCTCTGGCAAAAAAAGGACATTTCACCCGGACGGCGAATAGTGAACCGATTAACGGGGCGGGGCCAGATACCCCGAAGCGCCGTGCAGGAGAATAATAGATTATGGCGGAAGTGAAAACGGGCATAGTTGGCTGTGGTGGGATTGCGAACGGTAAGCATCTCCCGGCTCTGAAGCGTGTCAGACGGGCGGATCTCGTGGCATTCTGCGACATCGAGCCCGCGAAGGCGGCCGAAGCGGCAAAGGAATATGGCGTTCCCGGCGCAAAAGTGTATACCAGCTATAAGGAAATGCTCGAAAAAGAGCAGTTGGATACGGTGCATGTATGTACGCCCAACGATAGCCATGCGGAAATCTCGATTGCCGCAATGGAAGCCGGCGCGAATGTCCTGACGGAAAAACCGATGGCGAAAATCGCGGCGGACGCTCGTGCGATGGTAGGGGCTTCAAAGCGCACCGGCAAGAAACTGACGGTTGGTTACCAGAGCCGTTACCGTGAAAATTCACAGGCTCTCAAGCAATTGATCGATCAGGGCGATCTGGGTGATATCTATTTCGCCAAGGCGCACGCTGTGCGTCGCCGCGCCGTACCGACCTGGGGCGTTTTTCTGGACGCGGAAAAGCAGGGCGGCGGTCCTCTCATCGATATCGGCACGCACGCGCTTGACCTGACCCTTTGGCTCATGGGTAACTATGAAGTCGCCTCTGTCACCGGCAGCGTCTTCCGCAAGCTGGCGGATCGAGAAAACGCCGCGAACGCCTGGGGTTCCTGGGACCCGAAGAAGTACACTGTGGAAGATTCCGCTTTTGGCTTCATCAAGATGAAGAATGGCGCTACCATCTTCCTCGAATCTTCCTGGGCTCTGAACACACGTGACGCCAGCGAAGCAGTATGTTCGCTTTACGGTAGTGAAGCGGGCGCCGATTTCAACGGTGGTCTGTATATCAACGGAGAGCGCAATAGCAAGCTGTACGAGACCAAGATCCAA
>Ga0114963_10001581_pt1 | contig 15675 bp, 23 predicted proteins | sample C_131016_EF_Meta_FD_87019 | JGI IMG/M metagenome (GOLD analysis project Ga0114963, IMG submission 87019) | Freshwater microbial communities from Lake Croche, Canada to study carbon cycling - C_131016_EF_MetaG | ecosystem: Environmental > Aquatic > Freshwater > Lake | place: Lake Croche, Canada...
AAACACACCCCACATTGTTTGACTGTCATCTTTGGACAAAAATGTCCATCTGAAAAGATTCCCGAGTATTTTCAGGGGATGGCTCTTTTCGGTCTCGTGGTTCACGCAGGAGTTTCACACGGAGGTCATTATGCGGCTTTTTTGAAGCACAGAAAGCAATGGAGGCTCTTTGACGACGATACAGTTCATCTTATTGATAAACCATCTGCATTGTGTTCTATGGCTTGGTACAAAAAAAACGTGGAATGAATGAGCTAAAAGACTTGACTGTTAATGAAAGAACAAAGATGTTGCTGTCCGTCTGTGTCGGTGATGCTCTTGGAGCTCCTCTTGAGTTTTTAAAGAGACTTCCTACGAGAGCTGAAATTCAAAATGCCCTGAAAATGAGGGGTGGTGGAATTATCGGGGTCGAGCCAGGTCAGGTGACTGACGATTCTGAGATGATGATTTGTCTGTACAATTCAATAATTGATGGAGAAGAAAATGCATTTGAATACTATAAAAAATGGATGAAATCAAAACCAATTGACATTGGAATAACAACTCGAAGAGCACTTTCAGGAATTGAACCAACCGAAGAGTCTCAGTCAAACGGGTCTCTCATGCGTTGTGCTCCAATAGGTTTTCTTTATAACGGCAAGTCTGACGATTTCATTGCACAAAAAGCAAGAGAGGATGCTTCTTTGACACATGCAAATACTACTGTACAAGATGCAACTGCGTGTTATTGTATAGCCCTTGCACATTCTCTCAACGGCCGGAACGGGTACATAGCTGCAATGAACTGGGTAAAAAATAAAGAGGTTCGAGACTGGCTATTGGAATCAACTGAAGATCTTCTCGTAGTTGGTTCAGATGGCTATGTTCGTTGGGGTTTTATAATGGCATTTTGGCATCTCCAACACAGTCATTCATTTGTAGATGCAATGATTGATACTATGAGTCGAGGAGGAGACACTGATACAAACTGTGCAATTGTCGCTGGTCTCGTGGCTACAAAATACCCAGCTCCAGAGTACATGATTGATGCAGTCGTAAATAGTGATTCTGGTAGACCATATTGGATTCATCCTAAATCATTATATCAAACATGTCACTAATCTTGTAAATCATATTAAATGTCTTGTGTCGATCATCTGGTGGTTCTACAATTTCCATTTCAATTTGATATTCAATTGGATTTTCAGAATCCATGTCATCTGCATCTCCAGAAACTTCTGTCAAATCAATTGACAGACCCTTTCTCAAAAATGAAAATCTCTTTCTGTGTTTTACACGTGTAAAATTTTCTTCGACATCTGCATCTCTGTCATATGGAATTTCAGATGAGACCCCCAGCCGTACATCAAAAGATGCTCCTTCAATTCCTTGATCATTCACGTAGACTCTTTTTTTGATGATGGCCGATTCAAGATCATCCGTCTTGTCATTCATCGTCACCCTTTTTGATGTCGATGGATCAATGTAGACTGTAGTCTCTTTTTCTGTTGCAGCTTCCCACGATTGATACTTTCTCAGACGTCGAAGAACCTTTTCAAACATCTCCTTTCCGACATTTGTGTCAAATTTTCCGCGATTCATCTTTCCAAAACGGAATTCAATTTCCGTATTGGGTTGATGAGAGTATTCATTAATTTTCTCTTCCCAAGAAGTAAACAAATGAGTCATTGCATCCATTTACAATACAAGTGACCATTTTTTTTAGACGTCGTTTGACTCGTATCTCTCTTCGACTGTGTCCACACCAAAGATAAACTTTTGAGTAGCGTACGCCTTGCCTCTGTATGTCATGCTCGTTGTTCTGACTTCGAGCTCGCGAGACGAGAATGGACCTGCGTACACATCCTCGTTGAACTTTGGAGCACCCAGAGTATTGAGAGAACAGTGCTCCTTGTACGAAGCAACAAATGCATTCTGAGGCATACACTTTTCTGGACCGTAGACTAGCTTTTCGCTGGCCAAAAAGTGCTGAAGTGGATTCGTCATTGTGGCCACTTGAGCCTGCACAGTCTTGAAGTACGCTGGAAGAACACTCCAAATGTCCTTGCTTGCATACTTACCCGAGTATTCGATGTAGGCTCGTACGCATTTACAGAGAATTCTTGGAATTTCTTCATCCAGTTTGTGCTCGAGCGTTGGATCTGGCTGAGCCACCTGTCTGGCAAAATTCCATGTTACAAGGCGTCGAAGAACTGATCCAGAATTGTCTCTGTAACTTGGGACTTCATTTCCAGCCAGAATTCCTGGAACATTCCAGGTCATGGACATGGCCTTTTCATTCTTTCGAGCGATGGACACATCCTCTCCAGAAACCATGGACTGAAACTCAGCCTGCTCGAGTGCAAGATCACCCTTGACCTCAGGACTAATGAACATGAAGCCATCATGAATAGACCATAGACCAAACTTTTTCTCAATATTGTTTGAGAGTGTTCTGACATCTTCTGGATCATAAAACTTTTTGCAAACCTTTGTGATGATTGTAGACTTGCCAGAGCCAGCGATACCCTTCAAAAACGGAATAACCTGCCACGAATCGTGTTCGTTTGTATCAAAACACAGCCTACCTATGAAGACATACATCCAGCTGCAGACTTCCTCTGAAAAGCGTTGGTAGTCTAGAATTGATTGGATGACTGGTGTGTCAATCTTTCGCCAGTCTTCAATTGCAATCGTCTCCTCTGGAAACTCTTGATCGAAAAACTTGCAACTGACAATTGTCGGATCAAGTGTCGTCCCGTGAGGATAGAATGTACATACGTACTTGTCAACCTTCCAGTCTTCTCCTACAAAGATGCCATTCTTGAACGACCACACGTGCCTATTCTTTTGAATTTCTGGAAACTGAATGTCTCTGCAGACTGACATGTGTGTCACTGTGTCTCTGACAATACTTCCCTTGCTCGTCAAGTTTTTCCACATGTCATACTTGTCCTCCTTTTGCGTGTAAAAATACACAAACTCTTTGATTTCCATTACTGGTTTCCATGCACGAGTCAAATGACCATCTGATGTTTCAATTTGCTTGCAGCACTGACCCTTGTACCGTTTCATTTTTTGGGTATACGTCTTGTTCAAAAGGTACAGGAGAAGATGCTGATACGGACTCGACTTGTCCTCATCCTCAGGACCGTTATCCAGCGTTTTGCAGCGAAAGAGTGACGAATCCATGTCACCCCCAGACGGTGTAACAGTCGGGCTGTTGATTCGTTCAAATGATCTGACGTACCGAAAAATGATTTCGTATGCATCGTCAGCAGTTTCAATCAATCTCATGAGACGAAATGAAATTCGAAACTCGTCACCATTTGTATCGATGGATGCATTATCCTTTACTCCGATTTCACTCGACCGATGGTACAACTCTGAAAAGAGATTCACCAGGCGGCGTTTTTGTTCATAGATTCGATCCAGGTCAACATTCTGAGGCATGCCATTCGAGTCAAGCTCATCCTCCCTGAAAAATTGTCTAAACCCATTTGTGAGAGGAGCAAACCTGTCGCCCTTGCAGGTTAGTCCCATCTTTTCTTCCAGCTCTCCAATAAATTGCTCAAGACGTTCTGGGGTAAGAGAGGTTACTTCAGAACGCAATACTTCCATTCGGATTTCATTTGCGTGCTTTTCCGTGTTTGTACGATCAATAATATGCATGGTATAAGAGCGCTATATTTTTTTATGCCTCATTCTTTGGTGCACAGCACTCGCACCGGTTGAAGCTGCTGATTGCCGTAAGTATTTTGATTGAAATCATATTGTGCTTCTCCAGGCTCTTTGCAATCAGGACGGCTGCATCCTTGAGTCCTGCGAGAGAAGTTGCAATTGTCTCACCATCCTCAGTACTGAGGAATGTTGCCAGGGCGTCAAATGGATCAACCATCTCCTCCTCGTCAAACTGATCAAGCTCTTCTGGGTCGGTCTCCATTTATTATAGACAAATAAAATGTGTATGCGTGGAATGACGCGGTTGAAATTATTTTCTTGGCTTACTGTAAAATGGCGGGTGGTCTTATGCAGTTAGTCGCTTACGGTGCTCAGGATGTCTATCTTACTGGTAACCCCAAGGTTACTTTTTTCCAGGCTGTGTACAAGCGTCACACCAACTTTGCCATGGAGCTGATCCAGCAGACAACCAACGGTACTCCATCCTCCAGCGGCCGTGTGTCCGTGACCATTGCCCGCAACGGTGACCTGGTTGGTAATATGCACATTGCACTGTCACCAGTTAATAATATATTGACTAGCAACAACAACTCCTACGACTCTAACTGGGTAGCTGAGCGTGCAATTGCAGCTGTTGAGCTGACCATTGGCGGCCAGCGCATTGACAAGCACTACCAGACCTGGTGGCGTCTGTACTCTGAGGTTTTCCTCGCCGAGTCTGACAAGTATGCATGGGCCAAGATGACCACCATGGCCAATCCAGGGGGTGGTACAACCGCGAACCAGAGTTCTGCCTCTAAGGTATACCTGCCTCTTCTCTTCTTCTTCAACCGCAACCCAGGCCTGTATCTGCCTCTGATTGCTCTCCAGTACCATGAGGTTCGCCTTGACTTTGATCTGACCAGCTATTACGCCAACTATTTCAGCACCAGCAGCGCTTTCGAGGTCTGGGCTAACTACATCTACCTGGATACAGAGGAGCGTCGCCGCTTCGCCCAGAAGGGTCACGAGTACCTGATTGAGCAGGTGCAGCACACTGGCGGTGACACACTCACGAGTGCTACTAGCGGCAATGAGGGCAATATCCAGCTTGTCCGCCTGAGCTTCAACCACCCAGTCAAGGAGCTCGTTTGGTGCTACACCAACTCAGCTGCATCAGCAACTGCCCAGCTTAACGCCATGTGGAACTTCTGCACTGGAACTGGAAACGTCAACGTTACCAGCAACGTTCAGCTCATTGCTTCTTCCAACAACTACCTATTGACCAACCAGACTGGCATACCAATTCTGCTGAATACAAACGGTCTGATATCAGCCGTATACACACCTGGCCTTGGCGCAGGCGGTACAAGCGGCAATTGCTATTGGGTAGAGGAGGGTAACCTTGTTGTGCCAACTACAACTACACAAGGTGTCGAAGTTGGTCCTCTCCACCTGTTCAAGGTTATCCTCAACGGCCAGGATCGCTTCAAGGAGCAGTCTGGCAAGTACTTCAACCAGGTCCAGCCATTCTACCACCACACCGGCACCCCCTACCCAGGTATCTACGTGTACTCATTCGCCCTGCAGCCAGAAGAGCACCAGCCAACCGGCACTTGCAACTTCTCCCGCATCGATAACGCACAGGTGTCTATCCAGCTCAAGTCCAACACTCAGGCAACCCTGCAGAAGCTCTTTGCAGTCAACTACAACATCCTGCGTATCCAGTCCGGCATGGGCGGCCTGGCCTTTTCCAATTGATCCTCCCATATCAAAATACAAAAAAAAGGGCTTCGGCCCCAAGAACGTTCAAGGTTCTTGAGGCTTAAAACTGTCAACTCATAGTTGGTATAGCATGGAAGAAGAATTGAAAAAGTGCTCTAACTGTAGCAGAGCTGCTCAACCAATTTCAGCTTTCATCAGTGTTAAAGGGAAGGAATGTTCAACATGCTTAAAATGTCGTGAAAAAGGAAAAAAACACGACTTTAAACCAGAAAGAAGAAAATATCACAATGACATTCAAAAAGAAAATGAATATTACAAGGTTTGGAGAGCAAAGCAATTGGAAGAAAGACCAGAAGAGTACAGAGAAAACAACAACAAGATACAGGCTCTATGGAAGGATAAAAATCCAGGATACATCGCAGGATGGTCACGAAAAAATGTAAACTCACGACTTAATTCAATAAAACAATCTGCACAAACACGAGGAATTGAATGGAATCTTGAAGATGAACAAGCAAAACTAATGATGACAACTGAGTGCATATATTGTAATCATATAGACTTGGAAGTACGTGTAAATGGAATAGATAGATTAGATTCTAGCAAAAGTTACACTATGGAAAACTGTCGTCCATGTTGTAAGAATTGCAATTACATGAAGGGAAGTTTAGACCCAATATCATTTATTCAAATATGTAAAAAAATTTCAGAGTGCTCAAAAGAATTCCCAGAAATTCAACAATGTCTTGAGCACAAGAAAACTAGGAAAACTATTCCTGAATAGTTTCCAGTGAAATTACTGGAAATTCATACCAATTAAGTTCTGAATTGAGTTCGTCACGATCATCTGGGAATGATCGCAGAATGCTAATGTCGATGAAATTCTTCATATCTTCTTCAGTTCCTAGAAAAACATGCTCTTGACGAATTCGTTCTGCTCGATTATCTGAGAGTCTCACGAGACCTGTAGCCTTTTCAAAACTCACCATAAGCTTTGAATCTACACAATCCTCCTCTTCACAATGAGATGCTACGAATGTATACGGTCGAAGATATGTCATTCTATACAACTTGTCCTCCTTTTGATTAAAAACCTTTTGACAAATCTCCATACCCTCCTTGTACTGAGAATCTGTGAGCTTCTCTTTTATAGAGTCCAAAAAGTTGGAGACATCGTGAGCCATTTATTTAAATTGATACAATTCTTTTATGCTTGTAAAATAAACTCTTTGACATTTGTTGGTTTTTTGCTGTAATCCTTACTGTACTCTTTAATCATTGTAGTTCCTTGTGTGTACAAGAATGCATTATAAAGAGCCAAAACAATTAGCGTCTCTTTGACATCAAATGGATGATGTCTTACTAGATACAATGGTTTTGCATGAATGAGAATGATTAACAGTGCCACTGCAGTAATTTTATAATCATACTCTTTTACGACAAAGAATGTACTCAGAATCAAATGAATTGCCAGGAGCAAAAGAGGTGAAAACTTTACTAGTTTTACCCACCATAATACAAAGACTGCAAAGACCCATAGACCAAATGATTTCATGCTATAATATACAATGAAAATTATTCAGTCTAGAACCTAAATGCATTATTCATGTAAATGGAACCATCGCATCTTCGTGCAAAGCTTGAGAAGAAACTTCTTGTATCGAACCGTCACATCCTTCGATGGAAACAACAGAATAAACCTCCGTTACATTTTATATACAGAGTTTTGTATTTTACATTTGAACCTCTGATGATGAAATATCCTGATTCGATACCACTTTTTGAAAAGACTATTCGTGTTTTGCACATTGTAATGAAGACTGGTATGAATGTTCCATTCCCAGACAACTTTTCAGAATACATGCATACATTGTTTGATAATGTAATTGAAATGTACATGGCAATATTTTTCATTCCAATTAAAAATGTATGCAAACTGTAAATGCCAAAAGTCGAAAAGGCTAAAAAAAGCGTTCGATACTCTCCTTATACAGTCTCAAATGCAAGCAAGAAGACTGTTCAGCGGTACAAAGCCAAACAAGAAATGACAGCCATAATGTCTCTTTATAAAGCATCAGGTATCCCGATGAATATAATTCGTAGAATTGTACCAAAGGCTTAAACGTTTGATTCTCATTCAAAGTATACAACAGTGTCCGAGTTGGTCTAAGGAGCCAGACTTAAGATCTGGTGGCATTGCGCCGCGTGGGTTCGAACCCCACCTGTTGTACATTATCATTCAACGTACCCTGAATGATAATGTACGATGAACCTGAGGATTTCATTAGAAGCCTGGAGAAAAAGTCTAGAAAAAATCCATTGTTTCAGAATGTATACCTTCTCCCTGACGGAACTATCAAGTCAGAGGAGGTGCTCTTGATTTCCATTCAAAGAAAATGGAAGGAGAGTGCGTATAAACCAGGAGGGCTAATGTATCGAAAAATTCAAAAGAGGTTTAGAAACGCCGCTCAATTAAATTGATAATGTGGAGAGCTGTTCAAAATTCTCTTTGGGTTGAATGGAAAACAAAGGATCCGACTCTTACTGAAAGAGAATTGTGGAAAAAATACAAACACGAGTGGATTGAAGCATACCGTCCATTTGTAAAACAAAGAGACTTGCCAAATTGGCTTCTAAAAGCTTGACACATTTACATTGTAAAATGGTAGACCGTTCAGGGTTCTATGTAATTTCAGTCATTACAAATCCTATGCGCTACAAGCAGAGAACCAAGCTCTTTCTTGAGTTTATGGCTCGCATGCAAAACTACAAGGTACATCATGTAGTCGTTGAATGCGTTCACGGTGAACGTCCCTTTGAGGTTACACATTCTGGTAATCCATGGCACATTCAGCTTCGTACAAAGTCTGTAGTATGGATGAAGGAGAATTTGATTAACATTGCACTCAATCGTCTCCCTGCCAACTGGAAGTACGCTGCGTGGATTGACGGAGATGTCGATTTCGTAAACCCAAACTGGGTGGATGACACTATTCATGAGCTGCAGCATGCTCCGGTTGTTCAGCTGTTTGAGAATGCAATTGATCTCGGACCCAATCACGAGTTTCTTACAAAGTGGGAATCTTTTGCTTCATGTTACACAAAGGGAAAGCCATTCCGCGGTTCAAAGAAGGATGTCGGTCAGTACTCTGCAAAGGGAACCTACTGGCATTCAGGGTATGCATGGGCGGCAACACGTGAGGCTCTGAATGGTTTTGGAGGACTCATTGACTTTGCAATTGCAGGTGCAGGTGATCATCACATTGCCTGTTCCATAATCGGAAAAGCTTCACTTTCTATTCCACCAGATGTTCATCCAAATTACATCAAGATGATTCACGAATGGGAGGAGCGTGCAGTCCGTACCGCACACAAGCATCTTGGGTTTGTCAAAGGAACAATTGTTCACTATTGGCACGGGAAGAAGAGGGATCGACAGTACAAAGGTCGTTGGGACATTCTGAAAAAGTATCAGTATGACCCGACCCGTGACATTCACAGGGATACGAACGGACTCATAGTTCTTCATCCTTCACACACTGGCCTTCGAGACGACCTTCACAAGTATTTTCAGTCTCGAAACGAGGATAGCATTGATGTAGTTTAAAAACGTAAAGATAATGAATATAAATGAATTCTGTACCCGTAAGAGTACTCTACAAAGGCAATAAATATGAAGTCCTGAAAGTCCTAACAGACGAATATATTCTTCTAGGACTCACAAGAGAGTTTAATGTAAAAAAAGTTGATTGTACCATATTGTCCACGCATCTAAAGTTTTCACCCAAGATGTAATTGAGGGGAGTGTCCCCTTGCTCCTGTGGCCTAATTGGTTAAGGCGTCAGACTGTTAATCTGTAGATTGTGAGTTCAAGTCTCACCGGGAGCGTATTTCTTCATTTATAAAGAATACAATTGTCTTTTTTTAAATGAAGAAAGCACAAATACCTCGTGCTCTTCGTGAGCAAGTTTGGGTAACCTTTATTGGTAAAAAATTTGAGCACAAGTGTCTTGTTACGTGGTGTGAGAATACAATAACTGTATTTAATTTTGAAGCTGGTCACATGATACCAGAAAGTAAAGGTGGGACGTTGAGCATAGATAATCTCAGACCCATTTGTTCCAAGTGCAACAAGTCTATGGGGAATTCGTACACAATTGACGAGTTTTCAAAGATTAGTAAGAGAACGACGCATCTCTGGGAGTGTTTCAAGTATTCAGGATGCACGTGAGAATCGAACGTGTTCAGGTTTTATGTTTTTTCTCATATACCTGAAGAGGATTTTGTTTGGAAAGTTGGTTCGCATCCACCGAAGCCAATACTTTAGTTCCTTTGGGTTAATGTTTGCACCAGTATAACTCTTAATCATTCCCAGGACAGTCGTCGGATTTAGATGGACAAGTCCTTTATCTATAACAATGTGAGGCTTTTTCAGAGTTTCGTTGAAGATTATATTTTTCCCCTTTCCGGGCGTTGGTCTGTTTGGAGAGCGAGTCGTAATCTTTCTGCCGACAGCGGCTGGCAGTGGTTTCAATGCGTACATTCCACGTATGAGTCCAAGTCGAAAGTTGTTCAGGTAGCCAAGGCGATTTTCAGTGTAGGCAGTCTTTGGTTCCTTCTTCTTTTCTTTAATCGCCTCTTCAGTTGCTAGCATTTGTTCCAGAAGCTTTTCATGTGCACTATTCTTTTGAAGATTTGTGAGATTTGAAACGTTAATGTTTCCACCAGCTTGTATCCTCGTCATCATTGTATTCAAAAGATTCGTCTGAAGAAGATTCTTAGCTTGTTGATATCTGGTTCCAAAGAGTCGAAACTTGTGAGGAGCATTCGCAGAGTTGGCTCGGACTGCATGGCCATTCAGACGCACGTAAAAGAGTTCACCCTGTGCATTTTTAAAGAGTTTGGCGGTACTTCCAGGTATTTTATATGCATTGATTGACAAGTTTGTTCGTTTGAGATGTGCAGGTGGCTGGCCATTTAAAGTGTTTGAGATGTATGGTAAATTTTTGGTATTGATGAAATTTTTCGCCTTGACAAGAATTCGTTCCACCTTGTTCCAAGGAAGACTAGGGCGAGTACCACCAGGTGTTCTTATTTGACCTTGTTTTCCTACAGTGTATTTTTTTCCATTCAAATTAACATCCATTACTATATATTCAGAAAATATAATACCCCCATCATGACTGTTGACGCAGAACGGGCACGTGAGTTCCTGAAACAAAATGGAAATCTACTTAAAAAGTATTGGAATAGTAATATAAATGATAGATGATGTAGATATTGTGATTGTAGGCGCTGGACTCAGTGGGTGTATATTCGCGGAGCAGGCAGCAGCAAGAATGGGTTTAACCAGTTTAATAATTGAAAAGAGAGATCACATCGGGGGAAATTGTTATGACTATCTTCACGAAAAAGGATTCTTGGTTAGTAAATATGGTATTCATATATTTCACACTGATAATCAGAGAGTATGGGAGTATATGAACAAATGGTCAGAATGGATACCATATGAGCATAAGGGTAAGGCGTTTGTGAATGGAAAGATTGTACCTGTGCCTCCTAACCAAGAAACTGTAAATACACTGTTTAATGCCAATGTTAATAATGAAGAAGAAATGGAGTCATGGTTAAACGCTCGGCGCGTAATTCACGAACACGTGAAAAATGGAGAGGACGTGATTTTGACAAAAGCTGGCAAAGAATTATATGATGCAATTTTTAAGTTTTACACTTATAAACAGTGGGGCAAGTGGCCAGTTGAGATGGATCCTAGCGTATTATTGCGTATTCCGATCCGACTTGACAACGATGACAGGTATTTCAAAGACAAGTGGCAGATGGTTCCAAAGTATGGCTACACTGAAATGTTCAAGAATTTACTAAACAATAAAAAAATACACGTTATGCTAGATACGGATTTCTTTTCTGTCAGGAACTCTTTACCTAAACACAAACTATTAGTATTCACGGGCCCTATCGATATGTATTATTCATCGACTGGGCTTCCTCCCCTTGAGTACAGATCTTTAATTTTTAAAGAAGAGTACCACGAGACTGGAGATGACTATTATCAAGTAGGGCCTCATGTGAATCATCCATACATGGAAGTGGACTATACACGGATAATAGAGTATAAGCATATCCCTAACCAGCCAGAGGGTCTGAAGAATACAATTATTGTCAAGGAATATTCAAGTGACACTGGTGAACCCTATTATCCTGTACCTACTCCTAGAAACATGGAAATTTACGAAAATTATAGACAACTTGCCATTAAGGAAACTGATATACTCTTTGTCGGACGTCTCGCATCTTATAAATATTTCAATATGGATCAGGCCGTGCTGAATGCATTAGAAGAATTTGACAGTTACTTCCACCCTAAACAAGAAGTTTACCCACCGCACTCGTGATCTCTTGAATGAACGAGTAATTAACTATGTCGGCATCATTCATAGGCTCTTCTTGAAATATGATAGAATTTTTGGTTATGTCATCAACCACGGGAACTTCGCCCTCAATAATTTCATTCGTAAGTTGATTGAAAATATCGGCCATTTGCCCCTTCAAGTGTGTTCTCTCTACAATTTCCAAAAGCTCTTGCTTTGATGGAATCTTTTTCTTATATTTTAAGAATATATCAAATACTTGAATCTCTAGTATCTTCTTACTATATGAAAGAATGCGATGAGTATCAAAACAACTATTTTTGTTTTCGATATAGAATAACGAGTCATATTGTACATTATAAGGTTTTGTAACATCACAGTACCCGCGTCCCGTCATGAATTTAGCATCTCTTTGAAACTTGCGCAAGTTTCCTGTATTGTGGAAATGCGCATGACCAATAGATATACGGGTCAGCGTCGGGTCAGTCCCTGGAATTGAGTGAACATATCCCCCATGATTTCCTTCATCAATGTACCCGAATGCTTCGCTGCGATAAATCCTCTTTTCATTAAATAAATTTTTATCAGTTGTGAGTTGAAATTTGGTGAGTTCCCGTGCCGGGTATATAGTAGTAAAAGGCGCAGACATTGTTGTGAGGCATTCGCTTATTCCAAAATATGTTAAATGTTTTGGCAATTTCCGGAAAACTTCCAGTATAGCTTCGGGATCTCCAGGATCTGAACCAAACTCACGCTCAACCGCTGAATATATAAACTCGTCACTGTCCAGGGGAACTATAAATTCGTACATGTGTTTGTACATATGAATATACTTGTTCATGTAATTGCCGTGCTGATAAGGACCAGGTTCTGAAAAAACGCGAAGTCCAAGTGGGATATACTTTTGATAGACACTGTGGACCGCTGGATCCGTGCTACCGTTATCTATTATATAGATGTTATTGTATCCAACAATTCTCTGATGATAACAGATGTAATCTTCAATGATCTCTCCGTCGTTCTTCGTCACACAGAATATACCAATCATGTATTTTACAATATTTATTCTTTTAAGTAGCACGTAATTTTTTAAGTTAAAAAGTATGATAAAACTCAATCTTGGGCGTTGGAATCGACACATTAAAGATTACATAAATAAAGGACCTGCAGACGTTCCGTATGATGACAGCTCAGTAGATGAAATTTACGCATCACATGTTCTCGAACATTTTGGTCGTCATGAATTTATGGATGTTCTCAAAGAATGGAATAGAGTTCTTATTTGACCTTGTTTTCCTACAGTGTATTTTTTTCCATTCAAATTAACATCCATTACTATATATTCAGAAAATATAACTCTCTCTTGAACTGAGCTAAGTCTCTGCAGAACGGGCACGTGAAACAAATTGGACATCTTCTTAAAAAGACTAGTCATTTTTTTAATAAGATGAAGGTTTCGGGAACTCCTGATGAAATTTATAATATAATGGAGGCTTCATTCAGAAACATGTTTCGAAGAATTCATCCAAATATGCTCAAAGGAAAATCGTGTGAGTGGTGCAATACTACAGAAAACCTCAATCGATGTCATGCAAATAAAACGAGACCACAAATTGCACACGAAGCAATTGCAAGTGTTCAAGAAGTTGACGGAATGAAATCATGGTCTGATATAATGGCTAGTTTCGTCGCACTTCACGAACACGAGCCTGTTAAGATCCTCTGTCAGAGCTGCCACCGTGCATTCGACAAGTCTTAAAAGAATCACTCGTATACTAATAAAATGCAGATCCATACTCTCATTCTCAAGGTTGATGAAGCCAAGGCTCGTCTCAAGGAGCTCAACGCAGAGCTCAAGGCAAACCTGGAGGATACTAGTGTGTACAAGGATGTCCTTCAGGCAACAATGGAGGACAAGCGATACAATGTAACTGAGAAGATGGCTTCTTCTCACGCGCTCAAGGTTGCTCTCGAACATTTTAGACCTAAGGATGAGTAACTCTACTGGGGTATATGTATGTACATCAGCCCATGTACACCTATCTAGGGAACAAACGTAAATTACTTGACGGTATTCTAGATGGTGTCAATGATGTAAAAAAGATTTTAAAGAAGAATTCACTCAAGCTCATGGATGGCTTTACAGGGTCTACTGTTGTTGCTAGATCCTTTGTAGAACATGCAGAAGTTCTTTATTCTAATGACATTGAGCTTTATTCACACATTGCAGCAAATTGTTTTCTGAAACGTCCGACGCCTGATCAACAAATTGAAATAAAGCGTCACATTGACTTTATGAATTCAATGACTGAATTCACCCCTGGAATAATTACTGAAATGTATGCACCTGCAGATACTAGTAACATTCAACGAGGGGAAAGATGTTTCTTTACCCGTGAAAATGCACTCAGAATAGATACATGGAGAAGCTACATTGATACAATTGATCCTGAGCTCAAAGACTGGTGCCTGGCGCCCATACTCGTTACAATGTCTATTCACTGTAATGGGTTGGGTCATTTTAGGGCTTTTATAAAGGACAAGGATGACACTGGAAGTTTCAAGGCTGGAAAGCGTGTCACTGAACCACTTGTTCTGACGGTGCCTGTGTGGCATGAATCAAATGCATCAATTATAAATTATAATGAATCAATAAATGATTTAATTTCTAGAATGAATGATGATTCAATTGATTTAATTTATTATGATCCTCCTTATAATCAACATGAGTATGGATCATTTTATTTTCTTTTAAACATTGTTGCTACAAACAAAAAGCCTACAAATATCAATGAGGTGACTGGACTTCCAAAGGTGCGCACAAAGTCTGATTACAACTCAAAGGTTCGTGTTCTCAAGGCATTTGAGGATTTACTTTCAGAGTCGACTCGAGTTTCAAAGTATGTCCTGATTTCGTACAGTGACGATGGCTTTGTCAAGGAGGATGACTGGAAGAGAATACTTGAAAAGTACAAGTACAGAAAGTACGTAAAAACATACAAGCGATACACTGGCAGAGGAACTGCAACTGGTGAAGGGAAAAATGACGTTCAAGAAATTTTATTCCTCATCAGTCTTCATTTTCCTCTCCAAGACTGTGAGACAGCACATACCTAGGAGAATTGTCATTCCTGCAAACACACAAAATCCCATGAACTCAGCTTGCATTTAATCATTAATAGTATGTTGACTCTAAGAAGATGTTCATTTGATTGACATGCCAACGAGATTTATAGAATGCATAGTCTGCATTCGGAGCCTTAATGTCTTCGACTGTGACATGTGGTCCATATTTAACATTCCATAAATCTCTCTTCTTCTTTTCAATTATAAAATCCAAGAGTTCAGTTTCTTCCAAAATCTTTTTTGGGTCATCTCCTTCCACTGCAATTGAGACATTTGATCCAGGTCTTGTGAATACTGTTACTACTGGCCAACAGCATGTTCTTGCTTTCATCTTAAGTTACAAGTTGACGTAGTGTTTATGCGCGAGTTCACATACTTCATGTATAGTACTAGACTCTGAGAAATGCACTGCAGTCCAGTGTTTCAGGGTCTTCGCAGGCTCGAGATTACACAGGGAATCGTCAATGTACAAGTATTTACTGTTTTTTTCAAGGACTGCATAGGCCCTTGGGTCTGGTTTGAGATACCCACCCTTTGGAGCTATGTTTACTTCGTCACTAATTGCCAATGCAACTGGTGTTGCCCACATTTTTGGTGAATTTGTAAAGAGGGAAATGTCCCAGTTGTACCTGAAAAGAGAATGAATCTCCTTGGCCTCGAGTTGGAATTCTGTTCCGTGAATAACCTCAGACAGATGTTCTAGGAGGAGTCTATCATAGACTAGTCTGTTGAAATCAGACGTGTCAATCTTGTACTCTTTGTACAGACCAACGGCTGTGTGACCATGCTTGCGGTA
>Ga0114963_10001583_pt1 | contig 15668 bp, 18 predicted proteins | sample C_131016_EF_Meta_FD_87019 | JGI IMG/M metagenome (GOLD analysis project Ga0114963, IMG submission 87019) | Freshwater microbial communities from Lake Croche, Canada to study carbon cycling - C_131016_EF_MetaG | ecosystem: Environmental > Aquatic > Freshwater > Lake | place: Lake Croche, Canada...
CATCAACAGAAGACTTAGAATATAGTCGGCAATTTTGGTTTCCTTCAATAGATTTGCCCTCATGGGATATAACCATTATTCCAACTGGATAACTGGTATCTTATTTCTTTGCAAGTCCCTAACGTATTTCTGCTCTAATATAGAACTGGTCTACCCCTGTGAAGGGTGGGGGTGGATTGTCTAATGATAAATGTCCCTCAATAGGAACGCTCCTAGTGAGTTCCACTAGAGTTAGTTTTCCTTCTTTTGTGGTGCGAAAATAGACTCGCCAAAGCTGGGCATTCTCTGGGTTGAAAGTTGGATTTTGAGATAACTTGAGCCAGACTTTAGATTTTATAGCGACATCTAAATGGACAACCTCATTGATTTGCAAAGTACCTCTGACCAGATATTGTCCCTGATTCTCGATAGGTGGTGACGGGGAGAACTTCCCAAATAAACAACCCATTGCCAAGAACTGAGTCGGGAATTGAGGTGGTGGAAACAGAGTAGAAAGCAGGGATGGGAGCATTAATTAAGAGTATTGAGCACTATCAAATTTTAGTGTAATGGTTTTTTTAAGGTTTTTAATCTACTTCGGTCCTACTCTACCCTACGGGAGCTACTTCAGGCGATAACTACGGAACAATTGATTTTATAGGAAGATATAGCTTCATGGGTTCTTGCTTAAATTGTTGAAATCCGTACTTTATATAAAAACTTACAGCCTTATCATCTATGGCTTCTGCTATTACAGCACATGAAGCAACTTGTGTGGAGGCATTGAGTGCCTTGATTAGAGCATCCACTAGCATTAGTTCACCAAATCTCTTACCTTTATGTTTATTATCAACAGCAAGACGACCCAACAGAGTAGCTGGTAATCGAGGATATCTAGGTAAATTTTTGGCCATATCCTCATCTAGGTCTGTAATGTTAACAGTGTAAGAAGAAAGTGTATAGTAAGCCAAAATCTGTTGGTCAGGCTCGTCAATTAAGACAAACACCGTTGAAACTTTTCTGCTTAGATCTTGATTGGCTTGTTTGAGTATGTAATTATCTAGACCATCATTCCCACAACAAAATCCCGATTTTTCTGACCGAAGGTCAGTACGAATATGTTTACGTCTATCAAAAGGTTCGCTCGATAGAGTCATTGCACGCTATATCGTATTTTTGTATCTCTCTGCTGCTGCCAAGAGTGCATCATTGGGTTTAGGAGGATTAGTCAGAGCATCAACAAAAGCTTTACTATCCTCAATACTAAGTTGAAGTGTTTGGTGTTGCTCAATGATTCGGTAAGCCTCTGCTTGAACCGTTGCCACAATAAAATCAGTTAGGGTACGTCCCTCTAAATCAGCCGCTTTCTGCAAAAGAGCTTTAGTTTCTGGACTGACACGAGCTTCAAGTCGAGCCATTGATTTTGGATTAGTTGCATTAGCCATATCTATTTAATTAACTTTAGATTAACTCCTGATTCCCATTCTATACGGCAATTTGCCGTATGTCCAGAAAAAACGCCTTAAAAAAGCATCAACACCAAGAGAAGCCGCAATTAGTTGTAGTTGAATTTTTTTTGTCCGTAGAATATCAGCCCAATCGCTAAAATTAGGTTAGAAAGTACATTAAAACTCAACACGAAAAATGAAAGCAGCTATCATCAACCAGTATGGCAGTCCTGAAGTTTTCCAGTATGTAGAAGTAGAAAAACCTCAGTTTGCTCCAGAGCAACTCTTAGTTAAAGTATATTCCAGTAGTATCAATCCAATCGATTGGAAAATCCGAAAAGGAATGCTCAAAATTCTCACTGGCAATAAGTTTCCTATGATTTTAGGGTTTGATGTAGCAGGTGAAGTAGTCTTCATTGGAAGCAGCGTTACCCGATTCAAAGTGGGCGATGCCATTTACGCACAGCTAGACCAGAGAGCATTTGGAACTTATGCCGAGTATGCAGCAGTTTCAGAAAACATTGCCGCTCATAAACCTGAAAACATGACCTACGAACAGGCAGCAGCAGTTCCTTTAGCTGCGATGACAGCTTTACAAGCTTTGCGAGATCAAGGAAAACTTAAAATTGGACATTCGGTTCTTATTAATGGAGCTTCTGGTGGCGTGGGGACATTTGCCGTACAAATTGCTAAGGTTTTGGGTGCCACTGAGATAACAGGTGTTTGTAGTGGACAGAATTTAGACTTGGTGAAAAGTTTGGGAGCAAATCGTGTAATTGATTACACGCAACAGGATTTTACAAGAGAAAACATTAAATATGACATTGTGTTTGATGTAGTCGGTAATCGTTCATTCTCTGACTGTAAAAAGGTATTGCAACCAAATGGCATTTATATAACTACTCAACCATTTCCAGGTAATTTTCTTCGCAGTTTCCTAACTTCACTACTCCCTGGTCAAAAATACAAGGTGATTCTGGTGCAATCAAATGGCTCAGATCTTGCTTACTTGAAAGAGCAAATCGAAGAAGGCAAAATTCGTGCCGTAATAGATCGCGTCTATCCGCTCTCTTCCATTGCTGCTGCTCATACCTATAGTGAAACAGAACGTGCCACTGGAAAAGTTGTGATTACAAATGTCGTCTGTTAGGAAATTTTATACCAACTTCTACTCTCCTATCCCCGCTTACCCATACCACTTTTTTCCCAATAATTAGGTGAAATCATCTTAGCCTGTTGTTCATCTAAATAAAAATCATAAATAGTCTCACCTGACAATTCACAACGTAGAGGCTCAATTATTTTAGTGAAGGGATTCCAAATAGCAGTAATAATTCGCTTAGCTTTTTTTCTGGTTAATTCACATTTCAAATGAACAGTTGGTAAATAAATGACCATTGCACTATATAAGTTAGCTTCTACCTGCATAGCATAGCGTTGGTCTAGGTCTGCCAGCTTCCTAGCTAACTCGCCATCTGTCGCTTCTAAACGTAATTCTTCCCGTTCTTTAGCCTCATCTAATAACTGTTTTGAGATGATCTTTGTGCGAATTTCAGTGCTAATAGCCCCATAATAAGCCTTCAGTCTTTCTTCATCTCTTACTTTTGCTCTAGCTAACCGTGCAGACCAATTTTTCAGGCTTTCATAAATCATTAAAGCCGAGGTTTTTTCAATTACCGTACTTAATTGCTCAATAGGAAGTATTTGTGGTTGTTCTTGTTCTTCAACAGAAATGCGGTCTGCTTGCCAAAGTAAAGCATCTCCAATTTCTACTGGTGCAACTCCTGTTAAACCATTTAAGAAAAAAGAAATCATACCAATTCTTTTTTCATCTACTTCTGCTGAATATGCTACATGACACCAAAGATAAGGAGTATTCTCCCGTTTAGCTTCGACAAACTTAATTAAACCATTGTGGGGAATAAGTTTTTGAGCCACCAATTTCTCAAAACCAGTTGTTTTAAAATGACCATTAAATTGAACACCTAAGCTAGCAACTAACCCTCTATTCCCCAATAAATCTGAAAACTTCTGCAATAAATCTGAATGATAAGTCACAAAAAGACTATTAGGATTATCAATCTGAGTTGATAGAGAAATTTCTTCAGGTAGCTCTAATGATCGAGCAATATTTTCAGTCAGTAAAACATTCAAAGTCTGCTCATTTGCTGGTTCAGCAATTCCTCCCTCTAGGGAAATTAAATTAGCTATTGTCGATAATATCGGATCTCTACCCATTATGTGTTGTTTCAATATTATTTAATAAATAAGTTATTTACTTCCTTAAGCTTCAAAATCTTCCCCAAATATTTGCTCCTCTAATTCCTGAGTTTCTCGATAACTATCTTTAGCTTTTAATAAATCGCTTGCTAACTGATTAAAAGCAGAATCTAGTTCTGGTCTAGCTTGATTTTTCAACCATAAATCCCGCACTATTTCACTAAAATCAAGGTCTTCATCCATATTGCCTAAAATAGTCTCAATTTCTCCTACTACCAACTCAAACATATTTATCTTGTCATGAAGGACTCGCAAAATATATTCTTCAATGCTGTCTTTGAGACAAAAGTTAAAAATAAATACATCCTGTGCCTGTCCAATTCGATGTATTCTACCTATACGTTGCTCAATCTTCATCGGGTTCCAGGGGAGATCATAATTAACAATGGCATTGGCAAATTGAATATTACGTCCCTCTCCACCTGTTTCAGAAGCCAAAAGAACAGGAACAGTGTCTCGAAAAGCTTCTATGGCTGCATCCTTTTCTTTAAGGGACATATCCCCTCTAAAGGTAGCAAAGACTATTCCAGCTTCTTTTAGGATAGTTTCTAAATAGTCACTAGTAGACCTAAAAGTAGCAAAGACTAAGGTTTTTTGACGTGATTGTTTTAATAGTTCAATTAATGCTTTAGCTTTCTCTCCTTGTTTTACTTGATTCGACCTTTTAACTAAACTTTTCAGTGTATCACTCTCCAAACGTTTACTTAATTGCTTAAGAGAATCAGTCAAAGCGCTTGGAGAAGAACCTGCCCGCATTAATAAATTTGTGGTAGATAGTTTATCTATTTCTACATCAGGATGGCGGAGAAACTCTGTTAAATCTTGATATAATTTATGCTCAGTATTCGAGGGAACAACAGAAATAGTGGTGGCAAATCTTTTAGGAAGTTTAACATCTACCAGAGCACGAGTATTACGCACCATTACTTCTCTCATCAATTGACGTAGTTTTTCGGGATTCTTAGGAACACGACCATTTTTAGAGTTGACATATTCTTTTTTAAAGGCTGCTTCTGTTTTTAAAAGTCCTGGTTTTAACAGGGTAAGAAGATTGAATAACTCTATTAAGGAGTTCTGTACAGGTGTAGCAGTGAGCATTAAAATGAAGCGTTTATTTAAAGCATTGACAAGTTTCCAAGACAGAGTATTTCTATTCTTTAAATGATGTGCCTCATCCACAATTACTAAGTCCCAATTACGGGAGGTAACAAAAGGGAAATGTTTAGCAGATTTAGCTGTAGGAAGAGAAGCAATAATTCGCTGGTTGGAACTCCAAAATTCTTCTGGGTTTTGTTGGAGTTGTTTAGAGTCTGTGATAATAGTATCGATGCTGAATTTCTCACTCAATTCCTGTTGCCATTGAGAAACTAATGAAGCCGGACTAAGTACTAAGAGAGATTGAATTTGTCCTCTGGCCAGATACTCCTTACAGATGAGACCAGCTTCAATAGTCTTACCTAGTCCAACTTCATCTGCTAGTAAAGCTCTCCCTCCTAATTGACGCATGACCTTTCTAGCTGTTTCAATTTGGTACCAATATTTATCAATGGCTGTAAGAGTGGGTAGACATACTAATTGGTCATAATCTGCCATTACAGATAAGTTAAACAGATCTAGACGGACTTGAAAATGCTCTACATCATCATACTTTTGTGCTTGTAGGGCTTCTAAGGCTAAGGAGGAGTTGAATTTGAAGGTGTAGGGAATATCGGAAGGCATTTCTATTAATTTGCTTGAAAAAAATTGAAACTCAAATTTACGTTAAATTTAGAAATAAAGTATCAATTAACTAACTGCTTGAAAGAGACTTCCACATTCGCTTATCAAATTTAAAATTCATTGGGGGTTCTAAATCAAATTTCAAATCAGGATGAAGAGGATTAAGTAGATAATTGAATTCCACTGGAACGATAGCTGAGGGAACTTTTAAAACAGGAGTTTCTTTCGTCTCTAACCACTTTTTCCCAATTTGTTGTAGGAGTGGATAAGCCGTTTCTTCCTGCCAATTAGGAGGTAAAGTCTGGATATCAACTTCGAGAATGTTCAGAGAGTCAGGAATATGAGCACGTATTGCTACCAGAGGAATCTTATCACTTTCGGTATGGACAAAAACTTCCAGTGTTGCTAATGCCAAACTTTCAGCCGTATAAACTACCCTCCAACCTTGAGGATGCCAACGTCCTGACGTATATAATCCTCCTTCTCCACTCAAGGCTGTGTTCTGGTGTTTTTGCTTACAGAGTCGCCAAATTTGCACTAACCAAAAATCCCATATTCAGCACGGTAGAGGAGTTCTTCAACCTTTTTAGAACCTGAGTCAGTCGCTAAGGCTTCTAAGGGAGTTTGTCCACCTAACGCTTCTTTGGGAGTAGATAACCAGCGTTGAGTTTCTGCTTTATCTTCAAACAACTCTAATGCTTGTTGGGTAATACGTTCAAACCGTTCTAATCTGTCAGCTAATGTTGATTTAAGAACAGGATTGGTTTTCTCGTAGCGACTTTGGGTACTTTCAGAAATGCCTAAAATATGACGAATCGTTACTTTCCCCACTTGAAAACGCTTTGAGACAGCTTGAACCGCTTCATATTTAGGTAGGGTTTGTGTCATTGACTAGATACCTCGTTCAATTGACTATATTTTACCGTCAATTGACGGTAATTGACCAAATGTTGCCTCAGCAGTTCTAGTCCATACTACTTGAAAGAACAAAGAACATTTACTCCTCTTCAGGAATTTGCGCGGCAAAGGAGAAAGATTCGCTTCAGATCTAGTGGTTTGGTACTGAAAGGAATGACCTTGTGCGCTAATTGAGTCCTTGTCGCACCAAGGTAAGTGCCTGCCTTTTAAAGCAACCCGTTCATCCTGAACAAAAAAAGGCAAGACCCGCAAAAGTAACTCGACTTGTTGAAAAAAAGGAGTTTTATTCATCTTTTTCGACCCTCGCTGGAATAGTGATTTTATATTTAGAGTTGAATTTTCCTCCCTTAACAATCTGGCGTTTCCCTGAACCAAAGTTTACCAAATCTAAATTAATATTTCTTACAAACAGATGTTTTCACAATTAGCTGCAAAATAAATATATAAACGTACACTATCACTATCGGACTAAAAAATTTACCTATGTCTTCACAATTCCAAGCTCCTGAACAATGGTATTCAGAGTATGACGAAGCTTCTGCCAAGCAGCAATACGAAATGCTATTGGAAATAATTCAAACTTCTCTTTTACCAGAATTTTTTGAAGAAATCGATTTAGGACAATTATTAGTAGAAATGCTAGATGAATTAGATAATAATAATCTCATAGCTGAAGCAATTTCTTTAATAAATCTACTACAACAGTATCAGCCAGAATTATATAGACAAGAATATTGCTACTTCGATAAGTTTCTTATTCAACATTATCTTTATACTTCTGAGTTAGAACAAGTTAAAGCTTCTCTAGTAAGATTTGAGGAATATCCAAGCGAAAACATTGATAAAATGTTACAAATTTTGGATTTTCTAAAATTCTATAACGCCACCGAAATTGCTACAGATTTATGCGAAAGAACTTACCATTCAATTAAAAATTCTCCCGATGTCATTGACGGAACTGAAATAGAGTTAGCAGAAATCATTTTGCTAGATTTAATGGACAAGGCTTACCAAAAAATCAAAATAGAAGAATCTGTTAATTGGGATGAATTCTCAGCAAAAGCTCAAGAATATGGACTTAAAACTGACCAGCAATCGCTAACTAATATTCAAGAAGACTTGCTCAAAGATATTTCAATAGACCAGCCATTTTTTCAAGCTTTTAAAAAACATCAGTCTAGACAGAAAATCTACCCCAGCTTATCAGTAGCCTTTCATAAATATATGGCAGATAAAAAGCAGGTTAGCTTTATTTGTAGCCAAGGAATTTGGAATAATATCTTAAAATTTCTCATAGAAGAGCGAAATTTAAACACAAAAAAATTAACTCATCCTGATAGTTTATTTGTCTTTTCTCAAAAGGAATTAGACCATTTTGTGGCACAGCAAATTGGGGGTTTCTTTTCATTAGCTCAAGCAGCAGGTTTTGCCACCTTATGGGGCGTTCCCTATCTATATGATTTCTTATTGACTAAGCAAATTATTAGTTCCGAGATTCACCTAAAGGCACTTTCAGCAGTTTCTGAACTTAAAAAGGAGTTAACAGAAAGACTTTCTCAGTCATTGTGGCAATACGATTTTGTTCATCGCTGGCTACCTCCTGATAGTTTATCTCAGGAAGATTGGGAAGCTGAAATCGAACAATTTAAGGCTAGTTTGACGTTGGTGAAACCTTTGTCAAGTGATGAACCAAATCTAAATAGAATAGAACCTTTTAAGCGAGAAGTAGAACTATTACGTAATGCTTTGGAGAAGGAGGAATCACTGAATAAATTATCGGACTCTGAAAATAAAGAAATTGATGAAGTATCCTCACCTTCAGTTAAGTCTTATAAACCAAAGAAAACCAAAAAATCTCCTCTGCAAGAAGCTGCTGAATTAATTGCCCAAGAAGAGAAAAAGCCAGGGAAAAAGAAAAAAAAGGGGTTTAATTAATTCATTTCAGATCTGCTTAAGCAGTCCCATCAGTTTATACTTACGGACATGGGTTTCCATTATCCCAGTGCGATAAGCTGACCAATCCGCTTGCTTTCCTGCTTGAGAGTATGCCGCCTTCGCCTTTTTTAGCCATTCTACAGCTACTTCGTAATACTCAGCTTTCTTGGCATCCATAATCTCTTCGGCACGACGAGAGGCATTTTCAATTACCCAGTCAGGATACTCAGAAATGGCAGCATCCATCACTTGACGAACAAGATCTGAACCATAGTAACCAACTTTTTTGTCTACTACGGCAATTGCGTCACTCACTAAACCTTCATGGAGAAAGATATTGACTTTTGCATCATCTATTCCAGACCCCCATTCTTTGTAACTACGGAGATAATCCAGCAAATCTTCTTTAAGAATTGTCCAATCTTCTAGAGCCAAGGTTTCAATTTTCTGGTAGTCAGTAAAATTAGGTTTAGCTTGGAATGCCTTAATTTTGGCAGCGAGAGCAATGTCTATTTCCTTTAAGTCTTCTGCTAGTTTGCTTAGATAATTAGCTAGTTCATAGTCACAGTTTCCAGGTAAAATTAATCCCCGTTTGGCAATCTCAAGGGCTTCATATGTTGAACCCTGACCTAACAATACTGTAGCTAAAGCAAAGGCTTCTTCCATCCCTGTCAATTTTTGGTCAGCCACTTGCATTACTTCATCAATGCGGTCTAATTGCGCCAACATGATTAAAAATTGTTCGGTCTGTCCTTCTGCCTCAGCTAGATAGAGATATTCAGAATACCTTTTCTGGTGTTCTAGAATCAGGAGACGAATTAAGGTAAGGTCTTTAGCGTAAGGGGGTGCATCTTCTTCCCATATTCCTTTGATTTCACCTTGTAAAATTCTTTGTAGGGGTGGATAGTCCCAACCTTGACGCAATGCTTCTAGACTCATAGCAAAATCAGCAGTCCATAGATCTTGCCAACTTTCGAGATTGTTTTGGAGAGAGGCTTTTTGGGATGGTGTTAGTTCTGTGACTAGGATGGCGGAAGTCCAAATTTTATTGAGGGTTTGAGCAACGTCATCATTGTCTGCACCATATTCATTTACCTCATCCCAATTTTCTACACAAGCTTGCGTAATGGCGGATAAAATCGCTATGGCATTTTGACCATCTCCTTTTTCTATGAACTCTTGCGCTTTATGGATGAGGTCGTAGAGTTCGCTGGGAACGGGATCATCTTCCCAACCTTCTTCTAAAGCGCGAGCTGCATCACGTAAAATTTGACGGACTTGGCTGCGATAGGGAGCAACATCAATACTCGGAGTAGATAATGCCGGAGAAGGTTGAGATTGAAATTGAAGAGTAGCAGGAGCAAGGCGATTAACAATATATTCAATTTTGTCGAGTAGTTCTGGCTCGTCTGTGACTAATTCCTGTATTAATTGTTGGGTTTGAATTTCATTGAGACAATCGAGCATCTGCTCTAGTGTCGGACGTTCTACTCTACGTTGACCGTAGGTCAGCCCGTAGGGTGAAGCCGCGCTTTGCGCGTCTACAAGTTTGGCGCTTTGGCGCATACAAGTGAGCAGAGTAGCTACGATATGTTTACACCAACCATCTAAATCGTAAGGGCAGGTACATTGGGCTAAGGTGATTTCATCGTTTTCAAACTGGATGCTGACCTGATAGTCATTTGATTCACTACCTTCAACTGTAGCTAAAAGGACTTGCCCACGCTGGGTCAGTGAAAGTACTGCTCTTTGTTGATAGTATTCCTCTCCTCGTTGGAAAGATTTGGGATTAGCATACCGTTTTAAGAGAGCTTCACTGAGTGGGGGAAGTGTCATAGAAGGAGTTAGTTGAGGAGCGAGTATGTTTCAATTCTATTGGATCTATTCAGAATTCTCAACGGTTAGAAGACTGGCGATAATCCGCATGGCATACCAGTCTTTCTCAATGAAAGAAGCATCAACACCAAGGTCTGCAGCAATCAGTTGTATCTGGTTTAAATCAGGAGATGTACTCAAAAGTTATATATTTCCCAACAAGCGCCAATTTTACGAGCAACACGTCCTTTAACTCCAATAACTCTTCCTGTTGGAACTTGTGTTGTCTGTCCTTGATTGTAAGCTTGGTATAAGCTTGAGGAAACTACTTCTATCTTCAATTTTTTGAGAGCCTCAGTTGCACTCATCCCGCAAACTTCGCCTCGGTACTATGCGGTTACTTAAAGGGGAAATCCCCGCTTTGGCATAAAGACCATAGCCTATTTTTATAATTGTCCCTTTAGCCACGCTCCTGGCGCAGACTACGACCTCGCGCTATTATAACCAGATTGGTCGTTAAAATCCTTACGCATAAAGACTTCATTTGGACTATCAGCAATGCGGAAAGCAATTTTTTCTTCCAGTATTTTAAGTGTTTTCATAGCATCCTTTAATGAGGATGTATAACAAAAATCGAGACATTTTTATTCTACAACATCAGCTTTCATCAAAGGATGAACTGTAACCGCTCAAGGGTGGGGAGTAATGGCTATGATGGTAAAAATATTCTGTGTTTTGTCCATAACACCAAAAAATATGGTCAAGTGGGATAAACCTTTTTCTGCCTAGAATACTGGCTAATCTCAATTTTGTTCTACTTTAATCCCACTCAAAGCACCATAGGCAATACCAATAGCATCTAAAAAAGGTTTTTTCCACCTCATTCAATAAAGACAGTTCTTGCAATCTGTAGTCATTGCCCTAAAACCCTAAAACCTTTTTCAACTTTTCAACAGACGATGAATGTTTTGCAGAAGACATTTTTTCAAGATTTTTAAGCTTCCATTTAACAGCAGGTAAATTTTCTATCTCTGGTATTCCCAAGAGTGTCCAATCTGGTTTCTTTTCCTTAACTGATAAGAGAAATCTCCGTTCAAGTTCTGTTAACTCGCTTTGTAACAGTTGGAGCATATTCTGTCTAACCTGACAAAGTTCTTGATAGGTTACAGACACTGTTGTCATCCCTTGAAATTCATTATTGAAAACAGTTTCAAAATCTAACAAGTTAGGATTTAGCAGTTCGTGTATTGGTCGATTGTGACTTATTAAATAAACCAGAAAGGCTTTTCTAATCTCTTCAGTCAAGCCTTCATTTTCTAAAAGAACTTTAAGATCAAAAATGTCTCTTGGATGTTGACGGTCTAATGCTGCACAAATTTTCCCTCCATATAAATCAGCCATTGAAAGAGTTCTGACCGATATAAACATCTCAAATTCATTTTGAGCTTGGATACATAAATCACGAAGAAGACAGGGGAATACAGTCCCTCTAATTGTTTCATTAGGTTCAACCTTGATTAAAGAACCTTCTGATTTGATAAATAACTTTTTAATATGTCTCGACTGAGAATAGGACGGTTGAATATTAATATTAGGAAATGCTGATGAGATTTTTTGAGAAGATGAATAGAGAATTTGACTGATATTATTTAATGAAGTCTCTCGGTCTTCAATCACTAGATAAGCCAGATCAATATCAACTGATAAACGAGGCATATTGCGGACAAATAAATTAATTGCACTTCCTCCTTTTAAAGCAACCCGTTCGTCCTGGACAAAAAAAGGCAAGACACGCAAAAGTAACTCAACTTGTTGAAAAAAGGGAGTTTTATTCATCTTCTTCAACCCAAGCTGGAATAGTGATTTGGTATTTAGAGTTGAATTTCCCTCCCTTAACAATCTGGCGTTTGCCTGAACCAAAGTCTACCAAGTCTAAGTTAAGATTACCTACCAAAGGTAAGTCCAGATATTCCGCCATAGACATGAATAATCGTTTGACTTTAACCGATGTACAGTTTTCTAAAAGCTGCTGAACTATAACAGGACGTAGGGTTGTCAACCCCTCCATCAGCAAACAAGATTCCTCAAAAGACTGTTCATGGGGAATTAAATAAAGTACCTCCATAATGGCGCGTTCGGGAGAAGATATTTTGATTGAAAAACTTCCATAATCTCTCTTTGTTAAGCCAATATGTGGAACTTGTCCAAATAAATTAGTAGTAAAATATTGAAGTTTTATGTTCTTGTTGTACTCTTTAAACCAAGAAGGAAGTTTAAGATTGGGGAGTCCAAATAACGTTACCGTTTCTTGACCAAGAGGAAGATAATGACCGTATCCTAATATTAAAAGGGCAGTTTTTGCTGCAACATGAATATTATGACCCAGTTGTTCTTGTATTGCCCAAAGCCCACCCTTCCAATCGACAGAATCTCCTTTCCTAGCAAAAGCCCCCCTTCCCACTGATATAATCCAGTTGCTGTCACAATATTTCTTAGTTAAAGAAGGTGGTATTCCCTGAAGGTTTAACCAGGAAGCTGTATAAACAACTCCATCAGGTCAGTTGGACAAGAGGTTGTTTAATCTTCGGGTTCTCTTTGCTGGACTGGTTGAATGAGTTGATTCTTGGTTTCCTGCTACTTGTGCATTAAGTGCCAGGTTCATTATTCTTCTTTTTTATATCCTATTAGATAATAAAATAGCATGAAAATAAACCAAGTGTGACTATTAATTCTGTTCTACTTTCACCCCACAGAATGCAGCATACGCAATACCAATAGCATCTAAACGACTTCTCCCCACATTCTTCAAATCAAATAACGCGCTCACAGTATCTGTTACCTCTTCATTGTCAGCTTTTCCAGAACCTAAATGCGCCTTCCACATCGAGGGGTAAAGATGTACAGGTACAATTCCTACTTCTCGATAACAAACCAACTGAATAACTCCTGCTGCTTCTAAAACAGTCCTAGTCGTTTTAGGATTTTCGCCAATTAAAGGAATTTCCATCGCCACATTATTAGGTTGAAACTCTCGCAGAAGTGTTACTAAATCCTGCTCTAACTCCCATAGTCTTTCAGAGGTTGGGCGTTTTTTGGTTGTTTCAACTGTGCCGTGTCCTAGTATTTTTGGCAAATCAAACCCAGTTTCTTTTCCTTCAAGTACTGCCCATCTAACCACTGCTAGACCAGGATCAAAACCTATCCATCTTTTTATGGTTGTGTCAGTAACTGATACATTTGTGGTAGCTTTGGCAATACTTGGCTCTAAATCTAGCAGTTTAGTAATACTGGCTTGCAGACTATCTAAACCCATTTTTTCTTGATACTGCTCTAATTTTTCCCAAAGACTAGGTTCAAGCCGGAGATTATAAGATTTTTTGGCTTGGATAATCCCATTGGTTTCCATACTTGAGGGGGAGCCATGTTTGGTCGTATAAACTCTTTCAGTATTCGCGTTTTCCGTCTGAAGTGAACGAATCCTAGCAACAAAAGGATGACTAGTGTACGTTTGTTTGGCAATCATTCTGTCACTCCAAGACGACCATTCTGGATCTGACAAAAGTAGACTAACCGCATGATGTTTATCGGCAGTGGTTCGTCGTAACCCATGCTCCGCATTAGCCCCAACTGCGTACAGGATAGCGTCTCTTAAACTTCCTTGTTTTAAAATCACTTCAATATCATCTTGTATCTCAGCCAGACGATACGCAGACAGCCTGTGAAAGCCGTCTACCAGCCAATAAAAATCTCCATCAAAAAAGACTACAATAGGTGGAAAAGTATGTCCTTCTTTTATTGCCCCGGCATATTCAACGACCGTCATTTGATTGATTTCCGCTCTCGCCTGTGTACCACCATCCGTGCGAATCTGACTCAGTAATAATCGCATTTAGCTATTACAGCGCTTTGCTGTTATTTACAGCATATTATTTAAAACTATTGGAATCTTGAAAGGTGTTGGGCTTAGATGGTTAAAATTATCAAGAGAAAAATTCTGCTCCTATATAGCATCGAAAAATTTTTGAGTTTTATTAAGGTTATTTCTCTCTATTATATATTAGAAGCCATCTTTGGGTTGTTTAATAAGAGAGATGGAAATATTTCCAGTGAGCAAATAAACTATTAGTACCATCAATCATTTCAGCCAGATAGCCAGAATACTTTAGTTTAAAAATACTAACAGTTAGATTCTCGCCAATTGAGATATCAATACACCCAACCTTACTCCATTTTAATAAACTGACTACTCGACTCATCCGGTCTAACATGAAGGTAACGAGAAGTCACTGCCAAAGAAGAATGCCCCAAAGACTTCATCAACAACTCAACCCCTGCCCCATTTTTCAAAGAGTGACAAGCATGGGCATGACGCAACCAATGAATAGAAGTATGGGGATTAATTCCTGCAGTTTCTGCCGTTGCTTTAACCATCCTATGTATAGCATGACGGTCTAACCTGTTCCCAAAGCGAGAAAGGAATACAGCATTAGTTAACTCACTCTTAGGCAGTTCCTTAATTTCCTGCCACAACTGTTTACCAATTAGTAATGTCCTTGTTTTACTTCCTTTCCCAAAGATAGTGACGACTACTCCAGTTCCAGTTTCAATAAAGTCTGACCAATTGAGATTGACAAGTTCTGACACCCGCAAGCCAAGAATATAAACCAGTTTCAGTAGAACTAGATTGCGCCCTGGTTTTGCTGCTTTAATCAATCGTTGTATGTCAGCCTCTTCTAAAATCCTTTCATTGAGAGCATCTTTAGCTTTAGTCGTTTTAATCAAAGCAGCAGGGTTAATTTGTAGGTAGCCAGTTTTCACCCCAAAACTAAACAGAGACTTAATAATCCCCAACTTATTATTAATAGTATTCTGAGAACTTTTCCGTAATTGATAAGACTCCAACCACAACACAATATCTTCTAGCATCACTTGATGGAGAGTTTTAGCAGTGAAGTCAAGAAATTGTTTAGCTACCATCACATAAAGAAGTTGAGTAGTTTTAGCCTTTTGTGAGATCCATAACCGGACGAATTCAGAATCACTTGTGGTTTCCGTCAATAAAGGATAGGTATTCAGAGCCATCACAACTAAATATCCGTTTTGTTGTGATTATACAAACTTAAAGTAACAGACAAATGTCCTACAGAGAAAGCGATAAAAAACTGTCTTAAGAGTTGTTCAGCGTGCCCTCGCAGTTAAGATGAAAATTTCTGCTTCTATATACAATTTTTCGCCTTTACCCCTAAATAGTCGCTCTTTGTAGATGGGGAGATATTTTTAAAGAAACGTACATTTTGTCGCTGGAAACTTTACCATACTAGTATATTTATCTACGACTGATAGCTTTTGAGGATTATGGGCATGGTGAAGCTAGAGGAAATAACATATCGAGCGCGCACAATTTTCCCTTAGGCTGTCCTCTTGGAAAATGTTGGTTTATCTATAGAAAGTTTTGATGAGGTGAAATCAGTGCTGTTAATATTGGCGATTTTAATGCCGATGCTAAGACATTAAGAGTCAAAGGAAAGAAGACAGGATATGAGGTAATTGAACTATCTTTGACGACCACAGAGG
>Ga0114963_10001584_pt1 | contig 15660 bp, 16 predicted proteins | sample C_131016_EF_Meta_FD_87019 | JGI IMG/M metagenome (GOLD analysis project Ga0114963, IMG submission 87019) | Freshwater microbial communities from Lake Croche, Canada to study carbon cycling - C_131016_EF_MetaG | ecosystem: Environmental > Aquatic > Freshwater > Lake | place: Lake Croche, Canada...
GCAAGACCGCACGGGCGACCTCGCGCGTGGCCGCGATTACCTGCCGCAAGACAGCAACTTGGGACAAGAGTTGGAGTTTGCCCGCGATTTAATGGCGCAAGGCGCCTCACTCGTGCACCGAGTGCCGGGTCGCGCAGGTTGGGAGTTGCGTGCCATGGTGCAAGGCGGACTGTGTATTTTGAGCAAGGTGGATGCTTTGTATGCCAAGCATGCGTCTTCACCGCTTCCAAGACCTGTCATCACCAAGCGAGACATGGCGGGCATCGCTTGGAAGTGTTTATGGATGTGATTGACCTCTGTGCACCCACCTTGGAGCGTGACTTTGCGTTTATTGGATCGCGAGATTGGTTTGCACAGATCGCATAGCTTGAATAGTTTGCGCAGCTTGCATTGATAATTCCTAAAACATGACTCCACAAGAATACGTTCAACAAAAAGCCGCTTCGTCTGGCAGTAGCTTTTATTACGCCTTCTTGTTTTTACCGCCGCAACGCCGTAGCGCGATCACCGCGTTTTATGCGTTTTGCCGCGAAGTGGACGATGTGGTCGATGAAGTGACAGACCCTGGTGTTGCGCAAACCAAATTGGCTTGGTGGCGCAACGAAGTTCACCAGTCTTTTGCAGGCACGCCGTCGCATCCTGTGATGCAAGCTTTGTACCCCTTGTGCGCGGAGTTTGCGATTGAAGAACATAGCTTGCAATCTGTCATTAAAGGTTGTGAGATGGATTTGAGCCAAACCCGTTACCTCGACTACCCCGCCCTGTCGCGTTATTGCCATTTGGTAGCAGGCGTGGTGGGCGAAGTCTCCGCCAAAATTTTTGGCCAAGCCGACCCAGCAACCACCGCATATGCCCATACGTTAGGACAAGCGTTTCAACTGACGAACATAATTCGTGACGTGGGCGAAGACGCTTTGCGTGGACGTATTTACTTGCCGGTGTCCGAGTTGCAACAGTTCGATGTCAAAGCGCATGAGGTGCTCAACCGCATTCCGTCTGAACGCTTTGTTGCGTTGATGCAGTTCCAAGCCGATCGTGCGCATGGCCTGTATGAAAAAGCGTTGGACTTACTTCCCGCCCAAGAATTCAAATCCCAAAAGCCTGGGCTGATGATGTCGAGCATCTACCGCACCTTGCTGCGTGAGATCGAAGCCAAGCAATTTCCTGTTTTGCAGCAACGCGTCGCGCTCACCCCCTTGCGCAAACTGTGGCTGGCTTGGAAGATGCAGGCCCTTGGGCGTTTTTAAGTCTTTGTGAAAAAGTTAACCATCATCGGCGCGGGATGGTCGGGCTTGGCGTGTGCGGTGGCTGCCACACAAGCGGGTTGGCAAGTCGAGTTGTTAGAAGCTGCAAGCGAACCTGGCGGACGCGCCCGCAGTTTGGAGCAAACAGTTGCAGGCGTGCCTTTAGATAACGGGCAGCATATTTTGTTGGGGGCTTATAGAGATACCCTGCAACTCATGCGAACTGTCGACGTGAATCCTGATGATGTGTTGCTGCGATTGCCATTGGATTTGCGAACGGCAGATGGCTTTGGGTTCAAGTTACCTGCTAGCGTACTGGATGGACTTGCGAATGTTTTTGCTTACCCCTCAAGTTCTAGCTCTGATTTAACTCTTACTTCACCAGTTTCTCTTTCTCTCTCAGAGAAATCTTTTATCACTCTGGCTGCCTATTGGAAACTCTTGGTTGGCGTCTCGTTTGCCAAAGGTTGGTCGACACAAGACAAATGGCGTTTATTACTGGCTTGTAGACGCTGGCAAGTGGCTGGTTTTACTTGCGATGTCCATTGGTCGGTTGCACAGTTGTGTGAATCCTCACAACTTACACCAAAAGTGGTGCAAGGGCTGATAGAGCCACTATGCCTGTCCGCTCTCAATATGCCATTGCAAAGCGCCAGTGCAGCTGTTTTCTTGCGGGTGTTACATGACGCCATGCTCAGCAGATGGGGGGCTTCTGACCTACTAATTCCCAAGACCGATTTGGGTGCACTGTTTCCCAAAGCCTGTTTGAAGTGGTTGCGTGCGCGCGGCGCCCAAGTGCATTTGGGAAAGCGATTTACGCAAGATGATTTAGCGACATGGCTTGCCGAGTCTTATCAGGATCTGCCCAAAGAAAATGGACAAAAAAGGGGTTTAGTACTCGCTTGCCCCGCTTGGGAAGCAGCGCGTTTGACGCAAACGGTCGCACCAGATTGGTCTAGCAAAGCAAATGCACTCTCGCACACCTCCATCGCGACGGTTTATTTGCAATGCCAAGATGCAGGGTTTAGCGGTTTGAATCGGCCTATGGTCGCTCTGCGCATGGGCCCCAATGCGCCTGCGCAATTTGTGTTCGATAGGGAAGCTCTCTGCCAGCAACCCGGTTTACTCGCAGCAGTGGTCAGCGCTTCAGAGGGCGAGCGGGAACATATTGCCACGCAAGTGCAACAGCAAGTGGCTGAGCAACTCGGTTTGAACACTCTCAACCTTGTGCAAACCGTAGTGGAAAAACGTGCAACTTTTGCGTGTTTGCCCAATACGTTTGAAAGCCCCCGCCATGCGGGCGTCAAACCCGATATGTTTGTCGCCCCCCATATCTATGCGTGTGGAGACTATGTGCGCGGTCCTTACCCCGCAACCTTAGAGGGCGCTGTTCGCTCAGGCTTGCAAGTGGTCCGCCACCTCGACTAGGTGGCGCACTGTCCAAGGTTGGGGCGAGTCGTGCGTCCACGGATGGCCTTGCGGATTGATCCACACCGCGTGCAATCCTGCTTCGCGTGCACCCCAAACGTCGGCATGGGCGTCGTCGCCCACGTGCAAAATTTGGTTTGGGTCTAGCGCCAAATGCGTGCTGGCCAGTTGGTAAATTTTTCCGTTAGGTTTGGCCACCCCCACTTCGTGGGCTTTGAATGCCGCATAAAAGTATGGCGCGGCGGGCGTGACGAAAACATCTGCTGTGCCGTTGGAGATGGCGACCAAGCGATATTTCGCAGCGAGGCGAGCCAAAGCCGCCTCTACACCCGCATAGAGATTGACGCGCTGCCTAGCGGCGTTAAAAACTGCATACGCCTCGTCCGCCAGCTGGGGATCGTCTCCCGCTTGGCGCATGGTTTCGCGGATCACTTCACATCGTAAAAAGCCCAAGTCATGGGTTTTTGTTGTGTGCTGGGCCACCACGCGTTGGCGGATGGTTTGTTTGACCTCGGCTTGCTGGGTCAACTCTGCCGTTTTGGGCGTGTTGGCCAGCAACCAGTGGAGTAAATCTTGTTCGGCACCTGCGATGGTGGGCGCTACGGGCCACAGCGTGTCGTCAAGGTCTAGGGTAATCGCTTGGATTTGGGAGAGTGTTGGCATGGGTAGGCGAGAATAACGCATGCTTCAACCTCCCTTCGCCCAAGAACCGCCTTTTAGCCACGGCCAAACCCCGCTCACTGCTGTACTGTTTTGCAATCTCGGCACGCCTGACGCCCCCACCGCGAGCGCCTTGCGCCGCTATTTGGGCGAGTTTTTAAGCGACCACCGCGTGGTGGAAATCCCCCGTTTGGTCTGGATGTTGATCTTGCACGGCATTATTTTGCGCATCCGTCCCGCCAAGTCAGCCTTGAAATACGCGAGTATTTGGACGGCGGAAGGCTCTCCGCTGAAGGTCTGGACCGAACGCCAAGCGCAGGCCCTTGACGCTGCATTCGCCCAACGCCAAGAGCAAGTGCGCGTGCGCTATGCCATGCGCTACGGCAATCCGTCGATGGCATCGCAACTCGACGCGCTCAAAGCAGAAGGTTTTACACGTGTCTTGGTAATGCCTGCATACCCACAGTATTCAGGCACCACCACAGCAAGCGTGTTTGATGCGGTTTACACGTGGGGCCAACGCACCCGCTTGTTGCCAGAGTTTCGGTTTATCAACCATTACCACGACCACCCCGCCTACATCGCGGCCTTAGCCAAACAAGTGCGTGCGCATTGGTCGGAGCACGGACAAGGCGAACGTTTGGTGATGAGTTTTCATGGGGTGCCTGAGCGCACCCTGCATTTGGGCGATCCTTACCACTGCGAGTGCTACAAAACAGCGCGCTTGTTAGGCGAAGCATTAGGCATAGACAAAACAAAATACATCGTGACCTTCCAATCACGTTTTGGCAAGGCGAAATGGCTGGAGCCCTATACCGAGCCCACTTTGGTGGCGCTGGCAGAGCAAGGCCTGAAAAAGGTGGATCTGATCTGCCCAGGCTTTACCAGCGACTGCTTAGAAACCTTAGAGGAAATTGCGCAAGAAGCGCAAGAAGCCTTTATGCACGCCGGTGGCGAACAATTCCACTACATCCCTTGCCTCAACGACAACCCAGCTTGGATCGATGCCATGCACGCCATTGCATCCGTGCATCTTGCAGGTTGGCCTTTGGGCGTGCCTGATGCCCAAGCGCTAGTGACTAGCCGTAGCGAAGCGATGGCTCGCGGTGGTGTGTAAAAAAGCCGTATTTAAGGCTTGCTAGCAGGGGGAGTAGCAGGCGCCGTTGGCGTTGAAGGCGCAGAGGGCGTCGTGGGACCAACAGACGCAGACGCGGGAGCAGACACCGATGCAGGCGCTGAAACGACCGCAGGCGCAGCGGGCGTGACAAGCGAAGAAGCGGCGCCGCTAGGCGCGGAGGCAGCAGGATCCGACTGCTCTGATGGCAAGACCTGAATAGGGGGTGGTGGTTCTGCCGAAGGCGTCGGTGCGGGCTGCTGCATGACAGCGGCCAAACCCAAGGCTGCGACAAACAACGCAATGATGAACCACAAAGAATTTTTAGACTTGGGCTTGTCCTCATCATCGAGCGCGGAATTGGTCGATTTTTGAATCACGGTCGTCTCGACAGACGGCGATTTGAGATAGGGCTTAACCGCAGGGGATGCAATATCGTCTTGGCTAGTGTGGTCGCTATGGGCTTCTGAAGCGGACTGCTCCGCTTGGGTTTTGTCAACGGCAAGTTGGCCTGAGGGCTCCGTTGGCGCTAGGTCAGTTTCGGGGGTATGCGAATCTTGTTGGTCTGCAATCGCATCTGTAGAGGGCGCGGGCTCTTCCACTACAAACAAAGACTGTGCGGGTATGCCCAAAATACCGCTGATTTTTTTGGCAGCGGTCAACTTCACGGTGTCGCTGTAAAAAGAGCTGGTGCCGCCCTCTTCGATTTGTTTGACCTGTTTGTTAGACAAACAGGCGCGAGTGGCCAAATCTGCCTGGGTCCACCCCAATTCTTCTCGGCGCATACGAAGCAAGGCGCCGTTGATTTGTGGAGTGTGGTTGTCCATTTACTTGACCAAAAGAAGTTCGCCTTTGATAGATGCGCCTTTTTGGACTGACAAGGTTTGGTAGACCACATGTCCGTCCACTGATGCAGACGACGTGACGATCAACTCGTTACAAGTGGCAGTTCCAGAGAATTTACCCTTAATGTGCAGACTACTGCATGTCACAACGCCTTCGACTTGGCCGCGGGCACCGATAGTCAATTCGTCCACTTGAATTTGGCCGTTGAGAGCACCTTCCACATGGATGGCGCCTTTGGCAGCAATCTCACCGCGAAACGAAAAGCCTTCACTCAGAATAGAAGGCTTGTTCGCCGTCGTAGTGATCATGTCCATCATGCTGTTTCTGGCAGCTGGAGTTGGTGCGGGTGCGTTGTTTTCAGGAGCTTCTGACGCCATTTCTTCGTCCTCAACAGGATTTGTGATGGGTTCATCCGTCGGCGGATTAACGTTGCTGGTTTTGGATTTGTTGAACATATTGTGCCGTGCGAATAACTTTCTGAGGATTGACAGGATAACCGCCAATCAATATTTCCAAATGTAAATGCTTTCCAGTGGAGGATGCCCCCGTATTACCGATATTGCCCAATACTGAATCAAGCGTCACTTTGTCACCGAGCTTGACTTGTAGATTAGCCATATGACCATACAGTGACTCTACCCCATTGGTATGACGAACTACAACGGTGTTACCAAGTTGGGTTTGGAATTCGGCCAACACCACAACACCCGGTTTCACAGGGTGGACTTTCTCTTCGCCCGTCTGGCTCAACATGTCCACACCCGTGTGGAAATGCGTTTGTCCCGAGATGGGGTGACGACGAATACCAAAGTCGGATGAGACGCTGAAGTTGGGCACAGGCATCGCACTAGGCAAAGAATACATCACCTCGCGCATAGCGCGGTTGCTAGAGAGTTCTTCAGCCACTTTGCCGCGTAGCAAAGGGTTGTCCTTCACATCGTCTTCGAGTGCATAGCCCCCGTTGGCCGAGTTTTGCTGAATGATCTTGACGATTTTTTCGGTCAGACCAGAAGACTCAAGTTGCGATTTCATCGTCACGTTTTCTTGCGCCACGGCAACCATAGAGGTGTCGACGAAGCGGCGAATGCTCATGTCGCGGTCGCGGATGGTTTGGGCCAATGCCACCATCTGCTCTTCGGACATGCTCAAGCGGTCGGGGTTGTCGTTGTCTGACACGCTGCTGAGCAAGGCCCGATAGACCTCTTCATGCGAGCGCTCTAATTTAGCTCTGCTGACCATCAAACCAATGCTGGTGACCAGCAAAACACTAATCGAGGTCAGCATAACGCCAGTGGCCAAAATGCCACCACGGACTAAGAAGCTTTGGACGCGTGCACTGATGTTGAGGTAATGCAGGTCGCCGTTTTGCTCCAAGATGATGCGCGCGTCTTCATACTGGCGCGTCCATCCCTTGATGACCAAGCTTGGCACCAATGGAATATTTTTGAGGATTCGGTTAAACCGCATGACCCGCTGGTAACTTAGGCCGCAGGTGAGGTGCCGACTTGAATCACAGGGCCATCAACGCTTTGACTGAGCGTACCTTCGATTTCGCCACCTTTTTCAATTTCGATCTCGGCGTACTGCACCTTGCCGGCGATCTTGCCAGTGGCGCGCACGATCAGGCTCTTGTCGCTGATGATGGTGTTGTGCAACTGCCCACGTACGTCAATGACCTTGGCGGAGACGCGGCCGGTGATTCGGCCAGTTGGGCCAATCAGTACCTCTTCTGCTGTCAAGTCCCCTTCAATCACGCCATTGATGATGGCTTTGGATGGGACGGTGAAAGTGCCTTTGACGACAACTCCGTCGCCAATGACGACGCTTTCTAGTGATTCTGATTGGTTAGACATATGGACTCCTTGCACAAAATTTTAGCAAACAAAGTACCAAAATTGCCGATTTGTTGATTTTTTTGTTGTTTATTTGTGAAAAAAAATCTATGCAAAGCAAAGACTTAGGTGAATTTTTGAAGGTGCTTCCTAATCCACGAACTCCAAACTGATCTACAAATCTAAAACCAGAACATTTGTCTTCGCGCGCGAGCAACAAGGCGTAAATTGGTCATTTGCGTCTTGCTCCTCAGGGGTCAGGTACATGTCGCGATGGTCAGGAGTCCCTTCCACAACCCGCGTCAGACATGTGCCGCAAATCCCTTGCCCGCATGAAATCGGAACATTGAGCCCAGCGTTATGCAAAGCATCCAATACTGTTTGATCGGCAGCAATGGGTATTTCTTGACCCGTGCTAGCCAACTTGACGGTGAATGCTGTGTCAGCCATGGGTTGCCTCCTTGTTAATGAGTATCTGAGCTAGTGCCACTTTTTCTGCCAGTTATTGGACGATCTATTGCGCCATTTCCTGCGCCAGCAATCGATCGATCACCCGGCGCGATTGCACCCCGCCGGCATCGATATTGAGCTTGAGTAACTCGCGCGTGGGATGCGCCAACAAGTTTTTTTGTTGCAACTCGAGCATCTGCAAGTCTTCGGAAAATATCTTGCCCTGCCCTTCCCGGATAGAGGCAGTCAACGCCGCATCTTGCGGCTGGAATTTGCGCGCCATACCCCAAAAATACCAAATCGAGGTCTCGGTCTCGGGGGTGATGAAGTCGACCACTACGCTGTAAGCCTTGAGGTTGTCGGGTGCGTGGTAGCCGCCATGCCCCGCATGCGCCACCCCCACTTCGATCATGACGTGGCTGGGCGGCGTGAAATGGCAAATCTGCCAACGGTCGACTGGTACGTCATCTGCCAGTTTGTTTCCGCGCAGCGCCATCTTCCAAAAAGGCGGCGCAGTGATGTTCTCCATAAAACGGCTGGTGGTGACGTGGTCACCCTCGGTCTTGGTGACGCAAGGCACTTCGTCGATTTCCTTTTGGCCAATCGTGCTGGCGTGTACATAGGTTTCGTGGGTCAAGTCCATCAGGTTATCGACCATCAGTCTGTAATCACAGGCAATGTGATACAGACCGCCGCCATAGGCCCAAGCGGGGTTGTCGAAAAACTCAAACTTAGGAATCAGATCTTCACTGGCCTTGTCAGCTTGTCCTGGCCACACCCACACAAAGCCATAACGCTCGACCACAGGAAAGCTACGGATCGCCGGAAAGCCCCGGACACGCTGGCCTGGCATGGCGATGGTTTTACCCTCGCAACCCATCTCTAGCCCGTGGTAGCCACAGACCAAATTTCCGTCTTTTACAAACCCCAGCGATAGGGGCGCGCCACGGTGCGGACAAAAGTCTTCCAAAGCCACCGCTTGGCCTTGCACGCCACGGTAAAACACCATGCTCTCGCCACAAATCTTGCGGCCCAAAGGTTTGTCTTGGAAGTCGTCGGGCATGCATGCCACGTACCAAGCATTTTTTATAAACATGACTGCCCCTAGAAAAAATTACTGCAGAAAATTTAAGTCCGTGCAACCCCAAGCAACTGGTCGAGTAATCCAGGCTGCGACGCCAAAGTTTGCGCAGAACCTTGGTGCACCACTCGCCCTTGGTCCAACACCACCGCTTGGTGGCTGATCGCCAAAATCGCTTGCGGATGCTGCTCGACGATGATGGCCGACAAGCCCTCTTCACGCGTGATGCGCGAAATCGCACGCAACAGTTCTTGCACGATGATGGGCGCCAAACCTTCCAGCGGTTCGTCCAACAAAAGCAAACGCGGATTCAATACCAATGCGCGCCCTACTGCCAACATTTGTTGTTCCCCGCCTGAGAGTTGCGTGCCCAAATTGGTTTTGCGTTCAGCCAAACGGGGGAAAAGTTCGTAAACCCGCTCTGGCGTCCAAGCTGCATGGACACCACGGTCTGAACGTACAGCTTGCGCCACAGCGGTCAAGTTCTCGTGCACCGTCAGCGACTTAAAAATACAACGCTCCTGCGGTACCCAACCAATGCCAGCTTCAGCCCTTTGGAAAGACGCCAAGGCATGCAAAGGTTGACCCGCCAAAAATATCTGTCCGCCATGCTGACGCGTTGCGCCAGCAAGCGTGTCCATCAAAGTAGTTTTGCCCGTGCCATTACGACCGAGTAACGCCAGGGTTTCACCTTCCGCCAAAGACAAACTGATGTCATTCAACACCACCGCTTCGCCATAGCCCGCGCTCAGGTGTTCGACTCGCAATAACTCAGACATGCGCGCCCTCCCCGTGTCCCAAATAGACGGCCTTGACTTGCGGGTCTTGCGCAATCTCTTTGGGCGTTCCTTCGGTCAGCACCGCCCCATTCACCAGAACCGTGATGCGCTTGGCGAATTCAAACACCAAATCCATGTCGTGCTCAATCAGCACCACGGACACATCTGCAGGCAGAGCAGAGACGGTGTGCAAGAGCTCCTCACGCTCGCCCGCTGGAACACCAGCCACTGGCTCGTCCAACAGCAACACACGCGGCTCACAGGCCAAGGCAATGGCCATTTCCAACAAGCGTCGCTTGCCATAGGGCATTTGTTCGGTGCGTTGGTGCATCACATCGGTCAAGCGGAATTGCTCCAGCAACTGTCTGCAACGCTCGACCACCGATTTGTCGTGTCCCAGCGCTTGCCACCACTTAGTGCCTAAGCCTCGGTGCTGAGAGACCACCATCGTCAAAGTCTCCAAGGGCGTCATGCCGCTAAAGAGTTGGTTGATCTGAAACGTGCGCACCAAACCGCGTCGCACCCGCTGGTGGGGGGCGAGGTCGGTGATGTCGGCACCCTCCAAGGTGATACGCCCTTCACTTGGTGGCAACACGCCGGTGATGAGGTTGATCAGCGTGGTTTTACCCGCACCGTTGGGGCCAATCAGCGCATGGCGGGCGCCTTGGTGGATGGTCAAATTCACATGGTCAGTTGCGGTAATACCGCCAAAGCGTTTGACCAGACCGTGGGTTTGCAGAACCACTGTGTTGGCAATCATGTGCGCCCCATCCACGTCCAAGGCTTGAACAAGCGCTCGCGCCCGACCATCACCAACACCACCAAAAACAAGCCCATCCAAAACGTCCAGTATTGCGGGGTGATGCTGGAAATCACGTCGTGCAACAACTTAAATACCACCGCACCGATCACGCCGCCGTATAACCAACCTACGCCACCAATCACCAAAATCAACGTCACGTCGGCTGAGCGCTCTAGCGCGAACACATCGAGCGATGCAAAGCCAGTGGTCTGCGCCATCAGTGCGCCAGCGGCGCCTGCCACACCCGCCGCTATCGTGTAAGCCGCAGCCAGTCGGGCTGACACAGGAACCCCAATCGCCATCGCCCGCAAACGGTTGTCGCGCACAGCCATCAAAGTAGCGCCAAAGGGCGAATGCACCAATCGGCGTACCAGGAAAAATAGCACCAGCAATACCACTAAGGAATAGCTCGCCGCCACTTGGCCCATCAAGTCAAATTCAAAGCGTCCTAGTACTGGGCCCATCACTACACCTTGCAAGCCATCGGAACCGCCAGTCAATCCGTCAAACTTGTTGGCCAACTCAAACAAGATCAGCGCCATACCCAAGGTGACCATCAAGCGCGTCAAATCACTGCCCCGCAAAATCGTGGCCGAACACAATGCACCGAGCACGCAAGCCGCCACGGTCCCCACCGCCAAACCGAGCAATGGGTCAGGATGTATCCATTTGGCAAATAAGGCTGCTGTGTAAGCACCAAAGCCTAAAAATGAGGCGTGCCCCAAGGACACGATACCGCTGTAACCCAACACCAAATCGAGCGACACCGCAAAAAGCGCGACGATAGCAATCTCGTTGATGATCAAAGCGTGGTGAGGCAGAGCCCAGGGCGTTGCAAAAGCCAAAAGCCAGACAAGTGGCTCCCACCATTGCATGGCAGATTTCTTCAAAAGCGGCATTTGCAAGTTCGACAAATCACTTCCCCCCTTGCCGCACAAACAAACCTTGCGGACGCCACATCAAAATCGCCAGCATCAAGGAGTAGACGATGAAGGCGCCTAACTTGGGTACATAATATTTACCAGCCACATCGGCCACCCCCAACAACAAAGCCGCTAGCAATGGACCCGTGATCGAGGAAGTACCGCCCACGGCCACCACGATCAAAAAGTACACCATGAACTTGAGCGGAAAAGTGGGGTCCAGCCCAAGCACCTCAGCCCCCAAAGCGCCGCCCAAGCCCGCAAGTCCAGAGCCCACCGCAAAGGTCATGGCAAACACCACATTCACGTTGATGCCCATGCCTGCTGCGACGCGTGGATCGTCAACACTCGCGCGCAAACGGCTGCCAAAACGGGTAGCCGACAACACATATTGCAAGCCCACTGTCAGTGCCGCGCACACCGCGATGATGAACAAACGGTAGTGCCCCATGCCCAATTCCCAAGGCGTGCCCGTACCCAACTCGGTGCGGCCTTTGAGCCACTCAGGCAGTTGCATGATTTGCTGCTGCGACCCCACAAAGTAATCGACCGAGGCTACGGCCATAAAAGCCAACCCGATCGAAAACAGAACCTGGTCCAAATGCGGCTTGCGGTACATCGGGCGGTACAAAGTGCGCTCTAAAACAGCACCCAAGAGCGCCGCCCCCGTAAAAGCCATGGGCAAACACACCAAAAAAGGCACGTCAAAACGCTGCATCAGCACCACGGTGAGGTAACCACCCACCATGGCGAAAGCGCCATGCGCGAGGTTGATGAAATTCATCAAGCCCATCGTCACCGACAGACCTACGGCCAGAATGAAAAGCAGCATGCCATAGGCAATGCCGTCAAACAGAATCGTCACAGGGTCTTATTTGTTCTTGCCGGGGTCTTTGACGTCTTTGAGCGTTTCAAACTCTTGGTTGTAGAGCTGTCCGTTGACCTTTTCCACTTTACGGATGTAGATGTTGTGCACCACATCGCGGGTTTGCGCGTCGATAAACATCGGACCACGTGGGCTCTCAAAAATCTGCCCCTTCATGGCCGCGAGCAAGGCATCGCCGCTTCCGCCTTTGGTGGCCTTGGCTGCTTCATAAATCACGCGCATACCGTCGTAACCGCCGACCGCCATAAAGTTGGGGCGCAAGCCTGCGTTGGCTTTCTCGAAGGCTGCGACAAACTTCTTGTTGACCGCAGAGTTGTGTGAAGTGGAATAGTGGTGTGACGTCACCACGCCCACTGCCACCTCGCCCATACCGTTCAAAATATCGTCGTCGGTGATATCACCCGTGCCGATCAATTTGATGCCAGCTTTGTCCATGCCACGCTCGGCAAATTGCTTCATCAAGGCAGCGCCAGCGCCAGAGGGCACAAACACAAACATCGCATCAGGCTTTAAGTCACGCACTTTTTGCAGGAATGGTGCGAAATCGGGATTACGCATGGGCACGCGCAAGGAATCAACCACTTGGCCGCCGTTGAACAAGAAGCGGTCTTTGAAATACTTTTCTGCATCCATACCTGGGCCGTAATCCGACACCAAGGTCACCACCTTTTTGATGCCATGGTTGGGCGCCCAGTCGGCCATGCTGACGGAAGCTTGTGGCAAGGTAAAGCTGGTGCGGATGATGAAAGGCGACGCCTCGGTGATGCTCGATGTAGCGGCTGCCATCACAACCAAGGGTGTTTTGCTTTGGGTAGCGATAGGCGCTGTGGCCAAAGCCAAAGGCGTCAAACCAAAGCCAGCCAATACGTTCACTTTGTCGTTAACAACCAACTCTTGCGCGATGCGCTTGGTCACGTCTGGCGCGCTGGTGTCGTCTTTGACGATCAGCTCTACTTTTTTGCCACCCACGGTGTCGCCGTTTTGGGCCATGTACAAACGAGCTGCAGCTTCAATTTGCTTACCTGTGGAGGCGAAGGGCCCTGTCATGGGCAAGATCAAACCGATCTTGAATTTGTCTTGGGCTATGGCACCGCTGGCTAAGCACAGCGTGGCAGAAGCCATAGCGGACAGGATAAATGCGCGTTTTTTCATCGAATGAGTCTCCAAGGGGAAAGTGGGAAGTCGCTTTTGGGCGGGATGCAAAGGTGTGTACTTTAAACTGTTAGGCTTTCAACGGTGTTCAGACACCCCAATTCCCTGCGCGGCCCGCATTGCGCGCCACATCCTTCAAGGATTTTCTGCATGAAACGTCGATCACTGCTTCTGGCTGCGCCTTTGGGCTGGAGTTTGGCAAACACCAGCATGGCGCAAACCGCCTATCCCAGCAAAACCATCCGCTACATCGTTCCTGTCTCGGCGGGTGGCGGTTCTGATATGGTGGGCCGAACCGTCTGTGAACGCTTGGGTCGCGTCCTCGGACAAACCATCGTGGTCGACAATATTGGTGGCGGAGGCGGCGTGATCGCTTCCCAAGCCACCGCCCGAGCCCCTGCAGACGGCTACACCTTGATGCAAGGCTACGTGGCCACCCACGGCACGGCTCCAGCAACTCGCAAGTTGCCCTACGACGCAGTCAAAGACTTCACCCCCATCGGCATGATTGGCAGCACCCCCAATGTGTTGTGTGTGAATGCAGCCATGCCTATCCAAGACGTCAAAAGTTTTCTGGAGTACGTTCGTAAAAATCCCGGCAAGGTTTCATATGGCTCAGCAGGAGCGGGTTCGCTGACCCATCTCACTGCTGAACTTTTCAAACTCCAAACCGGCGCCTTCATGGTGCACATTCCCTACCGCGGAATTGCCCCTGCCACCACGGATTTGATTGCGGGCCAAACCCAAGCAATGTTTCCCGGTTTGGCCGCCGCCTTGCCGCATATCCGCGGTGGCCGCATCCGCGCATTGGCGGTCACCGGCACGCACCGCCATTCACAACTCAAAGACGTTCCGACGCTCGAAGAAGCAGGCCTCAAAGGATTTGACGCACAGCAGTGGTACGGCATCGTCGGTCCTGCCAACATCCCTGCCCCCATCGTCAAGCAAATCAACGAGGCCTTGGGCAAAGTCTTGACCCAGCCAGACTTCAAAGAAAAACTATCTGCCGAAGCGGTCGACTTGTTTCCTATGACACCTGAAGCTTTTGGCGCCTACATGAAAGCCGACATCGCGCGCTGGACGGCTCTTGCAAAAGAGCGAGGCATCATGCTGGATTCTTAAACTGGCTTGGATTTTTAAGACTTGCAAAGTTGGCTTGCCCATCACCTTTTTATCAAGCTTTCACTCTCCACTGCTCCTACTGACTTCCCTTCCTGCTCATTGAGGTTCTTTTTACCTTCACCTATAACTTCACAATTTTTCACATGGCTACCAACACCTCCGTCGTCGCAGACCACAACGCTCCCGCAGTCACCCAGATCTTGGCTGAGTTCGTCGCCACCCACCCATCCAAAGGATGGTCTGATGCCGTCGACCACGAAGCGCACCGCACTTTTTTAAATTGGCTAGGTTGCGCGATTGGCGCGAGCGACCATGCCGCAGCACGCGCGGCTTTGGCCGCAGTCAACATGTTGCAACCCGCACCGCAAGCCAGCATCGCGGGACGCAAAGACCGCGTCGACATGGCCAGCGCCGCGTTGATCAACGGCATCACCTCGCACACCTTTGACTTTGACGACACCCATCTCAAAACCATCATCCATCCCGCGGGTCCAGTCGCTTCGGCCTTGATGCCATTGGCAGAACACATAGGTGCAACCGGACGCGAGGTGATCGACGCATTGGTGCTTGGCATCGACGTCGCTTGCCGTATGGGCAACACCGTCTACCCCGAACATTACGACCGCGGCTGGCATATCACTGGAACCACCGGCATGTTGGGATCTGCTGCGGCTTGTGCGCGTTTGCTAAAACTCAACACCCAACAGACCGCTATGGCTTTGGGCATCGCAGCGTCGCAACCGATCGGCTTGCGCGAGCAATTCGGCACCATGACCAAGCCTTTCCACCCAGGCGCTGCGGCGCGCGCAGGTTTGATGTCTGCGCTGATGGCCAAACACGGTTTCACTTCAAGCGGCAAAGCACTAGAGGCACCCCGCGGTTGGGCCCAAGTGGTCTCGACCAAATACGACTGGAACGAAGTCACCGACGAACTCGGTAAGCGCTTTGAAATCAGCTTCAACACTTACAAACCTTTTGCCTGCGGCATCGTGATCCACCCCAGCATCGACGCTTGCGTGCAATTGCGCGAACAAGGTGTTAAGGCCGAGGACGTGGAACGCATCGAACTGCGCGTGCACTCTTTGGTGCTCGAACTCACTGGTAAAAAAGAACCAGCGGACGGCTTGCAAGGCAAGTTCAGCGTCTACCACGGATGCGCAGCAGGCTTGATTTTTGGCCGTGCAGCGGAAGAAGAATTTGACGATCACATCGTCACCCGCGAAGACGTGGTCGCACTGCGTCGCAAAGTACAAGCCACGGTAGACAACAGCATCCGCGAAGAAAGCGCCGATGTCACGGCGATCCTCAAAGACGGCCGCAAGATCCATGTATTTATTGAGC
>Ga0114963_10001585_pt1 | contig 15650 bp, 17 predicted proteins | sample C_131016_EF_Meta_FD_87019 | JGI IMG/M metagenome (GOLD analysis project Ga0114963, IMG submission 87019) | Freshwater microbial communities from Lake Croche, Canada to study carbon cycling - C_131016_EF_MetaG | ecosystem: Environmental > Aquatic > Freshwater > Lake | place: Lake Croche, Canada...
AAGATAAAGTTCATATCTAAGGGATCCCACAAAGCGGTATCAATGGAGGTTGACCAGACTATTTGCGCCTTCAACAAGACCAGGGCGGAGATAAATACTCACGTCAGAGAGAAACTCGGTCGCAAGTCTTCGCTCCCCGAGGCCGGCGATAAGGTAATGTGCTTGAAGAACGACAAACTCTGTGGCTTGTTTAACGGAATGCAAGGCGTCGTGACCGAAACGTATCCAGAAGACATGTTTTTATTTGAATCTGACGGCTTAATGCTCACGATCGCGTATGACCGAAAAGTCTTCAATCAAGTTAAATATGAAATAGACCACGACCAAGAAGCGCCCAGTCCTTTTGACTATGCATACGCAGCCACATGTCATAAATGCCAAGGAAGCGAGTTTGACAGCGTACTAGTAATGGAGCAGCGATGCGAATTGTGGGATCATAAGCGATGGGCTTATACAGCAGCTTCTAGAGCAAAAGAACTACTTTATTGGTGCGAGTTTTAGCGAGTAGGAAATCTATGGACAAAAATGTAATTTATCAAGTTGACACATATTGGAATTCGCAACTATCTGCTTTAGAGCAGTTCAAATACAACAATATGATTCATTTTGGTTCATATTCTATTAGAAAATATGCAGAAAAAATAAAATGCGACTATGAAATAATCAGACCAAAGCCCACTGAAGATATTTGGACTTGTGCTATGTTAGAAAAAACAAATCTATTTAAAAGGCTTTTGGATTCAAGTTATGATAACTTTTGTTTTTTTGATCTAGATGTCAAAGCATCAGATGATGCTTGTAATATTTTTGAAATTTCAACTGAAGATTATTTTATTGCAAATGTGGTTGGAGGAACAGAAAATGCTGATAATTGGTCAAAAAAACAAAAAAAAATCATAAGTCAAATTACTGGGATCTTTGTAAATAAATACATCAGCGCTTCGTGTTTTTCTTGTGGAAGAAGTTTGGCTAAAATATTTCAAAAGTATGTAGAAAAATTTTCTTCCTCAGACTTAAGAAAAAGTGATGAAAGATTCTTGTCCTACGTAGTTGAAGTTGAAAAAATACCCATAATCAACATTGAAAATATTCACGAAAAATTTCCTAAAAATATTGATTTTATTCACTACGCAGGCAAAACTAAAGAGTTCATGAATTTTAATCTTAAAGAAGTAAGTGAAGATAGCATATTCAAAAAAATAAGATTTAGGAAGATTTTTTAGATGTAATTGTATGAACAGAATATTCAGATGGACCGTAGGAGACACTAGCGATATTGGAATTTCAATACTTAATGAGTCCATAAAAGTAGCAAAAAAAACTCTTTGCCATCTTAATTTTGAAATGATTGTTTGCTCCAATTCAAATTCAGATCGCGTAAGCAAGATATGTCATGAAAATAAAATATTGATGTACGAGGCAAAGTGGGCGGATTTCCCTCTACCAGAACAAACTATCCCCTTTTGTGACGATCTGCATGCAGAACCAGGCGTCCCAAAAGGAAGACAAGGCTCATTCTGGAAGTTGTGTCCACCAAGAATTGACATAGATTCACATGAGATAGTTTGCGACAACGATATTTTGATCCAAAGATGCCCAGAGGAGATAGAACGCTTTGTTCAAGAGGACAAAACTTTGATATGTGAGGATGAAATTTTTTCTCTCGGCAAATACACAAAATTTCTCGGCAAGCCGTATAACAGCGGTCTATACGGCTTGCCGCCAAAATTTGACTTTAGTCAAATGATTTTGAATAAATGGAATGAGTCAGGCTCAATGGAGCCCTTGATGTCCAGAGACGAACAAGGGCTCATAAGTTTAGCCTTGACGACACATGAATTCATAACCATACCGATCCGTAAAATATGCATGGCTTTTGAAGAGGGGATGCCTGCTTCTGTAGATTACATTAAGACAAAGGAGAATGGATACGAGACGCAAAGAGTGTCTTCAATTAAGTTCTCGGACAAGCCAATGAATAGAGAAATTTTGCATTTTATAGGAGCCAATAGAAGAGCGTCGCATAAATACTGGAGTCGGTACAAGATCAAGGCAATGTGAATGCTGAAACACCTCATCAGTCTCAAAAAAGTCGCTTACACAAAATTTGACGAAAAATCTTCGGTTCTTTTTGAGCGAAACGCAAAAAGAATCATAGATTCCTTTTGCGTTTCGTCAATTGGAAGATCGGAAGGGGTTCATGTGTCTCCAAACGCAAAAAAGATCGCTTACTCCTCGTTTGATCTCAACAAGATAATCGTCTTTGATTTCGCTCTGACCGGCGAGAGAGACATTGAAATTGAAAAGTGCGTCAATTATGGAGACAACTTGAATTCTCCTCATGATTTTGCGTGGATAGATGACAAAACTATCGTCGTCGCAAACCGCGAGGGGCCAGCCGTCATTTTTAGCGTGACAGATGGTAATTTTTGCGCTTTGCGAACCATTAAAGAGATGTCCAACTCCAACAGCGTAGTGGCAATACTGAGGGACAAAACAATCAAGTTATTCTTTTGTAGGACAAGCCATAGCCTAGACTATTGCGAACTTGACGAAGGATTAAATACAATATCTTCGGGAACCCTCATTGCAGCAACAGATCTAAAGGTTCCAGACGGAGTGGCTGTGAGCCCTCTTGGAAAAAGGTTGGCCATAACCAGCGCATTAGACGACAAGGTAGTGATTTTGAATCTTGACGAAGGCAATTTTTTCACTTTAGGAAACACCAAGCGACCTCACGGAGTTAGTTTCCTTACGGAGAATTTGGTTTTGTCCACGGGGGGCGGCGACCCGTTCATCACGTGCTGGGATGTAAAAAATCATTCTATGCGGTTCAAATTAAAAGCCTTGAATGAAGAACAGTACGCATTAAGATACAGCGAAGCAGAAGGCGGTGTAAAGGGAGTGTGTTTTTGTCCCAAACTAAAAATGATCTTCGCGACATGCCCAAACGCTCCTTTTTTAGTATTTGACGCAAAAGGAATGTCGTGATACCAAAAAGAATCTTTCAAACTTGGAAGACCAAGAATGTATCGGACGAGTTTCTTGGTTTGATGAAAACATGGAAGTTAAAAAACAGCAATTATAACTATGAATTGCATGATGATTCCGAATGCCTAGACTTTATGAAAAAATTTGACAAGAAGGTATGTGAATCGTACTTGAAAATAATACCTGGGGCATTCAAGGCGGATTTGTGGAGATACTGTGTTCTGTTTGAATTAGGAGGCTTTTACTGCGATGTGGACACATTGTGTCTAGGGTCGATAGACGATGTGCTTTCTGACGATGTTGATTTCATGGCCCCCGTAGATCTAAACCGTGGCAACTTGAAGCACAATCTATTCAATGGCTTTATTGGGTCGTCCAAGGGCTCAAAGATAATGGAGGAGTGTATAGAAAGGATCGTCAAGAATGTGGAAAAACTTCCCAAAAAGTTGGATCCTTTAGATTTCTCGGCGTGCGGGGTGTTGGGGCGATCGGTGAATAATTTTTTGGGCTTGGATGAGACCGCTAGTTTTGTTGGAAGAGAGGGCGACTCTGGGGTCGTGCGTCTTTTGAGGTTCAATCCCGACAGCGAAATCGTCAGCGATTTTCTGGGCACTAGTTTGTTCCAAAACAAGAACGGAAACCCAGACATACAAAGAATATACTGTAGCTCTGGAGGGTCTTCTTGGACCGGGTTTGACAAGTGGGTTCTTGAAAAAAAGTTCTTGTGAATCACAATTTTTCTTTTCTGGCTATGTCGAGACAGCCTGAATCGTTGGTTTTGCTTACCAAAGTTTTGTTTTGTGCATACTGGGCCGTGCCGGTGGATTCTTCAAATCCTTTCATTCCTCTTTTCAAATTATAACCGCATCTGTAGCAAAAATTGGATAGTTGCTGGTCTATTTCCTCTTTGGTCTTATTGAAGGGGTTTTTCCCCTTTTCCAACTCCCATCCATTCTCGCCGTTGTTGTACATGTGATCCATTGATGCGGCCATGTGACAAGCATATGCCTTGCCCTTGTATACGCTGTTCTCGCAGTTGTTCCACTGGTAACACACGTTTTTTGCTTGCTTTACATAGTCCATTTTTGTCATTTTGGAACGATCCCAGTCGCAAGGCGCACACAAACAAGGGACAAACTTTCTGTCTATGTCCTTGGTTTTGAAATCTATCCTATAGGCCACATTTCTCTCGTGCGTATGAAACTGATGGAGAACTTTGAAGTCGCTCGTTCTAGTCATGCTTAATTTCATCGTTTGTTCCGATATCTCCATTCCTGTACTAAGGCCCAAATCAACCATTCCCATCTCTTTTTGGAACGTTCTGCCGTTAGTGTATATGCAGAATGGAAGGTCGTCATTGGAATACAAGATCTCCAATATTTTCTTGAATTCAGGATGAAGGGTTGGTTCGCCGCCATAAAGACCGCAGAATTTGCTTTGCTCGGGGTAGTCTTTCCTGGACCAGTTTTCTGATATGTAATGCTTGAAGGCAAGTATTGACGCCTCCAATTCATCCATGGTTAAAAACCAATTTTTTTCTTTTGGATATAATCCACACAATTGATTGCATCCTCCACAAGAAAGATTGCAAACATTGGTTATGTTTATTGAAAAAAACTTATTGTTCAATTTGATTGATTCTTCAGAATTATGTGTTTTTCTTTTTGGTATTAGCATTTCAATAAAGATTCAATAAAAAAATTAATCGACAAGTCTTCTTTTTTCATATTAAGCAAATATTTGTTAGTTTGTTCGATCAGATTCAAATCGGACAACTTGGCTTCTGCTTCGCTCAAGTCTTCGTAATAAAAAGGATACTCCTCGCCCAAATACTCAATGCAACCATCCAACTTGTTCACCAGTAACGGAACAGACAAAGATATACATTCTAATATTGTATTACAAGCAGCCACATCATATAAATCCAAAAAAACTACTGAATTGCACATCAAATCTATATACTCTGCCAAACCTTTTTGCTCCAAATAAACTATGTCGTCTTGATATTTGCTCTTATAATTATGCATTTCTACCAGATCGTTAGGGCAATTCGAGGGTTTGATAAGTAACTTAGCGAATTTTGTATTTAAATCAGCGAAAGAGTGGTATTTGCGCATCTGTTGGCCAACATGCAGTACATTATTACAAGCCAACCAACTAGATTTAATTCCACACAACCCAGAAGGATGCTTTAGCGCAAAGACATTGTCAAATCCAGTATTTTTTTTAATGAAGTCTCTTACTTGCCTAGTAAATACAAATATTGACTTGCAGCTCTCTAGACTTTTTTTGAAGTATTCGCATTCTATAAGTCTTGAGATTGGCATGACTTTTCCACTGTATTTGATTGGATATTCTTGGGGATATGTTATTGGGTTATGAAGAAAGCCAGACCATGAATCATCGACTGTATTTTCCTTCATGTGTTTGTCAAGCCACTCATAGCATTTTGCGCCCTTTGGATTAGATATTTTTCGAAAGGCACAAGAAATACTAGACCATCCGTTGTTGCCGTTTGAAAGATAGTCATTGCTTATGAAGTTTATTTTTTGAAACTTGAGCATTAATATATAGAGGAGGCAAAATGAGCGAAAACGAAAAAAAATTTTTCTACCTCTTGGAATCAATGAGGGACGGATGCACAAGAGAAGTATTAAGTGATTCTTTTTCAAAAGAAGAAGTTGATAATATGGCCTCTAAATTTTTAAAATTGGGATACATACAAGAATCGAACGAACTTATTTTCATCAACTATGAAAAATTAGAAGTTGATTGTTGGAATGATGTGCGGATAATATGAGATTATGTGTAGTTTCTACCATAGCTCAACATAAACTCGGAGTCAATTTTCACCTTAAGAATCTTTCTTGGGCTCTTGAGGAGCACGATGTAACCATATTGTTCCAAACCTACAAGTCCTATGGACTAAAATTCCAAGACCCAAGGATTAATTTAATTGAGGTGGACGCAGATCATAAAAAGTTTCACTTTTTCTGGGATCGGGCATCAGAGATAATTGGTGAATTTGTTGAAAAATGCGACTTTTTTTTGTTCATAGAACAAGATGTTGTATTGACCAAAAAGCCAAATGTAAATAAAGAAATACCCATACAAATAAATCTGCATTCTGATTATCTTTCGATATTTGATTCGGCAAAAAATATGGTCTACCCCAGAATTTGGGAGGGTTGCACATTTGTAAGATCCGATATTGTTAGCGACGCTTTAAAATCAGGCATTAGGCTAGGTAGTCAAAAAAACATCCCCGAATGGATCCTTGACGGTTGTTCCGAATATTGGACCACAAACTCTGCCTTGCATCTTGATTTTGTTGACATACATACTCATATCTCAAGATCATCTTTTTTAGACACAATGTCTGAGTTCGGAATGTACTGTTTCAAGAAACAAATACCATATGAACTGAAGAGCGATGACTTGAACTACGAGTATGGAGACCAAGTTGTGCATTTCAGGGGTTGCGATATGATTGTTCGCGATAATCCAATGATATATGAAAGCCCAACAGAAATGCACAAAATGACCAAGCATAGTAAAATTTGGAAGAGATTGTGTAACGGTTGCGCTTTTATTTTTTTAATATCGGGCGTGTACAAGAGAGACAAAGTTGTCGCCAAAATGATTGCAAATAAGTTCAAGAAAAGTAACAATTTTCTTTCTCTAAAATTAGGCATGATGAGCGAACATTGTTCCGAATGGATGTCGCACAAGGAGATAGAAGATTTGAATTGGGCCAAATTCGTGTTGAAGAATCCTATTCTATTCGCATGAAGACCATAATAAGATGGACGGTGGGAAACGTGTCTGATCAAGGATTTGATTGTTTGAGACATTCAATCAAAAAGATTGTAGATATGTACGGAAGTAAAGATTTTGAATACTTCGTATGCCACAACGGATTTCCAAGCAACAAAATTGACATACGCCAAAAAAATGTAGGATTGATAGATCAAGAGCAATTCGCCAACTCATTGCCCATCCATCCTTCAAACAAGTTCGGAGTTTGTTGGAAACTCTACCCTCCTAGGTTAGATTCTAGCAAATTCGAAATATTTATAGATAACGATGTCGTGTTACACAAAAAAATAGAATTCAAAGATTGGCAAGATGGTTGTTTTATTTCCGAGGCTATAAAAAGATCATATGGATCTTTCGACAAGCGAATCAAAAGTTCTGCCCAAATGAACAGTGGATTTTTCGGCATACCGCCAAGGTTTGATTTCAGCCATGAGTTATCAGACCGAATCGTCAAGTTCAGCATAAATTGGGATGATTCGTATTTTGAAGAGCAAGGACTTGTCGCACATGTCATATCCAACCAACCCCACTTCATATTCGGAACAAAAGACATAGGCATAGCGCTCAACAACTCCCATGATTTCATAGGAAAGTACGGGACGCACTTCATAGGACTAAATAAGGGCGAAGACTGCTGCTGGCGGCGTTACAGAATATCTCTTTGAATACTATTTTAAGCAGAGGTGTAAAAATGCAAGAAAAACTTCAGCAACTAAAAAACTCTGTGGATGAGTTCCTGTCCGATGAAAAAGCCCTAAAGGCATCAGAGTTAAGATCAATTCTTCTTGCTGCTGCCGAGGATTTGAATGAACTTAGTCAATTTGATGATTTGAAAACCTTGCTTGATTCTAGCGAATGGCCAAACGCCGTCTTTGAGGTTCAGATTGCCAATGAAAAATCTGAGGAGGATAAGAAAGAGCGGGCAGAAGGGATAGCAGACATCATCTTGCCGAGTCTAGATAACAAGAAATTCTTGGACTTCGGATGTGGAGAGGGACATGTCGCAGAATATGCGGCCAAGAACGCCAATTTATCTATTGGATATGAAACAGAAAAGAATCCTAATTCGCAGTTGGAGTGGGAAGAAAAGAAAGAAAATTTCTTGCTTACGACAGACTTTGAAAAAGTAAGGGCGGAAGGCCCATACGAAATCATATTGATATACGACGTCTTGGATCACGCTAAAGAAGAATCCATGGAGCAAGTTCTAGAGAGGGCGAAATCGGTCCTTTCGGACGACGGCAACATATACCTCAGGTGCCATCCTTGGGTCTCAAGGCATGGTGGTCACGCCTACCGAAAAATAAATAAAGCATTTATCCATTTGGTGCTATCCGAAGAAGAACTTAAGAAAATAGGTTTGGAACTAGAATTCAATAAAAAAGTGTTGTACCCATTAGCAACCTATTTAAAGGCTATAGAAGACGCCGGATTGGAAAAAATTAATGAGGAAGAAATCGACTTCCAAGATGTAGAGCCTTTCTTTTCAAAAAATCCAGTAATAAAAGAAAGATTATTGAAACTGTACGGTATAAAAGAATGGGGGGACGCAGGAAGACCCGCCTTCCAGATGTCGCAGTGTTTTGTGGATTATGTGCTCAAAAAGAAGCCAACACCGACACTAATCAATAATGATCTACCAGTACTATGATAGTATGAGGTAAAAAATGAAATCAATAGGTCTGGTCACGGTTACGTGGAGTTTTCTTGATAGCTTCGAAATAGAAAAAACATCACTATTTAAGTCTTTCAAGAAATTTAATCCTGTTCTTGAGTTTAAACACTTTCACTTCAACAGAGGTCATTTCCAAAATGAGGAAAGAGACTTCAATGAAAGGTTCGGAAGAGAGAGCGAATATTTTCTCTACAAGATAACCATGCTCAAAAGAAAACTAGAGCAAGTTGAATCAGACTACATCATATTCTGCGACGCCAACGACGTCACGTTCTTGAATTCCGTAGATCATCTGCCTTCCATGTTTGATTTAGAAAACAACTTGATAGTCGGCATGGAAAAAAATCAGTGGCCAACACCAGAAAAAAAGGCAGATTGGGCGAAAAACGGATTCTTAGATTATTCCGGATTTGACTCAGAAAACGGTTTTTATTTGAACTCAGGAACCGTTTTGGGTAAAAAAGAAGTTTTTATCAAGATGTTAGGCGTCATGGAAGAAAAAATGCTATCAATAGAATTCAATGACAATAAGGGAGAAACGTGCGGAGGAGATCAATCCGTGTATACATGGTATTACAACGCAAAATGCGAACCAAATATCAAAATTGATTACGGCACAGCATTCTCTTTGAATACCTTTAAAAGATCAGCCGAAGATTTCTACCTAGATAGCGAAAACAAAATAGTCTCAAAGTTAAACGGAGCCAAGCCTTGTGTCGTCCACGATAACGGATGGAATCATGGAAGTCCAAAATTTTTGAACCATTTTGAACTTAGAAGATTGTATTCGGATTCTTATCCGCATTTGAAGAACATCTCAAAAAACAAACCCATGCCGCCCGCTCACCAAGAATACTTGTTCAAACTGAGAGATGAATTCAATTTCAATCCAAAAACAATATGGGATGTGGGAGCGTGCGTTTTGCATTGGGAGGTAATTGCGAAAGAGGTTTGGCCAAATGCTGAGTACGTTTTATTTGACGCCATGGAAGAGTCAGAGGAAATTTTCCAAGAAACGAACCACAGATACTGCATAGGTGTTTTTAGTGATGAAGACGATAAGGAAGTAACGTTCTTCAAAAATATCACTTTTCCCGGAGGCAACTCTTACTACATGGAAAATCCAAAGCATAGCGGAATGGCCGAAGTTCTTTTTGCCAATCTTGGTAATCAATTTTCAAGAAAGACCATAACCCTTGACTCGGCCCAAAGAAACAATCATTTTCCTATGCCCGACCTATTAAAGATCGATGTTCAAGGTTGCGAAATTGACATACTAAAAGGAGCGACAAACGTCTTGAAAAGCGTGAAGCACCTCATCGTAGAACTTCAGCATGTTGAGTACAACTTGGGGGCCCAACTCTGCGAGCAATCAATTCCTTTCATCGAAAGTCTTGGATTCAAGTTGATCGCTAAATTTTCGGAAAACGGCCATGTTGATGCCGACTACCACTTTGTCAAAGTCTAAAAAATCATTCGACTCATTTGCAAAAGTAATATCCGTCAAGATACAGCCTATCTAACTGAGTCTCGTCGAACACCTTGAAGGCGTCCTTGTAGGTGGAAAGTATCGGTTTTCCGTCAACGTTGAAAGAAGTATTCACCAAAACGCCTATGCCCGTTCTTTGCTTGAATAGACCAAGAAGGTCGTACACAAGAGGGTTTTGCTCCTTGGTAATCGTCTGAACGCGGGCGGTTCCATCGACATGCGTCACGGCCGGAAGCTTGTCCTTGTAATGCTCCTTTACTTTTGGACAAAAATTCATCCATCTGCTTTCGCCCTCCCATTCAAAATATTCGGAAACATCCTCAAGACGAACAATTGGAGCAAAAGGCCTATACCATTCCCTATGTTTCACCTTAAGGTTGAGAATGTCCTTCATGTCGGCGGGAATAGGCGAACAGATGATGCTTCTATTTCCGAGTGCCCTTGGCCCGTGCTCAGAATCACCTTGCACAAGACCCAGTATCCTGTTTGCGGCAAGATCGTCCGCCACAGCCTCCAGCGAGGCTTTCCGGCCATGCCTTGAGTTAACATACTCCATCAAGGAATATCTGTCTAGAACGCCTACTCCCTTGTACGTTACATCAATTACCTTTGTTGGTTTAAAATGATTGCAGAGCATTCCCACGGTCAATCCGCAATCGGAAGAGTTAGGAGCAACAAAAACCGGTCTGCCGTATTTTTCCTTGACTTTGCTGTTCAAAACTATGTTTAAGGCGCAGCCGCCAGTGAGAACAATCGGCAAGTCGTTATTCGTTATCTCATCATGAGCATTCTCAAAAAACATTTCCTCAAAGATCTCTTGGGCGGTTCTGGCCAAGTTGTACGAGTTTTCTCCAGAGAGTTTGTTCTCCGAAGAAAAGTCTATTCCGATCTCAGAAGAAAAAGTTTTTTTTCTAGACTCTAACTCGTGAAAATATGGTATTTGAGAAAAAAGTTTCCTCATCGGAGCCTTCCATTCTTCCACTACTTTTCCGTAGGACTGAAGGCCTAATACCTTGCCGGCAGCCGTAAGTGCGTTGTAGTTCCTTATCTCCTCGCAAAACGACCCAATAACATGATAATGGGATCCAAGATCTAATCCAACGCCCTTCAATAATATCAAGTCCTTGCCCTTCTCGGCCAAATAAATATTGAAAAAACCATCGTTGGATCCGCCATCGAAAGATATGACCAAAGCTTTTTCAAAAGGCGACTGAGCAAAACTGCCGTAAGCGTGGGCTGGGTGGTGGCTGTTATCTACTATGTATTCTTCGGCGGGTATAGATAACCTATGTCTCTCTGGAACTTTCTCATATCCATATCCAAGTATGAGTTTCTGATACTTCTTGAACCCGAACTTTTCTTTCAAATATTGGTAAATATCATCAAGTATGAATTGACCGCAATGTATGGGTTCAAAAAAATCACCACTCGCGTTCTTAAGATTAACGAATCTCTCAAATTCTATCACCGAAACTATTTCGCCCTCGTAGTATACAGATACTGAGGCATTATGGTGCATGTGAAACGCGATGCTTGGAAGTGAAGACATTATTTTTCCTTTGTTAAGCAGCCAATCTATATTAGCTACTAGTCCCCATTATCACCAAGACCTAGAAGAAGACAATCCCACTGATTTTGCATATCTTCCTATGTGACAAGCCCAATATCCCGCCTTCGTCCTGTCTTTTTTCTCTGAGCACTTGTGTCTGGCCCGAAAACTCTTGGCCCGGGCTGGACTGTTGTTCTTGACGGACAACTTCGGGTCGCCGAATCTAACTTTCTTTACCCGTCCCGAAGGGGTTTTCACATAAACGGCGAATTTCTTGTTCTCGCCCGGCGTGCGAAAGGGCTTACCGGTCTTTACGCTCTTTCCATGGTACTCGGCCTCGTTGATCCTTGACTTAAGCGCAAAAGGGGCGTCCAGCATCACCCTTCTTCCTTTATATTCGCCAAACGATCCGATATCCGTCTCCAAGAACTCGGCGTCCATGTCGCCAAGAGCAATCAAATTCTGCTCGTAAAGATCTCGAGCTTCGGAAATCAGATCAATGTACGACTTGCTATACACCCTGAAGACATTCTCATGTATATTGATACCATTTTCTATATGGTATCTCATGCTTTCGCTAACTTTTACGTCCGAAAGAAGATGGATCCGGGAATCGTTCTCAATGTACTGTTTGAAGTTCATAATTTACACCTAAATAACTAAACTATATAGGCAAAAGGCACACAAAATGACAGAAAACCCGTACAGCGACACTGGCGATAAAAGAGTCTTTTCTAAAGACGTAGACCCCGAAGAATTAAAATGGCACCGAGACGAAGAGGACAGAACCGTTATACCACTCAACCAGAATGACTGGCAGTTTCAGAGAGATAACTGCCTCCCAGAGCCAATAAGCAAGGAAATCGAAATAAAAAGAGGAGAGTGGCACAGAGTAATAAAAGGAACTACCGATCTTGAAGTGAAGATAATTAAGGGAATTTCATGAAATACGACTATTTGGTTGTGGGTTCAGGAATATTCGGAGCCACATTTGCACAACAAGCAAAGGAAAAAGGAAAAACCGTAATGGTCATCGACAAAAGAGACCATATCGGAGGCAATGTTTATACCAAGCAAGTCAATGGAGTGAACGTGCATTTCTATGGTTGTCATATTTTCCATACCGACAAAAAAGAAGTGTGGGACCATGTAAACCGATTCGTTAAGTTCAATAACTACCGCCACAAGGGTCTAGTCAACTTTAAGGGTAAGATATATAGTTTCCCCATAAATCTTATGACTATGAGCCAGATATGGGGAGTTACAACCCCCAGAGAAGCAAAAATAAAGATAATGGAGGACATAGTTCCCTACATCCATCCATCCAACATGGAGGAATGGTGCCTCTCAACGATAGGCAAAACGCTCTACCAAACATTCATAGAAGGATATTCCACAAAGCAGTGGAATAAGCACCCAAGAGATCTTCCAGCCACAATAGTAAAACGTCTTCCTGTGCGGTTCACTTTCAACGATGACTACTTTCACGACCTTACCTACCAAGGAATACCGATAGGGGGATATACGGGAATGGTCGATAACATGCTCTACGGCGTCAAGGTGGAGTTGGGCGTGGACTTCAACACCATGAAGAACAATTGGAAAAAATATGCAAACAAGTTAGTGTACTGCGGGGGTATAGATTCCTACTTTGACAACACCTTCGGCGAACTTGAATACAGAAGCTTGCGGTGGGAGCACGAGCAACTAGAAGGTGATTTCCAAGGCCACTCGTGCGTTAACTACACGGACATAGAGGTTCCGTTCACAAGAATCGTGGAGCACAAACACTTTGAAAATCCAGAATGCAAAAACACAGTGGTGAGCCGCGAATATTCCGTGGACTGGCGCGAGACCAAGGATCCCTACTATCCGATGGGTGACGAAAGAAATACAACGCTATATAGAAAATACAGAGATTTGGCGGAAAAAGAAAAGAATGTCTTGATATCAGGACGACTCGGCAGTTATAAATACTTAGATATGGACGACACGATATCCATGGCCCTCAAGGCCGCAAACAAAGAGCTGCTTTAGGAAGCGTACATATTGCATGGTAGCATCCTCCAGAAGAGTATTAGTCCTCAATAAGAACTGGTGCGCAGTCGGAGTCGTAGGGCTTCCTCGTGCGATGTCCCTCCTATTCACTGAGTATGACGACGGGGAGCCCAAGGCGAAGATCATAACGCCCCCTCCCGTCGGAAGTTACGAGGTCTGGACATGGAGGGATTGGTCGGAACTCCGCCCCTCATTAGGCGAAGATGGTCTGGTCTCCGCCAGCAAGATATACAAGGTTCCCGAGGTCCTAATCCTTACCAAATACGAGAACTTGCCTAAGCAAAAGGTCAACTTCTGTCGACGTTCCATATGGAAGCGAGATGATCTCAAGTGCCAATATTGCGGCAGGAAGCCCCCGCATGACGAATGTACTATTGACCACATACTTCCTAAGTCTCTAGGAGGTGACACGAGTTGGACCAACTGCGTCCTTGCTTGCTACCAGTGCAACAGCCAGAAGGCCGACAGAAGGCCAGAGAACGCTTTCAAGCCCAAAGACAAAGAAAAGGCTAAGAAATGGATAGGACCCAGCCCAATGAGACTGCTGAAAGAGGCCAAGAAACCCGAATACTCGGTCATTAAGGACAAGATCAAGATATTAGATACATGGAAGCACTGGCTGGATAAAATGTATTGGGACATCCCTCTAGAAAACGACATGGAAGAGACAGAACTTGATATTTAAATTTTGAACTCTGTCAAAGAACCTTGCTCCCGCAACTGAGACGCAATCTTCTCCCAATGAGATCCGTCCAGCCTTATGGACTCCGAAAAGCCCTTAAATTTTGATTTATTTAAGGCAACACCAACAATTTTGCCCGAATCTTCAGAAATAATCTTGTTTTCTGGGTTCTGGGGAATTTTTCCGTAAAAGCCGCTCTCGATCTTTAAAGACGGATCCAAATAGATTATCAATCCATTGTCCTCAACGTAAGGCTCCGCCAAGGAAATCATGCGCTCCAATCGCACGTCGTTGCTATCCATCAAAGAACATTTTACACTGTCGTCCTCAAGACCATCCACATCAAAGCAGTTCATGAGCAAAACCCCGCTCTCCTTATTATTAACATATGAAAAGAACGACTCGCATGGGACTTGAAAATGAAAAAAATGAACGATTTTAGATTTGGGTTTGGGTTTGTTTTTATAGTATTCGTAATTGTCTTCGTTAGGGGTTGAGGGTTCGTGGTAGAGATGAACCGCGAAGTTGTCTATCGTCCTTATCTTGAACTTGGAGCGGAGCAAGTCGCCGAAATCTATATCCTCCCACCCCCAACCCAAAAAACGCTCATCGAATAACGGCTCTTTGACGGCAAGGTCGGTTTTCATGATCAAAGCTCCGCCCCCCAAGCAAGATATCCTCTTATATTTATCATCACTCACGTCGGCCCTCTTAGTGCTCAAGAACTCAGAAGTTTTGCCCTCGTCAAGATAAACACACTGGGAGAAGGGCTTCACCACCTCGTCGTCTTCCTTAAGAGGCATGTTCTTAAAAGGAATATAAATGTCGGCGTCTAAAAACAAGAAGAATCTTGTGGTGACATAATTGACACACTCATTGAATATCTTGCCCTTGCTGAAGGCATTCGGTACAGGGCTCGGGCAAGCCACTATTTTTGCATTACTAAACCTTGAGTAATAATCTAAATCCGGATTTTGATCTTGGATCCCCAAAATAACATCTAAGTTTGCATCCGCGAGCCTATCGTAAACAAATTCAAGATTTCTCTTCCTTAAAGGGGTTAGATTGAAAATGGGAACTATGACAGTGATCATCACCAGCCTATTTCCGAGTATCCACTTCTGAACGGCAAGGGCGTGTATGGAGTGGGCGACGGAACACATGTGTAATTATCACAGTAATATCCAACTGGGCATGAACAAGTTCCATCACATCCATCGCTTACGCCGCAAGACCCGCCGCAATCGATGGGGATGCAACAATTTTTATTGCATTGCGCTTCGGAAATGGCTCCGCTAGTTGTCCATCCGTTCGCAAAGCATTTGCCAGATGCTCCACAAGCAAATGTCTGTTTGCAAGTGTCACAACTATCCAAATCTCCGGACGG
>Ga0114963_10001586_pt1 | contig 15650 bp, 14 predicted proteins | sample C_131016_EF_Meta_FD_87019 | JGI IMG/M metagenome (GOLD analysis project Ga0114963, IMG submission 87019) | Freshwater microbial communities from Lake Croche, Canada to study carbon cycling - C_131016_EF_MetaG | ecosystem: Environmental > Aquatic > Freshwater > Lake | place: Lake Croche, Canada...
AAATCGTCAATGGTGATGGAGGCGGTCTGACCTTGTTCATTGACTCCGAACATCTGGATCGCGAACACGCGGGGTTCGGTCGATGTTTGGTCGGACCCGGATGAAGACCCTTGGTCCGATGAACTTTGGTCGGACGATCCACTTTGACCACGCATCTGACTAACTGTGCCGTCATACATATGAAAATCAATAAGACGAAACGGTTTGCAGACGTTCATTGTTCTAGTTGGAGGCCGGGTTTGCATAAAGTGTTTAACTTAGGGTTTTTATTTGTATGAATGAAAAGTAGATGTGGGTGTGTTTATCTAATTTTCATTTTGGATTCAATTTTTATTCCCTATATAATTAATCGAACAACGAGGAAAACCACGATTTTTGGGTTCGGCGTTTGTTTGTGCGACTTTTCGTTGCAATCGAACGCTTCGACTTGATTCCCCCTTGAAAAAATCCTTTACCGAATACGGAATCGGAACCTGGGCGTTTCTCCTCCTGACGTTTTTCGGAAGGAGGCGCACCACTGCGAAACCATGCCGCCATTTCTTTCGCATCGCGGTTTCCAGTGTACTCATGCACTTGTCCTCCTGTAATCTTGAAAATATAGGGGTATGCGGAAGGCGCTACCATATTTACACCGTATTTCCGATTGATTTGGGCAATATGTTCGTCTTGTTTTTTCGAATTCACCTCTTCGTATTCCACCAAATGCATCGGCAGAATCTTTTTCATCTGTTTCCAAATCGGGTGCAGCATTTTGCAATGCCCACACCATTCGGCGTAGACATATCCTACCACAGTTTTTTCCACTGGTTTCCTGGAGGTCAGTTTTTTCGTTTTTGCCTGTTTCCGAACAGGTATATTTCTCGAGTGATATGTCCGACGTTTCATTGTTATGTTCTAAATAACAAATATTCCTATAGTATATTATTCGTATATATAATATATTATCCACTTATTATAAAAATGAACACGGCACGTATCCTATTTTTACTCTTTCTTATTCTCGGATTTATTGCAGGAGGATACGTATATTCGTTCTTAGATATTAAAAAACAGATTGAACGAATGGGAGGTATTACAGACCAGTCAAACCATGGTGAACAAAGTGATCAGTTAGCTGCCGGTAACCTAGTCGCTGGTAACCTAGTTGCGTCGGCATGTCCCGACCTCTTGATTCAACAAGGTAAATTGATTTATTTGTATAATACGAAACGACCGGAGAAAGTAGGCGAAAACCCGATTTTGTTCAACAATTTAGACGAATACATTTCCTATCGCGATTTGTCTGGAGGTGAATGCCCGATTTTGTTTTTGCAGTCGGCCTACAACACCCAGGGGAACCAAGTGTACAATGTTACGAATATCAATCCGGCTTTGCCTTTACCTGGTACAACCATAGGAAGTTTGCCTTTGACGGCGAGTGTGAGTCAACCTCCTGGACCAAAGACCGTATTGGAAGTGAAAGACGCCAGCCGCGAAAATGGATACAATCAAAACATGTACGCCGGGTTCGACCCACACAACCTCGATATAGGAAAATACACGAAGGTCGACCAAATTCATGACTCGACGATGACTGTGGCCGGTGTAACCAGCGAGAACCCGATGGACCCGAACTGGGGAGGTATCGGAGTCACGCAATCGGCAGTGGAATCTGGAAAATACGACGACAATTTAGTCGTTCCTCAGACGTATACGACACCGAAGGGAGGTGAATTCATGCCGATTCCGAATAAAGATATTCCCAAATATCCATCGAACAGTGTGATACCGAGCGTATCGGAACGCACAGGGAGAGTGGTGGGAGGCGCAGTCTAGGCGTTCATAACATCGTGTGTGGACTCGCTGTGTTTTCCCAAGTATCGTATCAGTGCCTCTCTCACATTGGACCCGAGTTTCCGCGTTTTCCCGTTCGCCGATTTCAATACTACATTGTTAAACGGACAATCGGTAGAACATTCCTCGATTACACGCAACAACGATCCTCCATAATGCGCTAATATCTCGGCTGCAGAAGCGGCACTGATTCCCGGAATTTGCGACAACATGATTTCTGCAATGTTCGTCTCTGTGATGTTTTCCTTTTTGACTTTCTTGACGAATTGACTATAGGCATTTGTATTTTCACTTGGAACCGAGTCTGTGTCTTGGATCACGTTTTGTTCGGAATTCGCAGTCTGTACATAAAATGGCCTCCTGCCTTTTTCGATATCCTTCACGATTTTACGCGACATGGCGGCCAATAAATCAGCGGTTTCTTGGACAGTGCTTGTTCGAAAAACACTAAACCCTTTGAAATACGACAGACTCGTGATGGTCGAAAAGACGAGGTTCCGTTCGGCATCGGACCGGAGTTGCGACATGAGGCCTTCCAATACATACACAATATGGTGCGGAGGTACGCCCGTGGAATGGAGCAACCGATGCGATTGTTCTTCGTAGCGCCCGTCTTTGATACTTGCGAGCAAATCTTGCAGGGTTTTCCTCTCGAACAAAACGAGTTCCTGTCCAGACGCAGAATCGACAAAGGCAATGTCGGCAATCGGCAGCGATTTGGATTCGATGTGTAGCCCATCGATGGCGTTCATTCGATTGAGTAGCGCATCTTCGCGGCAGTCAACGACGATACGTAGGGAGGACATAATAATAGTAAACTGTAAGCATTTGAATTCAACCGTTTATACGGTTGAACATAGGAAATGATAAAATAAGACTCATGTTTTTCCTATAGTGAAAAAGATGAATACAAAAAGTGATTTAACGCATGGGAATACGAGAATCGCTTCCGACCGGGCGGACCGTGTTCTTGGTGAAAATCAAGGTCTTTTGGAACCCGCTCAACTTGCAGCAATGGCCATGGACGGGGTCAATGCCGCCAATGAAAATGCTGGACCAACTGCTGCGTCCAACTTGGTAAGGAAATCCGGCTTTCTTATCCCCCCCTCCTTGGTTTCGGTTCACAATACTGCTGATAGCGGCGGTGTACTTGGAATTGGATAGAACCATTTTTTACAATAGAAAATTTATATACTACCTAAATACTTTTTTCCATGTCTATGTGAATAGTTTCACCAAAATTGAATTCGGAAAGGAACATAAATTCAACTCGGCAATACAATATACCTCCCATAGTATCGAATATTATCATTACACAATCGCTATATCATGTCTACTTTTATCAACGCAAGTGTATCCGACGACGACGTCCATGTTTTGCGCCAAGCCAATGGTGAAGAAGTCTACGTCTTTGACCCGTACAATCCCCTAAATATCGCCATTGAAAAAAATGAAATCGAGACGATTTTGCGCACGTATGGTATCGACGCACCGATCCACAACATCGAATTGTATAAACGTGCCTTTATTCATCGATCGTACATGAAACGTCCGGAAATCGAAAACCAACAAAACAATATCTCGATTGTTGCTAAACCAGATAACTGCCTCCCACTTTCGACTAAATCCAACGAACGGTTGGAATTTGTGGGCGACGGGGTGCTCGAATGTATTACTAAATACTATTTGTACCGCCGATTCCCGAAAGAGAATGAGGGGTTCATGACCGAGAAGAAGATCGAACTCGTGAAAAACGAAAGCATTGGGCGCATTGCGTCCGAGATGGGACTGAATAAATGGTTTGTCCTATCGAAACACGCGGAGCAGAAACAGACGCGCAATAACCTGAAGAAATTGGGGTGTTTGTTCGAGTCTTTTGTAGGTGCAATTTTCCTCGATTTCAACAAAATCGAAGTGTACGATAGCGAACACTGGTTTCGCGACGTATTTGTATGCGGTCCGGGGTTCCAGATGGCGCAGCTGTTCATCGAGGCCGTGTTTGAGAAACACGTGGACTGGACCAGCCTCATTAAAAACGACAACAACTATAAGAATATACTGCAAGTGATTATACAGAAGGAGTTCAAGGTGACTCCGCACTATTTAGAGCAAACCGTGTCTTCGGAAGAAGGATACCATATGGGCGTCTACTTGTGCCTGGGACAGCCCTTGCATGAAACTAGAAAAGATGACTCGATATCGATTACTCGATTCTCTAAATTCGGTGACGTACATTCCTATATGTCGATTCATAAACGGATGTTTGTGTTTTTAGGCGAAGGCAAACACAAAGTGAAGAAGAAGGCGGAACAGATTGCATGTGAACAAGCGATTTCTATATTACGTAACTTTTGATATGTGTGTGTGGTGAATCGGGTCTGTAAAATGTGTGTTTATAAATTATATACCTAGAGGATTGATTTATTACTTTTTTTATAGATGGAACCCATTCTGAATGAAAAAGAATATATCATGGACAAATTGATACGTCGGCCTACCGCAAAACCGAAACCGATTATAAACATTGCGGTCACGGTTGTGGACAAACGCGATGCGCGACCGGAAAAAATAGGTAATATACGGTTATCGCAAGATATGGCTAAAGTTGTCCAGGAGCATATCGGTCAAGTGGTGGTATCCGTCAAGTTGAATGGTCCATCGAAACCACATATTCCTCCAAAAATACGGATAGAACCACAATTTACGAACATTAAAAAGGTATTTTTGGACAAAACGGGAAAACTCGCAATTGAGCCAGAACCAGAACCAGAGGTTGAACTCCCTGAAATCGAAGAAGAGGTTGAACGAGAAGAGCAAGAACAATATGAATCGGAAGAACCAAGAGAGGTCGAACAGACCAAAACGAACAAACCTCCAGCCAAAAAGGCGAATAAAAAGAAAAACGAACCGCCGCCGAAAACCACGGTTCCATCCGACGCTGTGATTCACGGTATCCGGATCGCCGACCGTATTCCGAAACCAACTGACCTGAAAAAACTAACGGTAAGAGCATCCTCTTACTACATGTCGAATCGCAAACTCTATATGCAAAAACTCGCACACTTGTTCCGCTCCTACGGACAAGAATTGTTGGACGATTCCGCCCAAGTAAGCTGCGAAAAACAAGGCTCCAATTCTTCTGGCGATCGTCAACTTTTTATTCATCAACGTATCGTGCGCGAGTACCTCAATATTTATACACCCTATCGCGGGCTCCTGTTGTATCACGGTCTCGGTTCTGGGAAGACATGTACTTCGATCGCCATCGCCGAAGGCGCAAAAACAGATAAACGCGTCTTTGTTCTTACGCCCGCCTCCCTAAAGATGAATTTTTTCAGCGAACTGAAAAAATGCGGGGATGTGTTCTATAGGAAAAATCAATTCTGGGAATTCGTTTCTACGGAAGGGAAACCGGAAAATGTGGGGATTTTGGCGGAGGCCCTCTCTATCAGCGAGAAAACGGTCAAGAAAAACAAGGGGGCTTGGTTAATGAACTTGGCGGAGACGGAACCGAATTTTTCTGAACTGATGCCGGACCAACAGAAGCAACTTGATGAACAACTCAATGAAATGATTCGCGCAAAGTATATCGATATCAACTACAACGGTCTTACGTCAAGACGTTTAGAGAAATTCATAGAAGAATATGGGAAAGCTTCTCCCTCCGGAAATCCATTTGATCACGGCGTTGTCTTGGTAGACGAAGCGCATAATTTAGTGAGCCGTATCGTGAACAGCATTTCCAAGCGCGCAACCGCGTCGGTTTCCGCGAAACTATACGAACTATTGATGAGTGCGCAAGATGTTCGTATTGTTTTCATGTCGGGTACGCCGATTATCAATTACCCGAACGAAATCGGTGTTTTGTTCAATATGTTGCGAGGATACATCAAAATGTGGAAAATACCGGTCCGATCCGGTGGTCATGGATTGACGAAAGAGAAAATCGTGGACGCGTTCCGGAAGACGGGGCTCAATACATACGACTACGTAGACTATGCGAATGACCAAATTACAATTACACGAAATCCCTATGGTTTTGTGAACAAGGAAAAATTGTCTAAAGAACGCATGGTGTATGATACGTCTAAAAAGACGAAAGTGGTTCCGGCAAAATTGTTGACGAAACAAGTGGTCAAAGGAGGAAACGACGAAGAGGCCATTGCTGGAGGAGCCATTCAATCGAATCTAGTCAAACCAAACCGTGATACGAAAAAAATCCGGCTCAAGTTGAAACCGAAGGGGAGATTATCCAAGCGAAGTGATAAGTATACGACCAAGGATACGACCAATCCTCTTTACAAAATCAACGACGGCGTACTCGTTATGAATAGTCCGGTTGAACCAGATGACGACAACGAGGTGGAATCCGGTCTGATGCAAGAATATCGGGACTATCAGTACAACCAGGGCGAATCCAATTTACACCGGGGAGGAGGATTGGGCGACCATGAGTTGGGAGAAACCAACAATATGTTCTATGGCGGGGCACCGATTGTCGATGATCGGTACGACGGTGTACATTTAGATGAACAAGGAAATATAGCGGATAATGATTTCATTGTGGCGGTCAAGCATGCACTGCAACGCGCAGGAGCCGAAATCGAGTCATCCGAAATCAAAGAAACGCGATACAAGTGTCTTCCCGACAAATACGACGATTTCATATCGGCCTTTATCGATATGGGTTCTCTCGTGTTCAAACGCGAAGATGTCCTCAAAAAACGAATTTTGGGTCTCACCTCTTATTTCCGGAGCGCGCAAGAATCGCTTCTACCGAGATTCATCGAAACTGGAAATCCAGAGTTGCCTTATTATCACATAGAAAATATTCCTATGAGCGACCACCAATTTGTCGAATACTCGCGCGTACGAGCAGAAGAAATTAGTCAAGAGGACAGTTCTAAGAAACAAAAGAAACAGAGTGTTGCAGACCAAAACCGGGAAATGTACAAGATTGCCTCCAGCTATCGTGTGTTTTCGCGCGCTTGCTGCAACTTCGCTTTCCCGACGGAAGTTGGTCGACCCATGCCTCCTAAAAAAATCGCAGGTCTAGGCGAAGAGACAGATAAACAGAAAAAGGATGAAGTGGAAATCAAAGGTGGAGCCAAACATGCGGTAAACGCGGAAGAGCTCGATAACATGATCGAGAGCAACGAAGACGACGTGCCGGACGACGGCATTGCGAAAATCATTTCCGATGAGTACGCAAAAAAACAAGCCTATGCTCTCGACACATTGTACAAAAACAAAGACGAGTATTTGGTTCGCGACAAGATTGCGGCGTTCAGTCCTAAATTTCTCCGTGTTCTTGAGAATTTGGAAAACGCGGATAATGTCGGATTGCATTTGATCTATAGTGCCTTTCGCACACTCGAAGGTATAGGCATTTTACGTCTGGTCCTCTTGGCCAACGGTTTCGAGGAATTCAAATTAGTTCGGACCTCCGATGGATGGGACCTTTTGGACTATGAGTTGACGGACATGCCGCGTTTCGTCCTCTATACCGGAACAGAATCTCCGGAGGAGAAAGAAATCATACGTAATATTTACAACTCGAATTGGGAATTCGTACCGGCGAACATTGTCGTGAAACTGAAAACGCGCCATGAAAACAACTTCATGGGTGAAGTCATCAAGACCATGATGATCACATCTTCCGGTGCTGAAGGCATTAATTTGGAAAACACGCGGTTCGTCCATATTGTGGAACCCTATTGGCACATGGTCCGTGTCGACCAAGTGGTCGGCCGCGCACGCCGTATTTGCAGCCACAAAAATCTACCGGAACATTTACGCACCATTCAAGTGTTTTTGTACATGTCGACCTTCACAGAACTACAGCGAAGCAGTGAACAAAACAAAGGAATCATGAAACACGACACGCGGCGAGTCATTGCTGAGAAGGACAAGCATCGCCAACAGCTGGGCGCACATTCCATTACGACCGACGAGTCCTTGTTCGAGACAGCCACCATGAAAAACAACTTGACGGGACAAATCCTCCGGTCCGTAAAAGAAACCTCCGTCGATTGCACGCTGTACGACGGAACGAAAGAAGGCCTCGTATGCTATAACTATGGCTACACTCGAACCAATGAATTCGGCACGTTCCCGAAATACGAGGACGATTTTGCGGTGATAGAAGGCGCCGATCAGCGCGAAGCTCAGGCTCAAATCGTCGCGAAACGTATTCAAGGAAAAGAGTATGCGTATAACCCGGAGACAAAAGAGGTCTACGACTATGCGAAATACAAGGAGGTTCCCTCCAAAAAAGTATACATTGGAAAATACGACGAAGAAACAGACCAGGTCGTATAACGTCTGATTATATGTGAAAACAACCCATATGACCAGACGTTAACCCTCTCAGGACCAACTTTAAAATTCTATATGGAGGAATGGGACAAATTCGTCATATTCCCACGTGTTTGGTCCTGAGAGGGTTAAAACCGCACCCAAAGGGGTGCTAGTTTCAAATCGTTATTGATATCTGACCACGAATAATTGAAATATTCCATTTTAATTCTTCGTTGGTACTGATGCGGTTAAGACTTTAACCAGTCACAACAAATCAGTCGAACAATAAACCATCGATTAGAACGCGCAATATGCTTCTCTATTTCTTCATTGAATGCCTCGTCCATTTTGAAATATCGTTCGCGGCAATTAATAATCGCGAAAATACATTCGTCGCGTTTTTTCTCTTTCGCCATAATACGCTGCATCACCACTTCGCGTTCCACCTGGTTCGTAATTTCTGGAAGGGTATTGTATAGGGTTTTCAACACTTGAATTGTGAACGATAGGTTCTGGGTTTCCGTGGATTCTGTATGCTGCAGTTTTTTTACCATCAAAAACACATTGGTAGAATATGTATTCGTAAATTCGTATCGAATGGATTCAGGCAAAATGAACTGGTTCGTTTCTTTGATTTCCTTTACCTCTTTTTCAATACTGTTTACCACATCGAGAAGTTGGGTTGCGTCGTCATTGAAAAACATGAACTTTCCCGAATTAAACTCGCACATCGATTCCAGCTTGTCGAATTTGTAGGCCGATGTTTTATGCGCTTGGGCTTTGGCGTCCAGTTTCAAATAGGAAATAACGGCTAGCAAAAACGCACTGAACCCGCTGAGGGAAGCCATGATTAGGTCGCCTCTTTCGAACTGACTCGATAAAAAAGAGAAAATGCTGCTCACGCATGATATGAAAATAGCGGGTAACATCAGAAAATTGAGTTGTTGTTCGCAATATGTTTTTGCCTCTGTGTACAACAGTTTTTGGCCTTTGATGTAGAGGGCCAAGATATCGAGTGCGTTGTTCGATATTCGGGTTTTACGGTCGCCTTGGTTGTTATCTATTTGTACACGTTCGCCGATTGCGTCCTCCACGTCGAAATAGGAATAAGCGGGGGACGATTTGTTCCCTTGAATACCATTTATCAACTGTTTGAATATACTGGTCGGTTTATGCGGGGCGGAGCGGTAAGGAAATGACGATAAATTGGGGGGGTCCAATATTTTTCCGGAAGTAGATGTTCCTATTTCGGGTCGGTCCGAATCCGGTTTTACGGGTGTTTGCTCAGGAGGAACGGGGGTAGATAGGACTCTTGCTCGTATCCGCGAAATCGTGCTCAGGTCTTCCAAGGTAGAGGATTCACTTTTCGGCTCCATTGTACGAAGGTAGTCTTCGTGAACACTCATCTCTTTCTCGTCGTCAATATACTTGATGGAATAGATGTGATTGCCTAAATATTTCCGAATTTTCACGAATACGTTTCCACGTGTTTCTTTGTCTGGAGGTAACAAGTAGACAATCATATTTTCATCGAATGTTTGACTGGGTGAATGAACCTCTTCTTCTATTTCATATACGTGTTCAATCCCAAGCTCCGTGTTAATTTTTTGCATTTATGTTTAGTCATAGAATTTGTCTATAGAAAAAACAATTGATTTATTCCAAGAATGAATATAAACGCGCGACAACACTTATTTTCTATATTCGATTGTTTTCACCGCAAATTAAATACAAATGAACGAGGCCAATAATGTATTGACGATCAAAACCGTCCAAATTCAGCCCATGCGCAACATGACGGCGGCGATCAAAGATATTTTGACGGATGCGACGATTACTTTCACGAAAAACGGCATGAAAATCGTAAATTTCGATAAAACACACACCATTTTAGTAAAAGTTGTGCTCTTGAACAATCGGTTTGAGTACTATAAATGCGACCCGAAACAGATTATTATTTGCGCAAACACCCTCCATTTGTCGAAAGTCATATCGACGGTGTCGAACAACGATACTCTATCCATGTACATTGAAAAAGACGATTACAATGACGGAATCGTATCCCATTTGGGGCTCCAGTACGACAACAGTCAAGTAAAACAGTGCCAGATTCAGAAGTTGCGGCTGATTGAACCCGACCAGGAAAACTTGGATATTCCCGATGTGGAATTCTCGACCATTATCAGTTTGTCGACCGCCGACTTTCAGAAGATCATTCGCGACATGTCCGGTCTTTCGGACCGCGTGGAGATCACGTCGGTAGGGAATGAACTTACGTTTTCATGCGAGGGGTCTTTCGCTAAAAGCAAAATCATTCGATCCGAATCGGACGGAAGTCTCGATTTTAAGAAGAAACCGGACGCCGCCGAAATATTCCAGGGCGAGTTCTCGCTCAAGTCGCTGACCCATTTTACCAAATGCACCCCCTTATGCTCGCATCTGGAGATGTGCATGAAGAACAATTTGCCGCTCGTGGTGAAGTACGATGTCGCTTCCTTGGGAGAAATTAAACTGTGTCTAGCGCCTCTTCCACCTGCGTAAAATTGAACTATTTTTATTTTCCTCTTTATATTCATATTATTGAATACACCTATAGGAAAATCACTAAAAGTTGAACAACACGATTTACTGAAAATGAATGCTACCCAAATTGCTTCTGTGCACATACACCATTTGAGATCTCTATTGCAATCAAATCCGGCGGATTCGGCAGCTCTGCATGAAATGATTGGAAATTTAATGGCGGATATTCCGTATATTCATCCGAACATAACGATGCGAAATCAGCGTAGGCCAGTAGTAAGACCGTCCGTCATAGAAATTGACGCAGACTTTATGGAAATGGAACAGATAATCGAGCATATGCGTATTGAGCGTTCTTTTCGTCAAGAGATTCGACGAAAATGTTCGCGAAAATTTTCATCGAAATATACGGAGGCTCGTCTAAATGCTTCATCTGAAATGGACTGCGCCATTTGTTATGAGGTTCCCACGTTGAAACAACTATGTATGACGTCTTGTGGACATTCCTTTTGCACTCCGTGTTTTGAACGTTGGGAGGAACAATGCGTCCAACGCACCAACGCAACTTGCCCTGCGTGTCGTACCGAAAAACCGAAGCTTACTGTTTATGCACCTAGAAGACAACAAATACGTACTATACCAGTTGTATGAAGCCTTATTGTTTTGTAATCTTTTATTAATTATATTTTGTTTTTGTTTCATTTATTTTGCAAAAGGAAATGAAGAATTATGTTCATTTCCTTTTGTTATTCCGTTTTTATTTCTTATTGTATTCGACGTGTCGTATATAAAGTTATACACTCGACCATTTTGTATTGTTATAGGAATTCACCTGTATCAACTTATCCGCATTGTCTTTCCAGAACTGTATTTTCTTCTCTAAAATAATGTCTTCTTGTGATTTCGGTAGATTGGATATACTATTCGTATTCGCAGTCAGTTTCGCCAAATCTTGGGCAGACGGTTTCGGTTTTTTCCCGTAACAGTTGATACCAAATCGTATTTTCGGGTCGTCGATGTATCCTCCATTGACTCCTGGACGTCCGCACGCATTTTTCTGATTTTTGGTTTTCTGCAAATTATCCCACGTGGATTTCTGCGTCGGGAACAAGGCCATTTGACCGTCTGACCATCCGTAGTTGCACCATTCACCTCCATTGTTATACGCTGCCTCCACTTCAGGATAGGTTGCTAAACGAGCACCATAGGAGGCACATACGGTTTGCGCATCATCATAGGTATATATGTTGTTTTTGATATTGAACACCTCGTTTCCAGTGGACGAAGACGAAACCGTGGTCGAAGTCGAAACGGTGTTTCCTGTGGTTTTGCTGCTACTATTACTAGTAGTGCTCGTATCGGGTATGGAATTCAACCACTTATCGAGCATGTCCGTCAAGGAAACGCCCAATACCATACGGAAAAACACCACAATCATAGTCAGTACGAACATGATCAAGGCGGCATTTTCAATGATGGCCACGGTGAATGGTTTTTCAGCTCGGCTCATGGGGATACCGATCATGAAAATCATCAAATAGAACAACACAATGAACAACCCCACAGAGAAAAGCGTGATAGGGTTATTCACATAGTCTTTGAACGACTTATACAACTCTTTTGCGTTCTGTTTTTGTGTGGCGGCATCTTTGTAGAACAACGCGTTGACTAAATAAATAACAATGCATATGAGTGCAACCAAGTCGAACACACGAATCACCGCGTTCGACGACCCGGATCCTCCCGTCAATAGTTGAACGACAAAGTATACAACAAAATAAATGGCTAAAAACCAAATGAGCGTCATGATATTAGCTTTGGTAACGATTTGACCGTATATGTCGGATGCGGAATTTATAGACGAATTGTTGGTGTTTATGGCGACATTTCCATTAGTAGACGACATGTTTATTCTATATTATTCAAATATAATGTATATTTGGAGTTTGGTCATTCTCGTTTTCGGTAAAACAAACAATATGCGGCGTTTGTTTCTACATTCTGCACCTCGCTGGATTGCGTGTCGTTGTATTCCATCCACCTGCATTTCTTTCCATGTTCATCTATTTCGCGCGAAAAAGCGGTGTAATGGCCACCGGAAATGGAACCATAGTGATTACATACACCGAATAAGTCGTAGACATACGAGTTGGGGCGGTAGCCTTTCACATATTTCGAGAGTGTGAGATTTTCTATAGGGAATCTTACAAGGCGGTTGTTTTTATGAAATCCCGGAACAAATCGGTTGAATGTGAATACGAGGACTTTCGGGAAACACCAGAACATCGTGTTTTTAAGAACAGAGGGTTCTTTTTGACGTGTCGTTTCATTGTACCAGGCATTTTCGTTGTCTAAAGTCTCGTCTGCGCAGTATGCATCCATGCAGTCGTAGATAGTGACTTCATTGGAGGAACTGGGGGATACCTGAGCTAAAGGCAAATCCACAATGAAAAAATGTTCGGGTTTCGTCGACAAGACTTTGGAGGTGGATGGATGTCGAATTTGAGTTACAGATACACCATAGCATAAGTCGATGACTTCGGAATATTCTTTCGCATACGTCTGTTGCAGAAAACGGTAACACTCGACGGCTAAATCATCGATGTCTGATGTAGGTGTTCCATTGATTTTGATGCTGACTGGGCGTTTTATGGCTGTATGGATCGCATCTACCAAGAACAAGAGGAATTCGGACATGTCGTTTTGACCCCAACCACTGAACATTTCACGGCGTTTTCTGGTCGCGACATGGTGGACGATATTGATGAAAGGTGCGGGATTGATTACGGCAGATGGAATATCTGGGTTGATATTTTGTATGGCGTTTTGTAAATGTGTCCATGCGTGCAACAATGCGGTATCTGGGCTTGGATGAATATTTGTCGCTAGTTCTGTGTATTTTGTGGTGATAGCGCGGAATTCGGGTATTTTACGGAGAATTTGAATACACGAATTTAAATAACACGTGTTTCCTAAATTGCTGATACCAACACGTTCTCCCATCAATCAGTAAATAAATTACATATGGGTTTAATATGTAATTCTTTATGTTCCTTTTTCCGAGGCTACACGTCGTCTTGGTCATCCGTGTTGGTGTACGTTACATCGGTAGGTGTAGGCGGTATCGGTATTTCCATGGTATAGATGTAGGATGCAACATTCATATTGTTGGGCCTGGTGTCCGTGGCGGTTGGTCTGGAAAGTGCTTGTATAATATATTCCGTCAAGTCTTGCTCCAAATTGTTCACCACATCTCTGGTGTTTGTGTAGACGTTTCCATGCACAGTATTCGAATACACATTGGTGTTTCCATTCATGGGATTCACATACGTGTTTCCGCGCGTGGATGTCGAAAATACCGGTCTTCGACAAACCGGACAGTGATGTCTTCTCTGCAACCATGTCTGTAATGGTGTTTTCTTAAAATAATGGCCACACACATGTAGTCTTGCAACTTCTTCGCCCGGTACGAAGTCGTCGAATGATATGGCGCACCTCGTTTCGGACATGGATGCATCGTAGATGATTGTTTCCATGTACTGGTCCATCGTATTCGAAGTACTGGTACTGGTATTGGTATTGGTATTGGTATTGGTATTGGTATTGGTACCAAAAGTTGTAAATATGGACGGAGGAGTGGAATACCTAGTTGGTCGAGATGGAGTCGGTGTTTGAAAAATGTCGCTGTAATGGTTTCTGGGAAAAAAGAGCCCACGTATCATAGAGTCGACGCTTCGTGAATATGCCCGCGCAGTGTTTTCGTTGTTGATTTGTCCTATCATATTCAACAACTGCATGCAAATACGATAGTTCAATACAGTTTGTAACATTCTTACCGAGGATTCCTGGGCAACCGCGTTTGTGGGGTAATCCGCACTGTAGTTCAGTATTCGGTCAATGATAGGTCTGTCTGAAAAACGGTCGTTCATTTTATTTTTCCTATATACCTATATGTGTGTTTATGTGTGTTTGTGGTCGATAGGAAATATTATACAACGGAAGATGTACAACGGAACCTCTTTGGTTTCAAATCGTTACGGATATATAACCCCTGAAATCTTCCATTTTAACGTCTGGTCGTATGGGTTTTTGTCCATATGATCAGACCCATTCGGGATGACTAGACGTTAAATGGGAGACAAAATCGTTTCATCTATGTCCATGATTCGGCCAGTGAGTTGTTTTATATGGCTAGTCGCCCATGTAAATTTATCTTTTACGGAAAATGCGTCCATCATCTTTTGTGTTTCATAACCGGCTAAATGGGTTGCTCTCCGTATTTGGTCATATTGATAATAATAGATAAATGCGAAAGCGGTTATGAATAGAATGCATAGGCAGACGGTTTTCCACGAAAACCCGGATTTTTTGGACGAGGATGCATCTTGTTGCGAAAAATGAGTTTGTACCACATCGTTTGCATTGAATGCAGCTGGGAATGATGATAATGTGTCGTCGGCGTGAAATGGTGCAGCTTTATCTGAACCGGAACCCGAATCATGACGATTGAGTATTTTCTGGGCTTGAATCGAGTCAATATAAGATTTGATTTCTGGGAGGTTCGGTGTAGCCATGTGGTAATCCATCGACGTTTTGTATACCATGGGAATGACTGGTTTGACTAAAATATAGATAGGTTTGCATATTTGTTGATTCGTTTGTTTTTACCATAAATTAAATCGTCCTATAGAAACAGAAACGAAAAATGATTACGCCTCAAGAACGTTTGGACCTAAATAAATTATTGCGGCAGTCAGATGCAGCGGACAATACAGAGACGATACGCCGAATGAAACACAGTGGACCCCTGATTGAAAGCATTCGCGTCATGGAGTCACTGAAACGGTCACATAAAGACCTTCGTGCTACGGATCCTCAACAATTTTTCATTCTATGTAGCGAGAAATGCGGATTCTATTTCTCCAATTATTTAGACCTTTTCCAGCGCCAAATGAAAGACGAACTGAATTTAGCCATTATGATTCGTATGATTC
>Ga0114963_10001587_pt1 | contig 15643 bp, 19 predicted proteins | sample C_131016_EF_Meta_FD_87019 | JGI IMG/M metagenome (GOLD analysis project Ga0114963, IMG submission 87019) | Freshwater microbial communities from Lake Croche, Canada to study carbon cycling - C_131016_EF_MetaG | ecosystem: Environmental > Aquatic > Freshwater > Lake | place: Lake Croche, Canada...
AAGGTAGCGGCTGACGAGACATTTGCGATCGCTTCGCCAACGGGTATGAGAGCGTTGGACACTGCCTGTATGAACTCCTCTTTTGAGTAAGTTCCTGGTGACACCGTAACTGGCAACATGGGAGTTGTGAGCGTCTTTGTATCGTATCTCGCAACAACGCCGATGCCGTCAAACAACGCACCGATCAGTTTGCCATTCGACTGATTGAGTACGGGTCTCTGTACCACGATAGTTTCTGAAGATGAAAGCGTCGTCCAGTTCATTGTGAGCTGAAGGTTCTGACGGATGTCACTGGAAAATTGAATGTGTGGAAGCGGAATGTCAGGTAGCCCCTTGTCGATCGCAGCGGCAAGCTCCGTCGTGGTGTACGTGCCAACAGGAATATAGCAATGAAGGGCTGTGGACTGACTTGTACCATCAGTGTATCTCGTTGTGTATACGATTGAGAACAAATCTGGATTTGTTATCACTACGCTGGGGGTAAGGGCAACGGGTGTGTTGTCGGGGTTAACGAAAGCGACATCAATGCTGTTCAAGAGCCGACCGCATTCGAATTCGTTCTGTCGCGGAACTTGAGCATACCGCTCGTAGCGGAACGGATCTGAAACGGGCACAACGTCAAAGGCACCAAACCCCTGTGAAGAGATGATGTTAGAGCCCAGCTTTCCTGAGCGCACGTAGATGTAGTCTGATGAAGGTGTCATGCCAGTCAGTATGACCTGGCGCAATTGTGAGTGGACGCAACCACGGATCGATTCATTGAGGTTCACAGTGAAGCGATTCGCTGTTCCTACTCCTTGGTCGCTATCGAGCACAAGGGTAAGGGTTTTCATTTACTAATAGTTACATATTCTTTCCACATCCCTTCTCATCTGAGCTGGCCATCTGTACGTAGTGCTTGCCTCCCTTACAGACGATGTATCCGTATGAGTACGCAACGACGTGGACGATCGCGCTGCTCGGTGTCGCTAATTCCCCGTTACCGGCGGCGGCTGGCGTATAGATGAGACGCTCCTGCGACGTCATGGTGCGCTTGCCGTAGTTGTTACCCGTGCGCAGCGTGTCCTCAAAGGACGCCGTAAAGGGCACAAGGAAGAAATTTGCGCCGTTTGGCTGAGACGTCGTAGAGAGCGTAGTCCAGCGTGACTCGACGTGATCGGTAAACACGAAGGTCTTGAGGAAGTCGGATGGTAGCTGCTCAGTGAGCTTGTTACCGACGGCATCCTGTAGCGTAAGATCCCGTAGCGGGGCTCTGACAAGCTCGGACGAATTCGAGCCGTTCTGTGCCTGGATGTAGACGCCAAGGGCAGCGGCATCGTTTCTGAATGAGCGAAGGTACTGCGGCGTCGTTCCGGATGAGTTGAAGGATAGGGCATCGCTCTGACGCTCACGGAAGATTCCCGCATACTGTACGACTCCCGCCTTGTGTAGCTTCTCGGTCTTCTCAGCTTCAGCGCGGCTCATCTGCGACTCGTTCACGAAAAGCTGGAGCTCATTAAGAGTGACCGTGTTGGCGGGATTGGCTTGAGTAGTATCGGCAGCAGCCGTGATCGAAGGCGCTAAGTAGACGCGAACCTTGATGACCGAATCGAATCCACGGACAAAGGGACGCATAGAGTTGAGGTGCGAGACAAGGGGGAGGTAGAACCGCTTTGAGCCCGTCACCGTTGCTGTCTTGAGGTCGCCCGTCTCTGTGGTATTGATCACCTTGGCGATATCCTGGCGATACTGATCGGTCGTTAGTCCAGCAACCTCGTTGTAAAGGTCATCAGCATAGACAGTCTCTACCAGGTCGGAGCCCCAGTAGTACTCAACACGCGACGCCCAGAAAGGTGTCGGCATTAGCACCGTGGCCGCTGATGTAGTTACGTCGAAGGCTAAGCGAATAGAATCAAGGACGCCCATCTCACGGGGAAGCGAAAACTCGCACCACGCCTCAGAGCCAGCGAAGGCAGTCGGAAGCGACGTGTCACGGATGACATAAATCACCTTTGGGGGAAAGCATCCCTTTGAAAGCTGATGCGTGGGCATGACGACGGTCGTCTTGTCCTTTCCAACGGCGACGGGTGTGAAGGCAGACGTCTCGGGCATTTTATTAACAGGCAGAGTAAATAAAAATGCGCCCTCCTCGTCCGAATCGTGCTCCAGCAGGACGCTCACTCCAGGATCGTTTCGGAGTGTCAGGTTGGGACGTAGCCATGTTTGGCGGAGGCCTGGTAGGTGGCCTTTACATCCTCAGCGACCCAATGCTCCTGTACTCTGCGATCGGTGCTGGCGTGCTTGGGCTGGTTGTGTATCTGAAAAAATGAAGCGGTATTAATAAATGACCAAGATTGATGCCGTGCTTAAAGAAGCTATCCTACAAGATAAGAAGGCCATGTCGACGAAGCAGCTACAGGAGAAGTACAATCTCTCGAGGTCATCCATCCAGAGAATCAAGCTACCCGACCTGGACTCGCGAGCGTCTGAGTTTATCACACCCCCTAAGGTCAACGAGACCCAGGCGGCGAATTTTGTTGAACAGATCATGAAGGAGACAAAGCAGGAAGTCAGTGTGCCGGTTCATATTCCTGAGCGCAAGTCCGAGAAGCCCCGAGAGGAAACCATTCAGCGCATCCTGCTGAACGCCGATACCTTCCCAGCTCATTATCCATTTATCACGGACAAAACAGCGTTCATCCAGAGTCTGGCCGACAAGTCTCCCGATCAGCTCACAGAGCTTCTCAAAATGATGGAGACCACTCGCAGCATGAATAACCTGTCGAATCAAATGAAGCAGGTATTTTTTGTGGTGTCGCGAGCTACCGAAACGCTTGGTTCAAGAATACGCCTCAAGACGCAAGGTCTGACTGATGCTCTTTTACAGCAGCAGCAAGAACTTGATTACATCTTTAAGGAGTTGGCAATCGAGTATGCGGACAAGTTCAGCACGACTACGCGGCCTGAACTGAAGCTGTTATCAATGTTTGGAATGGCCGTGCTGACAGTAGACTCTCAGAACCGTATCCGTGACACTCTCAAGCCAGAGGAAACATACAGCGATCTTTAATAGTAAATACCATACACAATCAACCCCGCGGCTGCTAAATTCGCTCCCGCGTGGTATGTTCGCATGGCTTCAGGCATGGATTCATTCAGCATCCATACGTGGGTGGACACGATCACCCCCAGGCCGATATATACAGGGATGTTGTTCATTTATTCAGAGGTCAGCATATCTTTCAGCGAGCGTATGCGAAGTCCATCGCCAGAGGGCATACAAAGGAATGAGTGCGAGGAGGACGACGGCGTTCATATTGCTTAACGACATGAAGTTTTTGATAGGCATACCATTCCACGAGACGTGCCTGGTTAGCGACCTCGAAGGCAACAGCACCAGCCACGAAGGCAGTGAGCAGATCGTTCTTGATATTGAAGCCCTTGAGGACGTCACGTACAACAACGTACACAGGAGCCACGGCAAGACCAGCAACAAGAGCATCCTTCATTTATCTCTGGAACGCATAAAGCGTTTTCGCAGCCGCAGACCCAGCTGATCCAAGCACCTGCGGGTCTTTCCAAGAGGCAGCTGATACACCACGCGTCGCAGCGATCGCGCCAACCTGGGCTACGTTGGGTAGCATGCTGGTTATACCGTCATCTCCAATCACGAGCACCGCGAGCTCGCTACCGAGTGATAGAGCAATCGCTGTGAGTGATGACGGTGACGTTATCTCCGACATGCGCGTACCGGCAAGACCCCATGCGATCGCGTGACCTGCGAGCTGTCCACCAATGCCAACACCAAGAAGCTTCCAACTAACTTCCATTTTATATTGTGGCAGGAGAAGTTTCACGGTAGATTTCGATGGCGTCAATGCCGTTCGCTATGATTGGCTTGTGGGTCGTGTTGTCCTTAAATTGCTTTTTATACATGGCGATGACAGTGTCGGGAACTTCAGGGGCGACCTCTGAAATGCGAGCAAGCTTTTCGCGGACGTCAGCAAGAAGTAAATCGGGCGATCCGCGCTGTGCCACGGGTAAGGAAAGCTCCACCTCAATGTTCTTGAATATTTTCATGTACAGCTGCGACACGACGCGGTGCCCTTCAGCCTTGGCGCTGAACTTGTAGTAACTCAGCAGGGTTGACAACACACCTGTGAAGACAGACACCGCACCCAGCGCAAGCGGAGGAACCATGCCGCCCGTAGCACTTAAGAAACCCGTCAATGTCTGGAGCACAATGCTGGGAATCTGAATGTAGTCATTATACCGTGAGGACACCGAGCTGGCCTTGTTATGTAGCCAAAAAAGGCTCTCTGCCTGTTCGGCTTCCTTCTTCAGGACTTGCTCGAATCCGGAGTTCCAAGTCTCAGGCATTTATAAATGATCACGACGACTAATTTGGTGATGAGTGCGGGACTGGTGTATGGAGCGTATACCATCCTAACCTGTCCATGTGATACTCCATGCGAGTGTAAGCTTTCCAGTTTCGTTCTGAGCGTCAGTATACCCTTAGCCTACGTTGTTTACCAGAACACACTCGCAAAAGCATGAGAAGTACCGCTTCACCTTCACCGCATCGATCCCAGGGTAGACCTCGACAACCTTCGCAACCGCGACGTCCAGGCTATTGGTGACAAATAAGGGAAGGAGGTGCGTCTTTATTAATGGCACAAGATCAGCTTCATTGTACGATGCTGTAAGTGCTTCACTTTCGGGTGTCTGCGGCTGCTCGGCCAGCATCTTTCTGAAGTTTGATGCCTTCTTAAGGAGCATTTGTCTTTAGAGGAGGAAACGTTTCCTGCTTCAATCACAAATGGAGCCATCGCAATTCGCTACAGACATTCAGGTGCCCTTTGCGATGAGCGTGGCGTCAAAGCGTAACACGGGCAAGACTATGCTGATGACTCAGTTTATTCAGGAACTCCTGAAGCAGGGGCGTATTTACATCGCCTTTGTATTTTCCAATACGTACGAGATGAATGGAGAGTGGTCATTCCTACCAGAGAAGTGTAAGTCTAAGTTCGACCCCGATCGCCTTCAGGCATTGATGGACGCCCAGATCGCGATCCCGAAAGACAAGCGAAAGGAAATCTTAATCGTGCTTGACGATATCCTTGGAGACCGCTCAGTAGAGAACAACGCAATCATCATGAAATTTTACGCAACCTCGAGACATTTTCAGTGCTCCATCGTTCTGCTCTCTCAGATCGCAAACCGAGTGCTATCGCCAGCCGTGCTTCAGAACTCCGACTATATCTTGTATTCGAGGCTTAACCGAACGCAGCTGAGTAATCTGTTCGAGGCCGTAACAAATATGGAAAAGCAACAATTCATTAAGTTCTCCGAGTTCGTCATCAAGGACTTCGCCTTCGTGATCGTGGACAATACTGTCCAGTCCAATAAGCCTGAGGACTTTTTGAAGATTGTCAGGGCTCTTCCTGAAAAGAAATCTTCGAAGCCATGATATAAAAATGGCCGAAGCTCCTCCTCGCCCTACGAACTTCCTCAATGATGGCGCGAAGTCAACGCAGGAGGCGTACTATGACTTTATGCTCCGCCAGTCCAAGCTGGGCGCGATCCTTGGCAAAAACCCGGACGGCTCAGCAGGCGCAAAACCAGACTGGCTCGATGACAAGGAAGTTGCCGCACTCCAGGAGATCGGCGAGAAGGAGAAGCTCGAGCTCAAGGTTCTTGCTCGTCTCTCAGGTCTTGCTGACTCCAGCCCTGAGCTCCTCCAGGTTCGCCAGCTCACCGACTGTAAGAGCCGTGAGGAGTGCGCAAAGAAGCTCGCCGATATCTACTACACAAAGTACATTACGGAGGAGGTCATCAATCGCTACGTCGCACCCACGTCAGCAAAAACTAAGATCCTCGATCCTGCGCGCACGACATCATCAGCAAACTACACCTTCTGGGGGGCTAATCTTTAGGAATAGTGTTGGCGTAGGATAAATGGAATGGACTTCTGCTGTAAAGGAAGGCGATCCATGGAATGAAATTCGAGTCAACTTTCGTGACTCAATGGACTTCAAGCCAAAAGGCGAGAGTGCTCTGAGTCGCTACGAAGCAGATTGGGGACGTGGATTAAAACTCGGCAAGGTGTACAGACGCTCTGACTGTGCTCCTCGAGCCACCCTTGATTTTGCTGTTCGTGATTGGGCGGATAATTTTAAGGCAGGAGGATCGCAGACAACGCCTCTTGATCGGGATGACCTTGGTGGAGCGATGATGGTCAATACAGCTCCAGACGTCGCAGCGGAAGCACCGCCCGCACCTCCGCCAGCTCCAGCGCGTGTTGTGGCGTCGGTTTCAGCTCGACTTGAAGCCGCTTCCGCGAGGGCAGTGGCACGTTATGCGGCGAAATCACCCGTGCCAAGCCCCGCGAGCCCAGTTCTTAGATCACCAGATGCGGCACCTGGACGGCCAACACTTGCGGGGGATCCAGGGACTGCCGCAAGTGTGGATCTCGTACGCTGCGGTCTTACCCACGCAGCAACACCCCCACCACGAGGACGCAGCATGCTTTCAGCCGCTCGTTCGGGATTTCGGAGGTTTGGAGCTGGTCTGGATGCCGCGCTTACAGCAGCGATGCCAGTCGCCGACGCTTTCAAAGCGCATGTTGATGAAGAGCTTGCGGCGGGTGTAGCAAGTGCGAAACGCAAGGCTGAGGAACGTAGGGCTGCTATTGAGGAAAGGGCAGTCAGAGCAGCCGCACAGGCAAGAGCGGCTGCTGCTGCCGCAAGGTCTGCCGCAAAAAGGGCTCATAGCGAACGCCCCCCGCCACGTACGCCTCCGCCTCCTCCAAACATTCCTGCTCCTGCGTATGAGAATATTCAAGCGATGGTTGCGGATCTTCCCGATGGGCTCCAATGGCAATCATTTCGAACGGCTCTGGGGGGTACGGGAATCTCACACAAGGATGCGTGGGCGTATTACAAATCCTTAAACAAGCATGTCTAAGACTTCCCTTCAAAAGCAACTGATTGATTACAACCCAAATGCGTGATGCGACAATTTGATTGAAGGTGGCCTTGGCTATTGTCCCTTCTATCAACACTCCACTGCTTTGGATCGCCTTGAGCATAGTCTAATTCGAGCAGACCAGAACACATCGCGCAGCAATAATTTTGTTGCTTTAGTGTGTCTTGGATCCACTTTGATGTTAGGTCATTCTTGAAGTCCTTCGCCTCGTCGCTCTCCCTGTACAGGCTTAGCTTCATATGGACGTGTTTGTGCGTGTCAGATGTGAGCGACTCGCCCGTGTAGATGTAGACGTCTGACAGTCGGACGCAGCGTGTGATCGCAGTATAGAACCATTCCCAACTCGCATGTGTATGGTTCCACTCCAGGATACAGAAAGGATGACGGATCGTATCGCCCTGGAGCGAGTGCCCCGTGTTTGCGTGTGTGCCTGTGAAACGGCATCGGTTATAAAAGGCATTGCCAACCTTAACCATATGCTTCCCTTCGAGGACGTGATGCTTCACAGGGTAGACCATGCCCTTGCGAAGATACTGCTGGCGCTTGCCGTTGCTCACAATGTGGTGGATGCCGTCTGCGTCTTGCTGAATGGGAATGCCTGACTTCTCGATCGGGCGCTTCTTCTTGTCGTAGTCTTTGAAGCGAAGGTGAGTAGGAGCAGATCCAAAGAGACGCTCAAGCTTTTGTGCGCACAGGTTCGTGTACGGAATATGCGTTTTAAACTGCTTGAGGTCAGTCGTCTGCTTGAAGTGATGAATTACATCCCGGATAGACGCTCCATTCTGAAGCTCCTTGCGGATTTGAAGAATCAGGGCTTCGTCTTTCAGATCCTCCAGGCGATGGCTTTGCTTGAGCGTCATACGATTCGGAAAGAGCTTCCAGAGCGTCTCCTCATAATACGTGCGGCGGTCGGTGTAATTGTTATAGCAGACACCTGTTGTGGTCTGAAACGTATCGCCCGTACCAATGACAGACTTGCCCTTAAGAAGCACTAAGATTCGCTCGTAGTCCTGTACAGGAATCTGGAAAAGCTCATCCAGCAGAATGTGATCGTATTTCGAAACGTCGTGTGGAGCCTTTGTCTTAACCAGCTTGTTGTCTTCAAAGATTTGGCCTAAGAGCGTCGCGTAGCTAATGACAGGGACATTGGACACACGCTCCTCCATCGCAACAATCTGCTTGTCTGACTGGATAACAATGAGCGACTGCGGGGTCAGAAACTGAAGAGCTGCGTGCGTCTTTCCAGCACCAGCGATCTCAGCATCAATGAAGGTGCCGGATACTACTTGCGAGACTTGGGTGTAGGGCTGACGGTAAACAAGCTTGGGCATGTGCGTTTCCGTCTCGATCGAGTAGTGCGTAATCGGTGTCATTTTTGAAGCCTCTAATTGGAGGCGCCCAAGTGCGTCAATAGTTTTGATGCCTTGATGGTACGGCAGGTTCGGGATTTCACGCACAAAGAAACCATCCGTATGAACTCCCAGGATCTCTGTGTGTTTGGTCAGCATGCGATATGTGTCGAGCAGACGCAGACGCTGGAGGTCGTAAATCATAAAATAGAGAGGATAGAAGCCATCCACTAATTCGACTGATGCTGTCTCTGTCTTTGCCAGGAAGCCATGAAGCTCTTGACGCACGTTGTTGCTAAAGTGGTACGCCTCCTGTGGATCGGTCGTGAAACGCCCATAGTGCTTCTTGTTGTAGCGCTTGCCAGCCATGCCAAGCACAAGGTTAACAGCTGTTTTCAAATCTGGATTTGTTGGGTCTTTGTAGAGCATCTTCAGAGTATCGCGGATCGTGTTGGGCTGAATGCTGGACGGGCGGCACATGGCCAAAGGAATGAAGGGGATACGGGATGCCTTGAGAACAAATCCAGAAACGATGTTATACTCATTGTTAGCGATGAACCAGGACTCGAGACTATCCTGCTTACGAATGACATACAGTGAGTACGGTTCGAGAGGTTTCTGGTCGTACGGCACAAAGTCATCGAGTTGACTGAAAACAGGGATATATTCAAGCTCCATAAGGTTTGCTGTGTACGATCGGACAATGTCCACGAAGGGTGCTTTCTGGCGATCCACAAAGGCGCGCTTCAAGTGGCCACGAGGCAAGTCGCAAAATGCCCGCTGTAGAGACTCTGAGTACGTGGACTTGAGCGTCGAAAGAAATACGGAATCGCGCAGAGGCTTTAGGATTGACAAGCTGATTTCCAAGTGGAGAATGCTAATGGGTGGGCTGTGAAAGGAAAGTTCCGTAATGGTCTCGTGGCGATCGAATTTAAGGGATGCTTCGAGCTTCATTTCTGATGCGATGCGCGAGAAGGCATCGTTCATGTCGCCCATGTAGTAAACGCGCGTGTACTCTGTCGCATTCTTCATGTGCGCTTGGAGATCTTCGAATTCTTTTATGACAATAGGCGATCCGTCCATCTTTCCCATCTGGAAATGCTTACTGGGGCGTGCGAGGTGCTCAATCGTCTCCTTGCGTTGGAGGCTCTGGAGGTTGTGGTTTAAGAGCGTTGCGTGCTGGTTGTGAAGCAGTACGTAAAAGCAGCTCGCGAGCTTTTTGTGGCGTGTCTCAGGACTATGTGTGTATATGATCTTGCCTTGAATATCGAGCACGTGAAGGGACAGACGGTAATACTCCAGGAAGGGTTGGAGCTCAGGAACGCTCATCTCCTCTGATGACTTACAAAATGTAGTGATTGTTCCGATCGTGAGAGGGGTTTTAAAAGTCTTGTCCCAGGACGGCTTGAGCCCATGGAGTATCGCACGAGGTAAACAGTCACCCTGTGTCGCGTACGGCTGACCTTTGGGGAGGAAGCCGTGTTCTGTCCATTCGACTTGGAGATAAGGATGGCTTGGCGTCGCCTGGGACGCGTCACGAAGCTTGCGATCGATAAGCTTGCCCTTTGGCTTCTTGACCTTTTCAAGCAACTGGACTTTCACGTGCGTGATATTACCAGACGTCAGATTGAATAGCAGCAGATTGTCGGGATCATCCGCAACGAGAGTGAGAAGCTTGTTCCAGGGTTCTGAGTCTTGTTCAATAACGGTGTTTTGGGGAATGCTGCCATCCCACTCTGGAATAGTCAGGGTAGCTGATGAGGGATTACCGTCAGAGCGGAAGAACGCGATCTTAACATGACGCGGGGGGTAAGCATCGTAGTACATATTGCGAACCTCATTCTCAACGTCATCCCAGCCATCTACTTGGGATTCAGAAAGCTTGATGTAACGCTGGCGATCGTTTACGACGTCCAAGCGATGACTCTTTGCCTTGTCGTCCTTCTTCTTCAGTCTCGATCGGATAAATCTACCGGTGTAAGCTCGAAGCCGTTGCTTGATGGCGGGCACACGCAACCAACGATTCGGAATGTTAACGTCCATGCCTTTGTTTGCTTTATATAGGGAGAAAATGTTTAAGCCGCTAACGTGGCGACCTCGGGATTCGTTTTTGACTTCAGGCGATAATATCGTTCGAGGGATTGCTTTGTCTTACGCTGCCGTAGGTCAGGATCCGATTTGTATTGCTCGCGCTTTGCTGCCAGGATGCGATCGCGGTTCTCCTCCCAGTATTGCTTGGCTGATCTGCCAGCAATGTTTTTGTTGACGCAGTTCGTTGAGCGGATAACTTCGCCTTCACGCTTGTTGAGCTCCTCTTTAGTGTTACAAGGACATAGCTCGATCAGCTCGATGTACACGTCGGGATACTGAAACATCACGAGGGACGTACACTTGGCACGCATCATTTTATGACCCGCAAAGCGTAATGCCAATGGTTGCGTCGTTGAGCCTATATAAACGTCGTCTGTTTGATGGCTGCGGAGGGCGTATATCTTCCCCTGCTGGTAATCAGGCATTTTTATGTTTATGTATGGAATTAATCTGAAAGCTCCATGACGCCATATGCCCTTTCAAACCTTGAGAACAGCTTGTTGCGCTTGAGGTCGTTCGCGAAGAACTTGTTTAGCTGTGGGTTCTTTTTGGTGCCCAGGAAAAAGATGCTGGGATCTTGAAGCTCGTACTGTTTGTTTTCCTCTTCGTTCAGGTGGCTCCACTTGACCTTGATTTGTAGGGTCTCCTTCTTGCGTGGGAGAGCAGGAATCCAGATATATTCACGGATCGGGAAGACAACAGCCTTAAGCGTCTTGTCTACGATTGGTTTTGGTGCTGGCTTCGGTGGCTTTGGTGCTGGTTGCTTGGGCTTCTCACGGGTACGTGGTGCTTCCAAGATATTTTCTGGCTCGATTTCTTCATCCAGACGTTGAAGGGCTCTGGGTTTCTGCTTGGGCTCAGGAGGAAGGAAGGGTTCTGGAGCCTTCTGCGTGCCAGCAGCTGGAAGCATTTCCCACGCTCTGTAGACACGGTCTTCTCCATGGACTCTGAAATTGACGCCATCGGCCTCTTCGATCGTCGTGGTATCACGGCTCCACTTCGGCTCTGATCTCTTTTTGAATATATCCGTATCTGCTCGCAGGCGAACCTCAGTGCCCTCTGCGAATGTCTTCTTGATTTTTGTGCGTGCTTTAGAGCCCCTTAGGTTATCTATAATACGCGCTCTTGCTTTCTGGATTTGTGTCGTTGTATTTTCGGGTACCTGGTGCGTCGTAGAATGCTCACGTTGATTGTAGAACTCCTGTATCTTCGGGATAGCGGTTGCGACTGTCTCTCTGCCATTGAATGAACGATTCCAGAATTGTCTGATGGTTAAATTCAGACGCTCTACCTTGCCTAAGGACGTCTTAGAATTTTCTTGACTGGGAAGACTGACGTTGGTTATGTTGTGCTGGCGGCAAAGCTGATCGAACTCCCCTTGGAATTCTCCACCATCGTCGTGTTCAATGAGTTTTATAATGGGTTTCTCTATTTCCAGAATTGATCGCAGGGCTACTGAGCAAGAGAGCGCGGTCTTGTCCTTCATTGCTCGGAGATATGCCATGCGTGTCGTAATTTCTACCATCACAAAGACGGGGTTCGATCGGCCACCTTGCCTCAGGAATAGCAAGTCACATTGGAAGTGGTGATCAGGAGCTATGATGGGGTTAAAAAGATCCTTCGCAGGTGTTTTAAAAATCTGCCTGTTTTCCTGGCTATCCAAGAAGGCCTTTGTCTGCTTAAGGGTCAAGCTTTGAAGGGCAGGCTTCGCTTGCTTGTAGAGCTCCTTGAAGCCAATTAAGCCCTTGTTTTTGTCAGAGTAGAAGATCGAGCGTAGGGTCTCGTCCATTTATAAATCTGTGTTCTTTATAAATGCCAAGAGCTCCCTGGGTAGATGTCGCCGAGACGCAGTCAGGTAAAGGGAACACACAGATCGAGCAACGCGAGGCTTCAAATACAGACTACCGGGGAGGCGCCGCACATTACCGTGAGCCCAGACATGGCAGTGTAGCTGATGCTCTTGATCGCGACGGCGTCCGCCAGTCAAAGGCTGCGGCTGCCCAGCAGGCGGCGTACGTGAAAGGGCTTCGCGATGCTGGAGCTGCGGTCGCTGCTGCGGGTGGCGGAGGGGCTGCTGGTGTTCGTTCGGCCGCTTCTGCGGAAGCTGCCGTTGATGCCTTGGTACAAGCACGTATGGGCGGATATCAGCACCATCATGGGCGCGCTGCTGTAGCGGCTGGTCGCACCGCCCGCCTACACGAAAACGACTACGCAGACCCACGCGCTGGTGTAAGTGTTGACCGTGCTGCTATCGCGCACAACCGCGCAGAAATGGACGTCGTGGGGCGTGCTCCCAGACTTGTCGCTCTACCTGGATCATCTGGAATCGCCGCTCGCGGGCATGGCATTCAACACGCAAAGAAGGGCGGCCTTGTGCGTGGTAAGCGGGGAGCGGCTGTTCCGATTGTTGCTCACGGCGGTGAGCTTGTTGTGCCTCAGCCCATGGTCGCCAAGGTGCTTCGATCATCGGCGTGGATGGCGCATGTTGCTGAAGTACGCAAGAAGAACGGCGTCTCGATGAAGGAGGCCATGAAGATTGCTAAGGGGTCGTACCGATCGTAATTATATTGCCTTATACAAATGAGTGAAGACTTGGTTAAGAGTGGTCAGATCGTCAGCCAAATTGGTACAGGTGTCATGGCGGTGACCGGAGGCCTCAGTGCTTTATTATTGCTGAGCAACATGCGAAATGAAGATGAAATGCTCACAAAGCTGTATCTCACGTCAGCTATGTCAGGCGTTGGCGTCGGTCTTGCTGTTACCGGAGTAGGCAATGCCATCTCTTCAGGCACTGATCTTTCGAATAAGGAAGCCCTTGATGTATCTGGACGGATCTTATTGGGGGTTGGTCTCCCGGTCTTTGCTGCTGGTAGCTTTTATAAGGGCTCAACGAAGTCGTTAATGCTGGGTTCCTCAGTCCTACTTTTAACTGCGGGTGGTGTTTGTCTCGGAATTTCACAGAACGCTGATGTATAATGCTCGTCAGGAATTTCGACACTTGGAATAAATGCGATCATTAGAATTGTTTGCTGGCACGCAGTCTTTCACCAAGGCCGTGTTGCGAAAATTTCCAGATTCGGTGACAGTCACTTTAGATATACTGCCTAACTTCAAGCCCACCATACGGATGGACATTATGGAGTGGAATTACCGCGAGTTCGAACCAGGGTCGTTTGACGTTGTGTGGTGCTCACCGCCGTGTGATCAGTACTCCTCTGCTAAGACAATCGGTGAGCGTGACTTAGTAAAGGCGGACGGGTTTGTAACGAGGTGTTTTGAAATCATTGATTACTTAAAACCGCGCGTGTGGATTCTGGAAAACCCAGCGACAGGGTTATTGCCGCGTCGTATCGATGGGCTACGTCCTGGTATCGGAAAGCCTGCGATCGCAGACTACTGCGCCTATGGGAAACCGTACAGAAAGCGTACGGCGTTTTGGAGCAACGTCGATCTCCGTCTGGACATGTGCTCAGTGTACTGCCCTTTTAAAAAAGATGGGCGGCACACCAGCGTCGTTGGCGGCACAGGAGTTGCGGGTCAAAAACAGGTAAGAAATATATGGGAGCGTGATAGTATTCCAGAGTCATTAGTGGATACTATAGTGATGCGTATTTGACTTCAGTGAAGTGAAATAGCGGCGCCACGCACGCGCCCTCTCGCATCTCTCCCCCACTCCCACCGCAATGGCCGCCGCGGCGCCCCCCGCGCTCCCCGCGCTCGACGCCGTGCTGGGCGCTCAGGTTGCCGCGCAGGTCAACGTCAACCGCGCCGAGCTGGACGCGCGCGCCGCGGCGATGGGCATCACGTCCGCGCAGGGTGAGGAGCTCGTGCTCTGCGTCGCGCTCCAAGGCCGCGTCGAGCACCGCTGGGTCGTGCTGGCCGCGCAGATCAAGCCCGTCTTTGCGTCGCGCCTCGAGCTCATGTCCAAGGAGGCCGAGGTGAAGGCGCTCATCGTGCTCGGCATGCCCGTCGACAAGCAGCTCGCATACGCAGCCAAGGTTCCGCGCAAGAAGCGCGGCGTGGAGGACAGCGACGACCTCAAGCAGCGCCGCGACGCGCACAACGCGGCCAAGAACGCGCTCAACCAGAACTGGTCGCGCCTGCTCGCGCTCTGCTTCCCCGTGCCCAAGGTCGAGCTCTCGGCGGCGGCCAAGGCGGCCAAGCGCGAGCGCGGTGCGATCTTGCGCCCCTCCCCTCTCGGCGCGCGCGCGTGCGTCTTACCCCTCCCCCACCCCGCAGAGGACGCCGAGGAGGGCGCCGGCGACAACTCGAGCGCGGGCGGCTTTGACGACGACGACGAGGACGACGAGGCCGAGGGCGGCGGCGAGAGCGAGGTGGCGCGCGCGGGCAAGGCCGCGCGCGTGGGCAAGGCCACGCCCTACGCGTCGGACATCGAGGCCGAGGAGGGCGAGCCCGCGGGCGGCGGCGGCGGCGGCGGCGGCGGTGCGTCGCTCCTGTCGTTCTTCAATCCGTCGGGTTCGTCGGCGTGCGCGTGCGCACTGACAACACCTCCCCTGACCGATCCCCCTCCCCACAGGCGGCGCGGCGGTGGCCAAGAAGGCGCGCTCCGAGGCCAAGGTCAAGGCGCGCAAGAATGCGGCGGAGCTCTCGCGCGGCATGAACTCGACGTGGGACAAGCACTGCGTCGCCACGGCGGCCGTGCGCGCCAAGGCCGAGCAGGTGGGCCTGGACCTCAAGGCGATGGAGTGCGCGGGCGACGAGCCCAACATCAAGCTGCCGCGGCCGATGTACGAGGCGGCCGTCAAGCTGTGCGACGTGATCGTCGAGACGTACAACGACGAGGGCGAGGTCATCGAGGACGCGGCGGCGGCCGTGCGCGGCGGCGCCAAGATCTCCTTCGCGGGCGGCGCGGGCGCGGGCGCGGAGTGAGTCTCTCTGTCTCGGGCTCCGTCTCGGGTTCCGTCTCGGGCTCCGTCTCGGGTTCCGTCTCGGGCTCCGTCTCGGGTCTCGTGTGGGGGGTGAGCTGCGTGGGCTGTGTGGGCTGTGTGAGTGATCGTAGGGCTGCGCGGGGGGGCGCGAGTCAGTAATATAGTCGGCACCCTTTCCAGGGGCACGTGTCGGGTCGTCGAGCGGGGCGGGGAGCTCGACGATGCCTATGCTTTTCCTGGCTGAGAAAGGGGGCCGACTATATTACTGACTGCCCAGTTAGTAAAGGAGTCAGCCCCCTTTTTCTCTGCCCCCCCTCACTTAGGGGGTCGCCCCCCAAAGTGCCCTAA
>Ga0114963_10001588_pt1 | contig 15643 bp, 13 predicted proteins | sample C_131016_EF_Meta_FD_87019 | JGI IMG/M metagenome (GOLD analysis project Ga0114963, IMG submission 87019) | Freshwater microbial communities from Lake Croche, Canada to study carbon cycling - C_131016_EF_MetaG | ecosystem: Environmental > Aquatic > Freshwater > Lake | place: Lake Croche, Canada...
TGCTATGCGCCTTGTTGCGGAAAGACATACGTATATTCATCGCGCACGTGATTTACTTCGTGCCATTTTAAAGCCACGACCAATACCCATTCCTATAAATCAGTTGCGTGGAACATGGGGCCAGCTAACACTTGTTACATGTCTTATTGATATTCAGCGTGAAAAAGTAGATGGTCGTAGTTTTCAGCAATATATTCAGTGGTTTGCTGAAACAATTAAGATACCTGCGCCAATGATTATCTATGTTGAACCAGGACTTGAACATATTGTAGAACAGATTCGTGCAGGCCTTCCAACAAAGATTATTCCACAAACTGCACAAACTTTTCCACTTGCTTGGAGTGTTCCACTCGTGGAAGAGATTCAGAAGTCATCTGAATGGAAGGATCTTCAAAAAAATAAACATGAACTTACAAATCATCTTCCTGGTTACTCACCACTACAGCACAGTAAAATGGCATGGATGCTGAATGCTATTAATGAAAACCCCTTTAAAACAGATCTTTTCTTTTGGATTGATGGGGGGCTAAGCCGATTTTGGGTATCGCATGGACTAAATCCGGCAACTTCAGAGCCTCATATGCGAACACTCCGTAACTTACGACATTCGCAAAAACTCTACGTTCAAATCGGAGGACATAAGGAACATTTCTTACAACGTATTCTACACGGTCAACACTTTACTCATGAGGAACTTATTGGAGCCAATGAGAATATATTAATGGGTGGATTTTTTGGAGGAGGTGCTCCCGTTCTAAAAGAAATGTGTGAGTTTGTCCTAAAGTTTTATGTAACTGAAATGATTCAGAAGAGGCGGATTGACACTGAACTTACCTCCTGGACATTTCATATGCAGCAAAATCCTATGAAATATATATTTATTGCACCGCATACACTTGATATGTTAAACTTTCTCCTTTTTGCGGGAGGACATTTAGTTCCGTAATTTTTTTAGTTGACTGAATAGATGCGGATTCAGTTCTGTAGTGATCTTCATCTTGGAATGAATAAATATGTAGAGTATACTGAACTTTTAGAACCAGTTGCTCCTGTATTAGCACTTTTGGGAGATATTGGAGATCCAGAATCTCCAATACTCGCATCCTTTGTTGGATGGTGTTGTAGAAACTGGAAACAGGTTTTCTATATTCCTGGAAATCATGAGTTCTGGAGATTGATTCCTGGAACACAAAAAACCATTACATCAGCTTTGAAAAAACTAAAATCCTTTGAAAAAGAGTTTCCTAATTTTATTTTAATGTGGAGAACAAAACTCATCAGTGAAGATGGTATAATCGTCTTAGGAACACCTTTATGGTCGCGGCCGGCTGAAGGTGTTCTTCCGCATGAATCTGAACGAGCATGGATTGATCGAGATAGAACATTTGATTCAGAAACCATGTCACTTCTTCATCAAGAAGATATGAACTGGTTAAATAAGGAGCTTAAGGCTGCGAAGAATCAAATGGTTGTTGTTATGACACATTATGCTCCGACACTCTTACTAATCAATCGTGATCGTGTAACTAAACCTGCGGCAACACTCTATGCTTCAGATTTAGATATTCTTATACGCCCTCCTATCGTCGCATGGATCTGTGGGCATGTTCATCAAGCCGTTGAATGGTTAAAAGGATGGGATACGGCAACCGGTGAATCTGGAACAGTACTGATTACAACAAATCCATATGGATATCCACAGGATATGAGCGATTGGAGAAAGGATGCAGTCTTACGAATCGATCCATCCGCAGCTATGCTTCAAGATTTGGACGAATGTCTCGCTGGAATGAGTTGTAAAACCCTACAATAGCCTTCTCAAAGTTCGCTGAAGGATAGAAAGCAATGGGGCGTCGCTGTTTAATATGCCTACGTGCTTGATCCCATGTCATATTTTCTGTCGTGATTAAATACATGGCGACTACAGCCGCGCTTCGCTGCATACCTGCCGCACAATGAACAAGAATAGGTTTTTCCTTCTTGCGCTCACGAATCAACTTATAAATAATCTCAAAGGACCAGAGTTCCATATTTCGGATTTCATCTGGTTGTAGATTATCATCCACAGGTACGCGGTACCGATTCTGTATCATGGGATTAAATGGTAAATCCTTCGTACAGTTAAACACGGTTTCAATCTGATGTGTTTTTAAAAAAATATCATCTCGCGAAGCATTAAAGTTACCCAACCAGAGGCCTGGTAAAATCTCATCCGCATTATTTCCTTGAGGAACCGCCATTCTATTTCTATGAGCCCGGGAAAACTTGAATGAATGAGCGCGGTCATATGCTGAGTATACAATGATTACGCGTCACTTTTATAAAGAAGATGAGGTGTTCGCAGCACTTCTCTATTGTGTCACGCGCGGTCGTGCACGAGAAGCAGTATTTTGGGCACAAGAACTTATTGATTCAAATCTCGCAGATGAATGTGTGCGGCAGTTGATACATTCATGGATTCTATTGAAAGGAATCGGGTGTTTATCATGGCTTTCTTCACTTGTTGAACAGTTGAAGAAAGACAGTCTGGATGAAGAGGCTATTATATTGCTAACGTATCAGCTCGCTGTAACTACACGACGTGACATAACGCCTATGATGTTTGCCTTGTTAAGTTTCAAAGAATATCTAGATATACCTGAGCGTCTTTCTGGATCAGGAGAAGTCCTTACATGGAAAGAGGGTGTTCTTCGCGCATGTTCTCAAAGAAAAGCACGGCTTCTTTGGTTTCTTCTACGAGCTGAATGGCCGGTGCGAACTGAAGAAATCTGGAATTTACTCGAATCTACTGTAACTGGATCTAGGTTTACAGCTCTTCAAGATCTTCACTTTCTTCAAATATATGATGCGAATCCTCTTACCGAGTTGTTTATTCGTGGTCTTGCTGTAGGGATTGTGTGTTTGAGTACAAGTGACCTTCGGTTAAGTCTTGCGCCCTTACGTGATTCAGTTGCGAAGGATGTTCAAAAAAGTCGGAGCGAATGGGAGGCACATATGGGTCGGTGTATTCGACGAGAATATGCGATTCCAAAGCAATGTTTATATTGGACAACTGATCGAGGAATGATGTCCTATAAAAAGTCAACCGTCGATGAACTAGATAATCTTCATATCGACATGGAAAAGAATGACTACTGGAAGACAGCATTGGATGGTCGCACCTTTGAAGAGATGCCAGATGAAGAACAGATTGAGTTTTGTCAACTCTATTTTCCAGATGGACATCCGATTACATGGTCGGCTACGGAAAAAGCTAAGAGTCATGGGCCAGGGTACCTTTCACCTGGCGAATCACCTCGAGTAGATAAATATCTTCGTATACTTTGTACTAGTACAGAATCACTCGTTGTTTGGAAAGGGTGGCGAGAGGCGTTCACTATTTTAGAAAAATCCGATACAATTGATTTCTCAACTACAACCTTTGAAGAACTTTATAAGAAGACTTTTTCAAAATGGAAGAGTGAAGCCGAATCGTGGAACTTACGTACTGTAAAAAAGATTCTTGTCATCTAGGATTTTCTATAGGCTACAAATCCATCGAATGAGTGGCGACCAGGATGAACAGTTACACTGTCTATATCGGTGAGTCCGAGTTCAGCTGGAAGATTGATAAAACGCTGTAGTAAATGTGACCATATATCTTCAATGATATATAGCCCTCCATGTGGTTTTACAGATGACCAGAGTTGTTTGAAGGATAATACCATATGTGGTTCTTCATGTGAACCATCATCTATAATAAGATCAAGAGAGTCTATATTTTTTTCGGAATGGAGACTTTCAACAAGTTCATTTAGTGACTGTTCATTTGATTGATCTAAATAAAAGCTTGAGATACGGTGTTCATTAAATAAAACAGATCGATCAATATCAGCTCCAATAATCTCCGCATTTGGAAAATAATCGCGCCACATACGGAGACTGGCACCTGGGACGTATGATCTACCCACAACTGGTCCCATTAAAGGAATATTTCCAATGCCGATTTCAAGAACAGTCTGTAGGGTGTTTCGGTGCGCCTGAAGAAGTAGATGATAATCAGGTGTATATGAATGTAATATTTCAGGACATTTATCTGCTCCATATTTTTGCGCAAGTTGACAAAGTTCTGTGGCCATCTAAATTGTAGAGTTTTACAAGGTTTAGACCAATAGGTCTTGAATGAATACTTTAAGCATCGTTACAATACACAGATATAAAATGAATATTGTGATTCCTATGGCGGGTCAATCATCTCGTTTCTTTAAGGATGGGTTTACCGTACCAAAGTATTTACTTCCCATTAGTCAAAAAGATCCGTATATTACAATGATAGAAGGTGCGGCAGATAGTCTACACATGAATGGACGTTTAATCTTTATCATTCAACGTGAGCACACAATGTATGGAACTGATACTTTCTTGCGCAAGGCATATCCTGAGTCAGTTATTCTTTACCTAGAGAGATACACAGGTGGCTGTGTAGAGAGCGTGTATGAAGCAGCAAAGGGTTATATTGATAATGATATGCCGCTCGTAATTTCAAACTGTGATCAGTTTCTCGAATGGGATAGCACAGAGTTTCTTGAAATCTGCTCACAGCCGCATGTAGATGGATGTGTACTTACATATTATGCGACAACTGAGAAAAATAGTTATTGTAGTGTTGATTCTGAGAAACGATGCTTAGAGTTTCGTGAGAAAAAAGTGATTAGCGAACATTCGCTTGTAGGAGTTCATTATTGGAAACGCGGCAGTGATTTTATTGAATCCGCTGAAGATATGTTAAGCCGAAATGTGCGTGATGCTGGAGAATATTATGTAAGTACATCGTATAACTATCTTTTACAGAAAGGTAAATATATTACTATTTGCCCAATGAAAGATACAGAAGTGTATCATAGTATTGGAGTACCTGAAACATATTATGAGTTTCTACAGAAAAAAAATCCGATTCGTGTCAGTGAGTTGAACACAATGAAACGAGGATGGTTTATGGGAGATTTTCTGCCAACCGCATATTCTACAAAGGATGTAGAGGTTGGTATTTTAGAGCATAAGAAAGATGAGGTATGGCCAGCGCATCTTCACAAGAAGGGTGATGAGATTAATGTACTTATTGAAGGTTCTATGAAAATAAATAATTTAGAAATAAAGAAGGGGCAAATATTTGTGATTCCAAAGGGTCATTTAACAAAGGCCGTATTTCTAGAGGATTGTAAAGTTGTATGTGTAAAGATTCCGTCAGATACAAAAGATAAATATTGTTTTTAGTTTATCTGTTGATGATGAGTTCCATGATACTATTTTATGATGTATTATATTAAAACACTTTTATATAATATAAATGTTCTTTAAATTAGGTTTAAACAAATATATTATTTATTTTAAGTAATGTCTATAGAACTATCTGTAACTGTACATATAACATTTTTTTATAGAGAATTTCGTGAAAAATATCTTATTCAGGTTATTAATGAGTATTTAAGTAAATGGACTGTAAAAATGATGGATATATATATTCATACAAACTCTGAGTCTGCTCTCTCTATAAAAGAAAAATGTATTATTCCTCAATATATTTCACTTAATTTTATTAGACATTCTTTAGAAAATCAAGATCCATTTTTACTAACATGGAAATGTCGAACACTATTAAAACAACAGAAAGATATTTATGATATATATCTTTATATAGAAGATGATATTGGTATACCTGATAAAGCGCTACAATATTGGTTAAAATACAAAGATTCACTTCATACATCAAATATTGATGTGGGATTTGTTTTACTTGAAGAAAAAGACGCAAAACTATATTGTGCTAATATATTAATACCATCTAAATATCCATGTAAGATAGTAGATCGTATTTTTGTATGGAATCATCAGAACTATTGTGCATTTTGGATTTGTGACAAAAAAGAGTTTTCTCTTTTTGTTGAATCAAAGTTTTGGAATTTTCATGGTATTTTTCCAAATGGACCAGAAAATCCATCTATCTTTATTGCAGAAAACTCTGCAATAGGATTTAAAATGAACTATTTAGGAACATGGTATCCATTAGAAGATAGTCAAATATCAGATATATGCTATGTATATCATTTGCCTAATAACTATGTATCAAATGAAAAGTCAGAGTTTGGTAAGTTTCCTGTTGAGCGTATTACAGAAAATCTTGATCTATCAGTACTATATACTTTTACCAAAGATACACACAATGCTTAAAAACTATATGCTGGACATACTGCTTTATCAAGATCTACATGTGTATTATTAATATCATATACATTATTGAAATAGGGGTGTGCTAGTTTTATAAAACGTCCTACATTTGATTCATAATCACAAATACATATTGTTTTTAGTTTATCTGTGGATTATGGCTTCTATAATACTATTTTACAATAGGGAACATTTTCATATATAAATCGTGATATAAATAATAAATAACTTCTCCCCAAAGTATATAATCACTCCATCGTGTTCTATAGATTTCATTAGAAATATCTACTGCTTTTATATAATTATGTAATATAGTATTCTTGCGTAATATTTTAAGATTAAATCCAATAAAATTTGTACAGGGTGCTACATTAGCTATATAATCATTATGATGTGATTTAATACCTAAATTTTCAAACATAATGTGTGAAAACTGAGATAGATTTTTTGATACGATTTCATTATCTTTTCTCCAGTTACTATATATAAATGGTGTTGATTCTAATGTACTTAACATAACATCAACTGATGATTGAACACATACATCTTCATCGATTCGCAAAACATAATCATAGTCTTTTACAAACTGCCAAAAATCTACAAACCAAAATGAACACATGTGTCTATATCCTCTGGAGCCATAGATAAGTGTAGCAGGATCCATATTGATTATATTTTTTTCTTTCCTAAAAGCATATTCACCATTTACATCAATAAATTTAAATGATAGTTTAGGTGTAGCATATTTTATATAGATTTGATCACGTTCACTTATATTCCCTTCATGAAAGATTAGAATAGGTGTTGATATATCTACTAAATGATCACTTATTGCTTGATTTCTTTTAATAAGACTTGAATATTTTTCTAAAACTTTTCGTTCTATAGTAACTGGTAAACCTGGAGTTTTTGAGACGCTATAAAACATTGCGTACTCTCCTTGTATATCTTGTGCCATTACAGGTATACCTGTAGGTTCAGTATCATAAATATGTGTATATCCACGTGTAAGAACAGCTATACAAGATTTTTTTGTAGAATGATAAAATGGAAAGACATTTAGATTAAACTCAGGAAGATGTGATAGATTTGGGAAATCAAGGCTTTCGAGTGGAAATAAATCTGTATTAAGAGGTGGTTCACTCGCAAAGAATCTTTTATTTATATAGGTTACCTCTATTAAATCAGGAATATTCTGAACTGCTTGCTTTGAGTTATTAGCATGTACGTGTACTGGATAGTGTGTACAGGCTAACTTTTCTAGTGCTGTTATTTTATCTATAAGAGGTATACAAAGATTATTATCATTAATAAAATAAAGTTTGATAACAATTTGACTAAATTTTTTAAAATCAGATTCAGATAATGAGAGAATCCATGGATATTCGCCACCTTTAATATTTATTTTAAGGAAAATAGACTTGTATTTTTCTATAAGACCAAAAAGATTAGTATTTTCATTATCATTAATATTATTAATATTCTTTCGTATAAACGAAATACTTCTATTTTTTTTATAAGGGTACTTTTCTATAGTTCCATCAAAGGCAAAACTATTAAACTCGTTCATATTGTATTTTTGTATAAAATCATCAGAAAATGAATCATCATCTTCTATTCCTGCTGATATGTAACAATCATATGGTTGATTTAATAATCCAATTACATATCCTCCATCATTTTGTCTCCCTAGACGACATTTTAAAGATCTGTCATACTGAAACACTTTTAAACAATCAATATTCATATTTATATGAGAAGAATATGCTTTTGATATACCATTATATGTAAAGTAAAGATTCATACCTATAGGATTAATAGGAATATTTCTTTTATTAAATATAGATGTGTGAAAAGGTTCACGTTCTTTATCATAACATTCTTTATATATTATATTCTCGATTTCTTTATCAATTAGAGAAAATGCTCCCATATTGATAATATTTTTTGAAAATATAAATATTGCTTCATCCATGATAATCTCATACTCTATTTTACTATATCTATATGATATATCAACATATTCCCAAAATCCTATTCCATTTACAGAACCACCATATGCTATTCTCTTTGGACCACTATAGTTTCTCATTCGCGCATTTATTGATTTATCGCATAGTTTATTAAATTGTATAGATTCTAATAAATGTATTTCTGGACGTATTTTAACAAACCAATCATAGTCTAGTTCATGTCTAAAAGAGGATATAAAATCTGCTAGTTTACTAAGTTGTTGCTTTTCACATATTAATTTATATTTAAACTTAATAATATGTTCATAGTGAATAAAGTCATTTATTGATGATATACCCGCATACTCTACTGTATGTTCAGTTGATAGTATATCCATATAGTATTTTAATTTTTTAATATTATCAATGAGTGCTTCTCGCATATACTGTGATACTATAATAATAAGTATTCTCATTAATATATATACATATAAGATTCTTTAGACTTAAAATAGTTATTCCAATAGTTATATGTTTTATAATCATTTGGTGTACCCCAGCAGAGATAGTTCTTAACTTCAAAGACTTTTACTTTATATCCCCTTTGTATTAATGGATTGAGTAAATTATCTACATAAAACTCACCATTTGTACGAATATTATTTTTATAAATATCAGCTAAACCCTCCTTATAAGTAGAAATCTTTTTAAAAAACATGGTACCAATAATACAATGCGTTGCTTCTCGATCAGCAAAAGGCTTCTTAATAGAGACTTCACGTATAAATCCATTCGAATCTACATCCAGCCATGCGTACATGTGTGGATATAGTTTACTTGTAGGATTATTAGTAAATGACCATACAATCACATCAATTGAATTATCATCTACAAGTTTATAGTAATCAACCGGATTATAATATACTCCATTATCACACGCAGAGATTAAAATAGATTGTTCATTCGGTACATTTGATAATGCTAGATCACATGTACATGCCTGACCCTCAGTTATATCTTTAATAGAAAGAATAGATGTATTTAGAAAAGATCTAGAAAGGGTATGTTCAAGTGAATAGGTTTGTAGATGCTCTTCTAGACAAATAAATATAGTTTGTTTTGAAGGGGGTAAACACTCTACTGCTCGTACAACCATCGGTTTTTCTTCAACCGGTAAAAGAGGTTTAGGAAGTGTATATCCCTGTAGTTGAAATCGACTGCCGGCACCCGCCATTGGGAGTATAAGAAGAGTATCTTCAATTCCACGAAACTGTAATGGTGATTTTTTCCTATCAGCAAAGAACTGAGACCATGTCTTATAGATTTCAAGATCATTTGGAGTACCCCATTGAAGCATTTTCTCAATTTCAAAAATGCGTACTTTGAGTAAATCTTGAATCATTAATTTATACACAAGACTTACATAATATTCGCCATTTAGATTCATATCAAGATCCATTAACATCTGAAAATATTTCTTAACTAAGGCCCCACTTCTAAAATAATACGTTCCATTTGAAGCATATTCTGACATTTTATCTGTAGTAAATGGTTTCTTTTCTTGAATGTCAGTTACCCATAAATCAGTATGTCTCATAAAGGCATAGTTATCTGAACCTAGCATATGAGGATGAAACCCAATATAGGATGCAATCCCTCCATCTGCTTCTAAACTTCTCATATCTTGTAAAAAATCGCTATATCTCCATTGGGTTCCATAATCGCAATAGCTTACAATAATCTCTTCATTATCTGAAATCTGATCAAACACAAAAGATACTGCATGTACAGGACCTTTCCGACCCTCTACAGGAACACCTACAATAGTCGCGGTGGGAATCTTCTTTAGTAGAAGTTCTCGCATTGATGTTGTTTGAAGATGTTCTTCATTACAAATAAATGTAAAGTCGGTTTCTCCAGGAAATAAATCAATCACATGATATATCATAGGAACTCCATCAACTTCAATAAGAGGTTTTGGATCTGAATATCCTGCATTAAGAAAACGTTTACCAATGCCAGACATAGGAATAATAACTTTCATTTTAAAAGATACTCTATAAAACTTGTTTAGATAGCCTTTTTAAATCACATACATATGGACTATTAAGTCCATGATCTAATGGTGTAATTTCATTCTCTTCAGCCCATATTGAAATCATAGGAAAATCTTGTGAGAATCCTGCAACAGCAGAAGCCGCAACTTTAAGTTCATACTTACCATCCTTATAGTCATTTATCTCTCCAATCTGTCCATTATATGTAGCTCTCGAATAAAGAGGATACTTACCATCATGATACGCTAAACTACATATATCATCATAGGAAACCTGTGTATGATTCATTGAAAAGGCAAAGCGAGCATTGATTGTAATAAAGTGAGGAGTTAGCAGACAGTGTACAAGTGTACTTGGTGTAGCAAAGAGACAGTTACACATACCTCCACCAATCACACCTACAATATTCTTCGCATTCATAAAAAGTACTATTTTTTCAGCCATGGTTAAATCTTCACAAAATACTTCTTCATAGTTTTTCTTAGTAAGAATCTCTACAAGTCCATCTTCATTAATACATTTTCTGCGAGTTGTATAGTTTGTACCAATATTATCTTGATTTCTAGAAAGCCACGAGCGCCTTGAAACATAGATATTAGGCTTATTTGGTAAGGCCGTTACAAGTTTCATTGCACCAGATTGCATTCTCTTCCAAACTTCAAAGGCAAGAGGATGAGGTGTAGAGTTTGATTGACCACCATGTGTCATTGAGAGACCAACATAGATTTTCTCATACAGTACCCCACCCTCTGCAAATTTCCAAGAAGTAATACCCAACAGTTCTAAACTCTCGCGAACAAACTGAGGAAGTTCCTTCTTAGATGGATGCGATGTTGTAATGAGTAACTCTAAGTCAGGAATCTTCTCCTTTATCTTAAAATAATAATAAAGGTATGGTAGAGAATCGTAGAGAAAGTGGAAGTAGTTATCTACATTGTAACAAAAGAAAAAGACAGGCCTTGAGTATTGACTTGATTCTTCAATTATAGGAAGTATTCCAGTATATTTATTATTATCATAAAAACTATCACGTTGTAGAGACATAACTCGTTCATCATAAGGTGCTACTAAGTTCTTTCCATAAAGAAGCATGTTTGGATAGTGAAGATTGCGCCCAGTGAGAAGAACATACGGAAATAATTTATATCCAATTTTTCTTGATTCAAAAGAGTCAAGATAAGTAATATCTTCTTGTGAACGAATTGATTGAATAGTTATCATTCTATAGTTAGTATTTTTTATGCTTTAAATGATAAGATACGTGCTTTTTCCTTTGGATCATCTTCAAGACTGTACTGTTGTCTTTCTCCAATTTCGAGACAATTATCAAACTCTGCACTTATATAGGAATAAAACATCTGTTCTATAAAATCGGCAGATTTTGATGATGAAGATAGAAGATAATATTGATTCTTTCTGTAAAGAATAGTTGGTAGTTTTCCGTTCCATTTTAGTTTATAGTCTTCAAGACTTTCCTCTTCAAGATTACAGACAGCAGGTCCAAGGAATAAATGAAAATCTGGTGTATATCTAAGTAATACAGATTTACTGAAATCACCTGATAAAAGGAAAGAAGGTTTAATAAAATGACCAGCGCCTATTTGTGAGTAAAGTAGATGCATACACTTTATATCAGATGATTTCTTGTTAAGTAGAGAAAAAGCGCTATCTATTATTTCTATAAGTTTATTGATTGACTCTCCAAGAAAAATAACACCATGATTTGCTAAGAAGATAATAGACTCTGAAGAATAGTTTCTAACTATATAATCGCCAAGTATTTGACCTGGCTGAAAGTACGGTACAAAAAGAGCAGTAGGAAAAAGAGTTCTAAGCACTCCAAAATCTTTTGAGCATAAATCTTTCATCATTGCAGTTGGATGTATATGAATAATATACTTTGGCGGAAGTAAATGAAAGAAAATCTCCATACTCGGTTTTCCAGGTAGATCGCCTGAAATTATAGAATTATCTATAGGTATCTCTATATTATTAAGTATATCTAATGAACAGATAATATACCCTTTTGATTCTGTGGTTTCTGCCATCGCAAACCCAGATTTTTTTATGATGAGTTCAGTATCTGTTTTTACAGATATATTTCCACCTGTACCCTGAACATAATCAATACATGCTCCAAAAAGTTTTGATAAATAGATATATTCCAAAAGACCATTTGAAAGCATTAATCTATCGTTAAATAATACTATTAGTTTAGGCTGCGGTGAATTAAAATAAATTTAATAGTATATAGTTTTAAAAATGAAGTGTTTACTTGTTTTAGATGGAGAATCATTTAGAATAGGACCACAATTTACTAGAGTACGGAGTGCAAGCCTTGAAGGAATAAATAGACAAAAACTTGCAAGTTATTCACACTTACGTCTTATTAATTTTCTTAAAGATAAGTTTAATTGTGATACAGATGTATTAATTAGTTCATATAAGTTTAATGAACCATGTGATACTATGTTGATTGAATGGTATAAACCTTTTATAATAAAATTTATCTATTTTGATAGTTTATTTCAAGATGAAAATATATTTCATCAAGTTACAAATAGTATCGTTCAGTCATTTGACTTATCACAATATACGTTTGTATTGTTTATTCGTATAGATTACTACATTAAGAAATATTTTTTGCAGAGATTTACAAATATAGATGATTCTGTACGATATGTTCATATGGATTATAATGGAGGTGGAGTAGCCCATACAATAATATATTTACCAAAGATATATTTTCACTTATTAAACACACCAATTGAAAATAATTTTAGAGCCAAATGGAGTGGTCTAAATAATATTAAAGATACTGTTAAAACCGATTTATTTATTAACTCATATCATTCATGTGCTACAAATTTAAATTGGAATCCCCTATACAGTAATGTTTGTCGCGAGGAGAGTTTTTTTAGAGAAAATAAAGGAGAGCGCTATATAAATGGTGAAAAAGTACAAGGTCTAGAAGATACTGAATATGACCATTTAGAAAGAACAGATACAATTAAAGAGAATCTTCTATTAATTGAAGAAAATAGATTTGATATTTTTAGTTATTCATAATCATAAAACATTATTAGAAAAATAATAAATTGTAATAAACCCGTTGTTCCATCTTGAAATGGCATTAAAGGAAAAAAAGATAGATTATCTTGTAAGGATTTTAGTTTTAAAGATATATCAGAAGAAGTAATTGTATTCTTTAATGTATAAGATATTAAAGAATTTGATTTTAGAGATGTCTCTGAAAAGAACTCACAGAAAGGATGTACAAGTGAAGAAAGGGTTGGTGTCATTTCAACTTTTACAACAAGTTCTGAATTTTCAAGTATATAAGTAATAATTAAATCTGCGGCATCTTTTTGTGGTTGAATATACTTATCAGAATCCTCTTTTCTTTTTAAGATAGTCTCCATTATTTTGTCAAGTGTATAGTTTCGCTCTTTCATATCCCTCTTTACCTTCCAATCAATCTTCAAGTGCTCTTCAGTATTTAAGAATATTTTAAGATCAAGATCTTTTAATAAGTTTCTTTTATATAGAGTATGCAACCCGCATAAAATAAGAAAAGGTTTTGCACATGTTATTTTTTCTTGTAAAAACTTTCCAGTATCATGATCATATTCAACTAAAGACACATTACTTCCTATCTTTAATCGTAAAACATCTTCAGACATTCTTTCAAGATTATTTGCATCTGGATTTAGATGAGTATAATCTTTCCAGTGTTCATCATGACGTTCCCATTTATGATAAGAGTCAGTTTCAATTGACAAGTAAGATTCTTGTGGCAAGATTTCCTGTATATACTTCATAAAGGTTGATTTCCCAGATGCAGAGTCACCTGCTATAGCAATGACTTTACAGTCAGAAAGTGATAGTTTATAAGAAATAGACACTCGTATTACACTTATTTTTTTTATTGTAAGATAGTCATAGAGAAAATTTTCTGATTGATATTCGTGTGAATAAGATAAAGAGTTAAATAAACTACAATACTCTTTCATAATACTATAAGATCCAATCGCAAAATGATCATTGTAACTTGATGAGTCTAGATCAAAACCTTTTGGAATACATAGGTCAGTTTTAGATAATTTTTTAAGGATAGTAAGAAATTCATCTGGATTAATTAGTAGTTTAATATCAGGTCGCATCCTTATAATTAAGTCATATTCATCTGGTATAAAAGAAAAGCATTTTTGTATTCTGTACCATTGAATAATACTATTTTTTTGTTTTCTAGATAAGTTTTCTGAAATAGTAGGAAGATTTGTATCAATTAGAATAAGTTTATATTTAGGATTATTAAGTATACTAAGGAAAGTTTCGGGATTAAATATTTCATTTGCATAGTTCTCTTCAATATTTTCTTTTGGAAAATATAAGTAAATATCGTAATCTAAAAATCTATGCAGAGAATCAAGATATATCTTTAGATTTTTTGAGAATTGTCGTGGTATTCCTGTAATAAGAAAAGCAACCCTCATTGTGCATGTATGATATATTTTAAAGGAGTATAAATTACGCAAATATAGTATAGGTTTAATATTTAAACATTATTCTAATATATAATCTATGCAAGATTTAATATATGTATTGTATGCAAATACTGAGTATGATGATATACTTCAAATTCATTTAAAAAAACTTCTTGAATTTTTTCCATCAATTCCATATTGTATATGTATAAATGATAAAGATTATTTTAATACTAAATATGGTTCAATTTATAAACCACTAAATGTATACGAATATGATAACTCTGCTACATTTACTGAACGTATTAGAAGTTGTATATCTACTATAACAAGTAAATATATATTATTTATTCGTGAAACAGAAGTATTAACTAATAATGTAAATTATAATAATTTAAATGTATTAATGAATGCAATAAAAGAAAAAGATATTGATCAATTACGACTATATGTGTCTGGTATTCCTTATCCAGTATTAAATGAAGAGGTAATCCATGAAATAAACGAAGGATATTTCATGAGTTTAGCAACTGCAATATGGAAAAGAGAAAAGTTTTTACAGATACTAACAAAATATAAACATTTATCTTATAAAGAAATTGAAGGTGATGAGGTGCAGAATGAAACAAAAAAACTTAAAAATTATTATATTGCAATACCTAATGATCCAATCTTTTTAAAAGAAGGAGTTTCATTATCTTTTATATTTCCAGTAATACATCTTACTTTTAGAGGAAAATGGTGGTATACAAACAATCACAAACCATTTATAGATAAACTCTTATCAGAATTTAATATTGATATTAATACTCGTGGTGCATACTACGAAGATGACTTTATTAATCAATGATACGAAATCACATTGGAGTAAAACTCCAATATTGAAACTTGTTTCAATGTGATTTCTGAAGTAAGATCCGAAAATAAATTTATTCTCGGCAAA
>Ga0114963_10001589_pt1 | contig 15639 bp, 12 predicted proteins | sample C_131016_EF_Meta_FD_87019 | JGI IMG/M metagenome (GOLD analysis project Ga0114963, IMG submission 87019) | Freshwater microbial communities from Lake Croche, Canada to study carbon cycling - C_131016_EF_MetaG | ecosystem: Environmental > Aquatic > Freshwater > Lake | place: Lake Croche, Canada...
TGCGGGCGGCGGTGCACGTGCTGACCCTGTCGGCCACTCCGATACCGCGCACCCTGCAACTGGCTCTGACGGGGGTGCGCGAATTGTCGATGATTGCCACGCCGCCGGTCGACCGGTTGGCCGTGCGCAGTTTCGTGACACCGTTCGATCCGCTGATCATCCGCGAAGCCCTGTTGCGGGAACGCTATCGCGGTGGCCAGAGTTTTTACGTCTGTCCGCGCATCGAGGATATCCAGGAGGCCCGCGATTTCCTGGCGCGCGAGGTGCCCGAAGCCAAGGTGGCGGTCGCCCATGGGCAAATGCCTGCCACCGAGCTTGAAAGCATCATGACCGGTTTCTACGAGGGCCAATATGATGTGCTGTTGTCTACGGCCATCGTGGAATCCGGATTGGATATTCCGTCCGCCAACACGCTGATCGTGCATCGGGCCGATATGTTCGGTCTGGCCCAGCTCTACCAGCTGCGGGGCCGTGTCGGGCGCGGCAAAATCCGCGCCTATGCGCTGTTTACCGTGCCTGCCAGCAAGCCGGTGACCGATCAGGCCGAAAAGCGGTTGAAAGTGCTGCAATCGCTGGACGGTTTGGGGGCAGGCTTCATGCTGGCCTCGCATGATCTCGATCTGCGCGGGGCCGGCAATCTGCTCGGAGACGAGCAATCGGGCCATATCAAGGAGGTTGGTTACGAGCTCTACCAGAAAATGCTGGAAGAAGCGGTGGCAGCCCTCAAAGCCGGTGTGGGCGATGACGAGGACATTGCCGAGACGCAATGGTCGCCCTCGATCACCATCGGCACGCCCGTGATGATCCCGGAACATTATGTCGGCGATCTCACCTTGCGGCTCGGCCTGTACAAGCGGTTGTCCACCATGCTCGATCATGCCGAAATCGAGGGTTTTGCCGCTGAAATGGTTGACCGGTTCGGGCCTTTGCCGGACGAGGTCGAGCAGCTGTTCGCGCTCGTTCGCATCAAGGCCCTTTGCCGCCGCGCCAATATCGACAAGCTGGAGGCCGGACCACGCGGCATTATCCTGTCGTTCCGCGACAATTCCTTCACCGAACCCGAAGGCCTGATGCGCTACATCCAGCAACAGGGCTCGCTTGCCAAAGTCCGGCCCGATATGCGGATAGTGTTTATCGACGACTTCCCCAAGCCCGCCCAACGGCTGAAAGGCGCGGGCCGCATTTTGAAAGAGCTGGTCAAAATCGCCGAAGGCGGCAAAGCGGGAAGCTGATTGGGGAGGGCGTCAATCCCGCGCGATCAGCTCTTCCAGTGCGGCGTCGATGGCCATGGCAATGGTTTCGGGTGTTTCAGCACCGTTCACAGCGACTTTCGAACCGAAAATGAAGCAGGGGACACCGCGAATGCCCATTTGCTGGGCCTGCATGAATTCCATGCTGACGGTGTTCTTGTCATCATCGCTGGCCAGCATTTTGGCCACGCCTTCAGGACGCATCCCCGCGACATTGCCGATATCGACCAGCACCTCGTGGTCGCCGATGTCGCGGCCATCCTCGAAAAAGGCACGGAACAGACCGGAGACCACCTCGTCCACCAGACCGACATCATAGGCCCAGCGGATCATCCGGTGGGCATCCAGCGTATGCGGGGTACGATCGATGCCCGCGAAGTTGAAATGGATGCCTTCTTCGAGCCCGACAGTGGCAATGCGCTTGTGCATTTCGACAATTTTATGCGGATCGCCGAATTTCTGCAGCATATACATCTGCCGGTCGATCCCGCCCATCGGAATGGTCGGATCGAGCTGGTAGGGGCGCCACCGGATTTCGGTGGCCACGTCGGGGCGCAATGCCAGTCCCTTTTCCAGACGTTTCTTGCCGATATAGCACCAGGGGCAGATCACATCGGAAATCACGTCGATGGTCAGGATGTCGGTTTCGTCAAACATGGCACGCATTCCGCTCGAGAGAGAAATAAAATCAAAACAGGCCGTTCTATAGCCTGCCAAGGCGTGCTTGTCGCGCCCTGGCTTGGCTTATTGCCTGTCCTCCACCCAGAATGTTTCGGGGGCGGTGCCCAGCAAGGGCAACCGCGCCGGATGTTTGACGGTTGCCTTGCGGGCCATCCACAGGTCGGGCGCATAAAACAGCGGCACCACATAGAACCCTGACAGCAGCACCCGGTCCAGCGCATGGATAGCGGTCAGATAGCTTTCCGGCGTCCTGGCTGCCAGCACGGCCTCGATCATGGCATCGATGGCGGGACTTCTGGCCCCCGCATAATTCAACGAACCGTCCCGTTCGGCGGCTTTGGAGCCCCAGCGGTGGTATTGCTCGTTGCCGGGAGCGGGCGAGCCGGACCAGGTGAATTGGATCATCTCGAAATCGAAGGCCGACAGCCGACGCCAATACTGGATGTCGTCGATCAACCGGACTTTGACGGTGATGCCGATACGGGCCAGCGATTGGGCATAGTTGAGGGCCAGTTTTTCCTGCAACCTGCTGTTGACCAGCAGTTCAAAGGCAAACACCTCGTTGTTGCGGTTGATCAGCTGGCTGTCTCGCAAGGTCCATCCGGCCTGATTGAGCAGGGACAGGGCTTTGGCCGCGGCGTTGCGGTCACGGCCCGAACCGTCAAGCGCAGGGGGCTGCCATTGGCCTGCCAGAATATCGGGCCGCACGGCATCGGGAAACGGGGCCAGCAAAGCCCGCTCTTCGGTGCTGGCAGGCAGGCCGGCCGCCGACAGGGACGAGCCCGAAAAATAGCTGTTGGAGCGTCGGTACAACCCGAAAAACAGGCTGCGATTGATCCATTCGAAATCCAGCATCGTGCCGAGCGCTTCCCTGACCCGGAGATCGGCAAACAGCGGCTTGCGGGTGTTGAAGACAAAGCCGGTCATGCCTTTGGGAATGGAAACCGGCAGGACCTCGCGCAGGACGCGGCCGTCTTTGAGGGCCGGAAAGTCATAATCCTGCGCCCAGCGGGACGGGTTGTCCTCGATACGGACATCGACAAGCCCGCCCTTGAAGGCCTCGAACAGGGTATTGGAATCGCGGAAATAGTCGAAACGGATGGTTTGCGGATGATAGAGCCCGCGATAAATCGGCTTGGCCTTGCCCCAGAAATCGGGGTTCTTTTCATAGCGGATGCTTTCGCCCGCTTTGACCTCGGCCACCCGGTAGGGGCCTGAGCCGACCGGCGCAGTGAGGCTGGTTTCCTCGAAACGGGCGGCTTGAGTGGCATGTTTGGGCAGCACGGGCATCAAGGCGATGATCAGCGGTAATTCGCGGTCATGTCCCTCAAACCGGAAGCGGACGGTCAACGGATCCACCACGGTGATGGCGGTGATTTTGCCGTAATAGCCGCGAAAGGTTGGCCGCCCCTTGTCTTTCAGGAGCGCGAAGGAGAATTCCACATCCTCGGCACTGACCTGTTTGCCATCGGAAAAGCGGGCCTCGGGCTCCAGATGCACGGTCATGGTCGAGAAATCATCGGCCAGATCAACGCTTCTGGCCAAACCGCCATAGACCGAAAACGGCTCATCCGCTGAACGGATCATCAGGCTTTGAAACACCAGGCCCATCGGCGGGGCCAGACCTTGGGCGGCAATCCCGCGGATGACAAAGGGATTGAGCGTATCAAACACACCTTGTGCGCCAAACACGATCCGTCCGCCCGACGCAGCATCGGTTTGCGCATAGGGCAAGGGTTGATCGGCCCCAAGTTTGGGCTCGCCATGCAAGGCCAGACCGTGACGGCCCGTCCCTGTTGACGTGTCCTGTCCCAAAACCGGAGGACAGAAGGCTGAAACCCACAGCAAAAGGCCAAACACCAGGACTCTGGCAAAGCTGTTGGCAGCGGGGAGGGAGCACAATCGAATCGTCGATAACATGAGCATGTCCCCAGTGTTACCCGATCGGCAAAAAACGCGCAAAAATGAGGAATTTGCTGGAAAGGTGACAGGCAAAGGGATAAAGCGTTGTCATGTGTTTTGGCTGGCCGTGATTCGTATGGCTGATCGGGTTCAATCCCGTTATTGGGCAAAACCTGCATTTTAAAAGGATCCTGATGATGCTTTCTTCGAGAATTTTTGGAGGCCTTGTTGTGGCCCTCGCTCTGGTATTTGGTGCGGTGCAACCTGGTTCGGCCCAGCAGCCAGCCAAGCCGCCTGCCAAGCCAGCAGCACCTGCCCCTGCGCCAGCCGCTGCACCGCCCCCACCAGCTCCGACCCTCGTGCAGCTGAAGCCGGAGCCCTCCCAGCAGGAATGGCTGAAAGTGTGCGGCGAGGATCAGGTTGCCAAGAAGAAAGTCTGCTACACCACCCGTGATTTCGTGTCCGATCAGGACCAGCCTGTCGTGGCTGTTGCCGTTTATGACGTGCAGGGCGAGCCGCAGAAGGTCGTGCGCTTCCTGATGCCACTGGGTCTGTTGATGCAGCCCGGCATCCGCTTTGCGGCCGATCAGGGGCAGGGCATTCCCGGCAAATATGCCATCTGCTTCCCCAATGGCTGCTTCGCTGAAGGCGCTGTAAAAGAAGAAACGATTGCCGCCTTCAAGAAGGCGAATGTGCTGGCCATCAGCGTGCAGAACCAGTTCGGCCAGGAAGTGTCCTTCCAGGTGCCGATGGCCGGTTTCGGCAAGGCGTTTGATGGTCCTGCCATTGATCCTGCCATTCTCGAAGCCCAGCAGAAAAAGCTGGAAGAACAGATGCAGAAGCAGGCCGAAGAAATGCGCCAGAAAATGCAGCAACAGCAGGGTGGTGCCGCTCCTGCTCCAGCGCCTGCACCTGCCCCCAAGCAGTAAACAGGCCGCATCGGCTCAAACAAAAACCGGCTTTCGAGCCGGTTTTTTTGTGCGCGTGGTAAGGTGAAGGGCGCTGTCTGATCAGTCTACTAGAGCGCTGCCTGCGGCGGCTCAATTCATGTAATGCGTGCGGGCCTTGTAGCGGCCTTGTTCGTCAATATCGAACACTTCGGGGATCTGGGGGTGACGGACCGGCTCGTTGGAGGTGTCGGGCAGCAGATTCTGCTCGGACACATAGGCCACATATTCTGTTTCGGCGTTTTCGGCGAAAAGGTGGTAGAATGGCTGGTCCTTGGTCGGCCGCACCTCCTCGGGAATGGAATTGTACCATTCCTCGGAATTGGAGAATGTCGGATCGACATCGAATACCACGCCACGAAACGAGTAAATCCGGTGACGCACGATATCGCCGATTGCGTATTTTGCCTGACGTTCTTTCATGCCCCATGAGGTAATCTTTGCCCTCCGCTCTGTCAATAACAAGCGGGGGATGGGCCGTGAAATCTGGAGGACTTGGGTTGGTCATAAAGGGGAGGTGCGGCCTTCCCCTTGGTGCATCAACCTCAAAACCCGTAAACCGCTGCCAGGTCCGGATCGCGGCTGGCTACGAAGCGGGCGAGGTCGACGATGACTTTGGCTTGCTTCCAGGTTGCATCGTCCTGCATCTTGCCGTCGATCATGACCGCGCCCGCACCGTCCGGCATGGCGTCGAGAATTTTGCGGGCGAAGGCGACTTCGTTTCTGTCGGGGCTGAAGACCGATTTGGCGATGCCGATTTGCGAGGGGTGCAGGGTCCATGCGCCCGCGCAACCGAGCAGGAAAGCGTTGCGGAACTGGGTTTCGCAGGCCTGCGCATCGGCAAAATCGCCAAAGGGGCCATAAAAGGCTTTCAAACCGTTGGCGGCACAGGCATCGACCATTTTGGAGATGGTGTAATGCCATAAGTCCTGCTGGTAGACGGCACGGGGCTGGCTGCCATCGGGATCGGCCAGCACCTTGTATTCGGGATGGCCGCCACCCACACGGGTGGTCTTCATGGCCCGGGAGGCTGCCAGATCGGCGGGGCCCAGACTCATGCCGTGCATGCGCGGGGAGGCGGCGGCAATCTCCTCGACATTCTTGACGCCTTCGGCGGTTTCCAGAATGGCATGGATCAGGATGGGTTTCTTTATTCCGTGGCGGGCTTCCAGCTGGGCCAGCAACTGGTCGCAATAATGGATGTCCCAGACACCTTCCACCTTGGGCACCATGACGACATCGAGCTTGTCGCCGACCTCGCCGACAATTTCGGTCAGATCGTCGAGCACCCACGGGCTGTTGAGCGCGTTGATGCGGGTCCACAGGCCGGTCTGTCCGAAATCATTGGCTTTGGCCATGGCGATGAAGCCCTTGCGGGCTGCGACTTTTTGATCGAGCGGGATGGCATCTTCAAGATTGCCCAGCACCACATCGACCTCGTTGATCAGTTCGGGCACTTTGGCGCGGACTTTTTCGATGTGGGGCGGGACGAAATGGATCATGCGTTCCAGCCGCACCGGCAATTCGCGCAAGGGTTCGGGTGCGCCAATGGCCAGAGGGCGGAAAAAGGACCGTGCAAGTTTCATCGCCATCTCCATCGGCAGGGCATGACCGGCGCGCTGTCAGGGCCAATCGACTGTGTGCAGCCCTCTATGATCATCAGGCATGACAGGTTGGCAAGTCACCTTTGGGAGCATTGACGGCAAAATAGGGAGAGTGTTTGGCCGATTTTTGCTGGAAACGACCGCATCACCCCCAGCGGCGATGGCCCCACATCCATTGTCCGGGTGTCTCGCGCACCCATGTTTCGAATTGCGCCTGAATATTGGCCGTTGCGGCCAGAATATCGGCCTCACGATTGTCGGTCTGCGGCACCTCGATCAATTCGCAATGGATGGTGTAATGGCCGGGTGACTGGCGCAGCACCCGTGCCGCCACCAGCGGCAATTTGCGGCCGCGCGCCAAGAGTGCCGGAAAGGGGTTGCTCGGGGCAGGGCGGCCGAAAAACGGCACGGCCAGCCCGCGCCCTTCGCGCACATCGGCCAGCAGGGCGACGGTCTCGCCTTCGCTGACCACCCGCATCAGGCCTTTGACGGCCTCATGGCCCTTGCTGAACAGGCCTTTGGGGTAATAATCCACCCGTAAAGCGCGGATCATCTCGTCAACAAGCGGGTTTTTGATGCGCTGGTAGACACCGGCCAAGCGCAAGCCCTGCTGCCGGGCCGCTAGCGCATTGATCTCCCAATTGCCCATATGCAGCGAGACCATGACCAAGCCATGATGCGAGGCCATCGCCTTGGCTGCGGCATCGGAGGCCGTGAGGGTCATCCGCTCGGGTTCGCGGGCGATCCGGTCGAGATGGAAGCTCTCGGCAAAGGTTGCGCCCAAGGTCGACCACATATCCTGCGCGATGGCGCGGCATTCGGCTTCGCTTTTCTCGGGAAAGGCCAGTGCCAGATGGGTCATCGCCCGTTTGTGGCGATAGAGTTTGGGCGCGAGAACACGCCATAGCCACGCCGAAAACCGCGAGGCCGTTTCGAGCGTCATGGAGCGCATCAGTCCCATGACCAGTCTGAAGCCGAGGGCTTCCAGCCGCGACCAAAGCCCGAACGGCCCCAGGAGTTTGGGGTGGTTGTGGCTGACAGGGGGAGCGGAGGGATGGGGAGCTGGATCGGACAAAACGGGGCAGGGCCTTTTTGAAAAAGCGGATCACTTCTGGCCTTGGCTATCACGGCTTGATCTGTGGTGAAAGGGTATCGGTTTGCATCGGTTCGTGCATGGCGGCTTTGCTATGGTCTCGCAAGACAAATGGGTGCCAAGCCGCTAGAAGGAGAACATAGCCCTTGGTGGCTCGGGATGATGGCTTAAGGGAGCCAGTGCTTTGGGCGACGTTCTTTCTCTGGCAATGCCATTTTTCGGATTGATTTTTTTAGGCTTTTTCTGCGGCAAGCTGGTAGCTTACCCCGAAGAAGGCCTGAAATGGATGAATTTTTTCATCATCTATGTCTCGCTGCCCGCCATGATGTTCAAACTGGTTTCTGCGGCGCCGGTCGAGCAGCTGACAAATTGGCCCTTCGTGCTGGGAACAACGCTGTCAACCCTGCTGGCTTTTGTGCTGGCTTTCGGGGTCGGGTTGTTGTCAACGCGTGACATCCGCATGGCCACGGTCCAGTCGGTGGCGGGGGCCTATGCCAATATCGGCTATATGGGGCCGGGCCTGACCTTGGCGGCTCTCGGCCCTTCGGCGATCGTGCCGACGGCTTTGATTTTTGTGTTCGATAATACCCTGCATTTCACTCTTGTGCCGTTTCTGATGGCCTTGGGCAGCGGCGGGCAGATGCGGATCGGCCAAACGGTCTGGTTCGTGCTCAAACGGGTGCTCACCCATCCGTTCAATATTGCCACGGCATTGGGACTGTTGGCGGCGAGCACCCATTTCGTTGCCCCTGCGCCGATCGAAACCATGCTGGTCTTTCTCAAGAATGCAGCCGCGCCTTGCGCTTTGTTTACGCTGGGTGTGACGGTGGCGTTGCGGCCGCTCAAGACGGTGCCGGTTGAACTGCCGGCTCTGGTAGGGATCAAATTGGTGCTGCATCCGCTGATTGTCTGGCTGGTGCTGTCATGGCTGGGTGATTTCGGCTGGGAATGGACCATGACGGCAGTCTTGATGGCCGCTTTGCCGCCCGCTCTCAATGTGTTTGTGATCGCCAACCAGTACAAGGTCTATGTCGAGCAGGCCTCGACAGCCATTCTGGTCGGAACAGTTCTGTCAGTGGCCTCCGTCACGGGCCTGTTATGGCTGATGAGCAACCATTTGTTGCCGCAACGCTTTGTCTGGCCGTGGTGAATCCCTAACGCCCGATGCCCTGCCGCATAACGAATTGTCTGAGCGGACCAATCGACGCCAGTGCCAGCAAGCCCGCGCCTCTGGCAAAATCAACCGGCAGATAGGGGCTGAGCAGCGAGCGGTTGAGCATATCCACGCCGAGGCTGCGGGTCGAAATATCCTTGAGCCGCAAGGCCTGATAGCGTTGCGTGGCCTCGGCTGACCCTGCATCGAGGCTATCATCCAGGCAGGTGAGCAGATCGCTGATGTCGCGCAGGCCCAAATTGAGCCCCTGCGCGCCGATCGGAGGAAACGCATGGGCGGCATCGCCCATCAAGACGCAGCGCGGGGCGGTAATGGTATCGATCCTGTCGATGCCCATGCCGATCTTGCCGCGCGGTCCCGCCAGTTGCATTTTGCCCAGCATAGATTGGGCCTGATCCTCGACCGCACGGCCGAAGGCTGCATCATCCATGGCTGAAAGAGTCTCTGCCTTGTCGGGAGCCGTCAGCCAGACCAGACTGGAGCAACGTCCGGGCAAAGGGACCAGGGTGAACGGCCCGTGTCGGGTGTGGAATTCGGTGGATGTGCAGCGATGGTCACGCTCGTGTCTCAGGATGCCAGTGATAGCCACTTGCGGATAGGCCTTGTGGGCCACAGCAATTCCGAGGGCGGTACGAATGGCCGAGCGTCGGCCGTCTGCGGCGACCAGCAAAGGCGTCTCGAGAGGGGCATGATTGGCCAGTATCACCTGACGCAAGCCATCCCCGATTGTTGTGCCGGTCACCTGATCGTTGAGGAGCGTGATCGCCGGATGCGCGGACACGCGGGCCGTCAGGACTGCCAGCAAAGCGTGGTTTTCGATATTGATGGCAAAGCAGTCCAGTCCCAATTCGCGAGCCTCGAAGGCCACGGAAGGCGGGCGGAACAGGCTGCCGCTATCGTCGATCAACCGCAGGGTTTCAAGCGGTGCGCCTGTCGTGGCCAGAATGTCCCCGAGCCCCAGCGAACGCAACAAATCGAGGGATTGCGGCATCAGGGCTACCGTGCGCCCGTCAGGAGGAGGTGTCTGGCCACTGATGACAGTCACCGGCCAGTCGTGTTCCGCCAGAGCCAGCGCGGCCGCCAAGCCGACCAGTCCGCCTCCGGCCACGACAATCGGGGCCGAAGCGCGTGGCATGCGGGCGGGGGATGGAGAGGCTTCGGACATCAGACTATACCTTGGATAAGTTCAACAACGGGTGGTGTGGCATCGGTCAGCCCGTTCAGGGGCCTTCCGCCACAATTTTGCCGAACGGGCTTGATAATGCCCAGAACGACAACAGATTATCAACGCTTTGTTTATATTGATCTGTCAGGAAAGACCTTGCTGTGCCCGTTCAGGCCGCAGCGGGACCATAGTGATATTTAGGATGTTTGAAAGATCGGGCAAGTGATGACACGTCAAGCTACCAAATCCGGCATGTCGCGGATCAACCTTTCGCGCAGACAAGTCAGCCTGTCGGCCCTGGCGCTTTTGCTGGGTGCATCGGGACTGCCGAAGCAGGTCTGGGCGGCTCCATCAGAGCCTGCCAGCCAGCAGGCCGAATGGGGTCAGACCTATGATGCCGCAGCTTCAATGAAAATCCAGCAGTCGCAAAGCCCGATTCTCTCGCCATCCACCTTCGCGGCGACCGAAGCAGCCATCGAGCAAATGCACAATGTCGTCGCGCAAGGCGGTTGGCCGCAAATGCCCAAGGGCAATCTGAAGCTCGGCATGCGCGACAAGAATGTGATTGCCCTGCGCCGGCGCCTGATTGCCAGCGGTGATCTGGATGCCAGTCTTGGCAATTCCAATGTCTTTGATTCCTATGTCGAGGCAGCATTACGCAAGTTCCAGGGGCGCCATGGCCTCTCGTCGAGTGGCGAATTCGGCGCACAGTCACTGACGGCAATGAATATTCCCGCGGATGTGCGGTTACGCCAGCTCGAAATCAACCTGGTGCGTCTGCGCTCCTATGCCGCGTCGCCGGGCTATCGTTTCGTGGTTGCCAATATTCCCGCCGCCATTGTCGAAACCGTCGAGAACGGGCAGGTCGTGACCCGCCACGCCGCCGGTGTCGGCAAGATCGACCGCCAGTCGCCCGTCATGACCACACGGGCCACCGACATCAATTTCAATCCGTTCTGGACGGTGCCCGCCTCGATCATCCGCAAGGATCTGATCCCCAAAATGCAGGCCGATCCCAAATATCTGACCGACAACCATATCCGCGTCTATGATCGGAATGGTCAGGAGGTGGAACCCGGACGCATCAACTGGCGGTCGGACGAGGCCACCCGCTATGTGTTCCGTCAGGATACTGGCGGCGAATTCAATTCGCTCGGTTTCGTGCGCATCAATATCGCCAATCCCTACGGCGTTTACATGCATGACACGCCCGCCAAGGGCATTTTCGGCGATGATTTCCGTTTTGTATCCTCGGGCTGCATGCGACTGCAGAATGTGCGTGACTATGTGACATGGCTGTTGAAAGATACGCCGGGCTGGACACGCGACCGGATCGACGAGGTGATTGCCTCGGGCCAGCGCATCGATGCGCGCCTGACCCAGACGGTCCCGGTCTATTGGATCTACATCACAGCATGGGCCACGCCCGAAGGCACGATGGAATTCCGCGACGATATCTACAACAAGGATGGTTTGGGTGCGGTGCCGGTGGCCGCCGCCATATCGGATCAGGATTGAGCATAACAAAGGCAAAACAAGGGGCTCGTATCCCTTGTTTTGCAAGGCCGATCTCCATTTTTTCTCCTTGCAATCATTCATGCGCCGTTTCATAACCCGAATATTAATGCGAGGGGGTACGGTGCATGGCAAAAGTTTACTCAGACGCAACTTCGGCTTTGGCAGGCTTGCTGAAAGATGACATGGTCATCATGGCTGGCGGCTTCGGTCTGTGCGGCATTCCGTCTTTGCTGATCAAGGCGATCCGCGAATCCGGCGTTAAAAATCTCACCATCATTTCCAACAATGCCGGTGTGGATGGCGAGGGCCTCGGCCTTTTGCTCGAAACACGCCAGGTCAAAAAAATGATCTCATCCTATGTGGGTGAAAACAAAACCTTCGCCCAGCAATATCTGGCTGGCGAGCTGGAAATCGAATTCAACCCGCAAGGCACGCTGGCCGAACGCATTCGGGCAGGCGGCGCGGGGATTCCGGCATTCTACACCAAAACCGGTGTCGGCACGCTGATCGCCCAGGGCAAGGACGAGCGCGAGTTCAATGGCGAGAAATACGTCATGGAAACCGGCTTGCTGGCCGATCTGGCGGTGGTGCATGCGTGGAAGGGCGATACCGAAGGCAATCTGGTCTATCGCAAATCGGCGCGCAATTTTAATCCGATGATGGCCACCGCCGGTAAAGTCACCGTGGCGCAGGTCGAGCATCTGGTCGAATGCGGCACGATTGACCCCGACCACATCATCACCCCGGGCATTTTTGTGCAGCGGATTATCCATGCGGCCGGTCTTGAGAAGAAGATCGAGCAGCGCACCGTGCGTCAACGCGCTTAAGAGGGAGGCTGATCATGGCTTGGACACGCGAAGAAATGGCAGCCCGCGCGGCAAAGGAATTGCGCGACGGCTATTACGTCAATCTCGGGATCGGTATTCCGACCCTTGTTTCCAACTACATTCCCGACGGTATGACCGTGCAGCTGCAAAGCGAGAACGGCATGCTCGGCATGGGTCCATTCCCTTATGAAGGCGACGAGGACCCCGATCTGATCAATGCCGGCAAGCAGACCATCACCGAATTGCCGACCACCAGCTATTTCAGCTCGGCCGACAGTTTCGCGATGATCCGCGGCGGCCATATCGACCTGTCGATTCTGGGCGCGATGCAGGTGGCCGAAAACGGCGATCTCGCCAACTGGATGATCCCCGGCAAGATGGTCAAAGGCATGGGCGGCGCGATGGATCTGGTCGCGGGCGTCAAAAAGGTCGTCGTGCTCATGGAACATGTCGCCAAGGAAGAGAAAAAGCTTTTGAAGCGCTGCACCCTGCCGCTGACCGGCGCCGGCGTGGTCAATATGGTGATCACCGATCTGGGCGTGTTCACAGTGGGCAAAGACGGCATGACCGCCATCGAAATCGCCCCGCATGTGACCCGCGAGGAAATCTCCAGCAAGACCGAAGCCTCTTTGCGCTTTGCGGATAACCTCGTCCAGCATTGAGGCGGGCTTAATCTCTCATCAATAAAAAAACCGGCCTGGGTGTTCAGGCCGGTTTTTTTATTGAATGGGGAAGCCTCAAGCCTGTTTGGAAGCCTGTTTGGCCTTGGCCTTCTGGATCGCCTGCCAGACCAGCTGCGGGGTAGCTGGCATGTCGATATGGGTGATGCCATAGACCGACAGCGAATCGACCAGTGCATTCATGACCGAGGAGAGCGAGCCCGCGCAGCCCGCTTCGCCGCAGCCCTTTGCGCCAAGCACATTGGTTGTGGCGGGCACGGAATGATAGCTGACGCTGAAAGGCGGGGTCATATCGGCGCGGGGCAGGCCGTAATCCATGAAGGAGCCGGTGACCAGCTGTCCATCCTCGTCATAGACAGTGTGTTCGAGCAAAGCCTGCCCGATGCCCTGCATCACCCCGCCATGCAACTGGCCTTCGACCAGCATCGGATTGATGACCGTGCCGAAATCATTGACCGCCGTATAGCGTGCAATCGTCACGGTGCCGGTGTCGGGATCAACCTCGACCTCGGCGACATGGCAGCCATTGGGATAGGCCGAGGGGGCCTCCTTGTGGATGTGGTCGACATCCAGCGTGGCAGGCACATCGGCGGGGAGGGCAATCAGCCCATCCTGCAGGCGGCGGTTGAGATCCATGATGCCGATGCCGCGGTCAGTGCCGGCAATGCTGAAACGGCCAGAGGCAAATTCGATATCGCCGACGCCGGCTTCCAGCGCATAGGATGCGATGAGCTTGCCGCGCTCGATGACCAGATCGCCCGCCTCGGAAAACGCCGCGCCGCTGGCCATGATGGATTTTGAACCACCGGTGCCACCACCCGCGATCAGCCGGTCGCTGTCGCCCTGCACCAGCCTGATGGCTTCAAACGGCACGCCGAGCTTTTGCACCACCACCTGTCCGAAGGCGGTGGTATGGCCCTGTCCGAAATCGAGCGAGCCGGTCAAGAGCGTGATGGTGCCATCTTTTTCGAAATGGATGCCGCCCATTTCGTTCATCGGCGGGGCCGTGACTTCGAGATATTGACCAATTCCCAAGCCACGCAACAGGCCCTTCTTGCGGCTTTCGAGACGGCGCTTCTTGAACCCCGCCACATCGGCCTGTTCGAGCGCCTGATCCAGCACGGCGGTAAATTCGCCTGAGTCATACAAGGTGCCCGCCGGGGTTTTGAACGGCATTTGCGCGGGCTTCACATGGTTGCGCTTGCGCAAGGAGGTGGAAGATATCCCCATTTCGCGCGCGGCCTGCTCGATCAGCCGTTCCATGTAGTAATTGCCTTCCGGCCGTCCTGCCCCGCGATAGGCGGCGATTGGCACAGTATTGGTAAAGGCACAGCGGATATGGGCGGCTATCAGCGGGGTTTTATAGACGCTCATGATGTTCTTGACGACGTTCAGCGTCGGCATCATCGGCCCAAATGGCGACATATAACCGCCGAGATTGCCATAGCCTTCGATGCGGAGCGCCAGAAAATGGCCCTTGCTGTCGAGTGCCAGTTCGGCTTCGACCGCGCTGTCGCGCCCGTGGAAATCCGACAGGAAGCTGTCCGAGCGGCGGTCAGCCCATTTCACGGGCTTGCCCAGCTCGCGCGCCGCGTGCAGCAGGCAGACATATTCGGGGAAAACCGAAATCTTCATGCCGAACGAGCCGCCGACATGGCCTGTCAGGACATGCACCTTGTCCGGCGTCACCCCGAGCACCGCACTCAGATTGTTGCGCATGCCGAACACGCCTTGCGAATTGGCGTGGATTGTAAAGCGGCCCGATTTTTTGTCGTAATCGGCGACAGCGGCGCGCGGCTCCATCGCCGCCACCACAATGCGGTTGTTGGTAAGTGCCAGCCGCGTCACATGCGCCGCCTTTTCGAATACCGTATTGACAGCTTCCATATCGCCAAAACCGAAATTGAGCGCGACATTGCCGGGCACGTCATCATACAACTGCGGCGCATCTGCTTTGACGGCCTCGCGCGCGTCTGTCACAGCCGGGAGGGCTTCCAGATCAAGTCGGACCGCTTCTGCCGCATCAATGGCCGCGCGGTGGGTTTTGGCCACCACCATCGCCACGGGGTCGCCGACATACCGGACTTTGTCATCGGTCAGGGCCAGACGCTGTGTGCGCAGCATCGCCGAGCCATCGGCATTGGTAAACGGCAGGATGCAGCGGATCGGGCCATAGCCGCGCGCGCTCAAATCCTTGGCGGCATAGATTGCCACCACACCCGGAACTGCGAGCGCATCAGACGTTTCGATCCCTTTGAGGACGCCATGGGCAATCGGCGAGCGTACCATCACGCCATAGAGCTGGCCCGGCAGGTTCACATCATCCGAATAGCGGCCTTCCCCGCGCAGCAGCACGGGATCTTCACTGCGGCGAACCGGCTGGCCGATGCCGAATTTCTGGATACCAAGGGCGGCTGGATCAAGCTGGATGGTCATAGGGGGCTGTTCCTGCTGTCGATGTTCTTGAAAATCTTTGACCGTATCATCACGTTCGATGCCATATTCTGTAATGATCTTACGGGATTTGCAAAGCATGGATTGCTCCAATTATGCAATCGGACCGCATAGCCGCTATGTTTTTTGAAGTTTACGGCCTTCATTTCCGGTTCAGCGTGGCAAATGTGCAAAGTTCATCGTTTGGGGCTTGTCAAACCGCCCCTGTTTCGCTAATGAGCGGCCTCTAGATGTTTTCGCCAACATCACGGAGCCGATGCATGCTCCTGTTGGGGGATAGTTCAACGGTAGAACTACGGACTCTGACTCCGTCAATCTTGGTTCGAATCCAGGTCCCCCAGCCA
>Ga0114963_10001591_pt1 | contig 15632 bp, 15 predicted proteins | sample C_131016_EF_Meta_FD_87019 | JGI IMG/M metagenome (GOLD analysis project Ga0114963, IMG submission 87019) | Freshwater microbial communities from Lake Croche, Canada to study carbon cycling - C_131016_EF_MetaG | ecosystem: Environmental > Aquatic > Freshwater > Lake | place: Lake Croche, Canada...
AATCGGGCGAGCACTGCGCAGTTGGATAAATCGAGTTCCCGCGGGGCGCCGCAGCAATGCGATCTGTGCCTCGCCAATGGACTGGGTGTAGCCCATAGCTAGGTCCGCAAACACTTTGGCGCTAGCAATGCCCGCCTTCAGGCTATCTTCTTCCTGCGGTGTGATGTTCAAAATATCGATTTCTGCGACCAGGTTTTGTCCCAGGTAAGACCGCACCGCAATAGGTGCTAGCGTCATTGCATCGGCATAACTGGCAAAAAGCGCCCCGGCCAAGCAGAAAATGGCCGCTTGCGTAATGGCTCTCAAAGTGCGCGTCCCACCCATGATTCCCCCGTGATGTTCAGCTGTAAAAAAATAATCAAATTAATTATATTAATAAGAAAAAATATTAATTTTCAGAGCTTGAAAATCCACGGATTTGGGCGCCATGCAATGGGCACCGGCCAAAACAGGTAAGGATGGCGGAGGCTGAAATTAAGCTTCCAGCAGAATGCGCAACATGCGCCGCAGCGGTTCGGCAGCGCCCCAAAGCAACTGGTCGCCGATAGTGAATGCACCCAGATATTGCGGCCCCATAGCCAGTTTGCGGACGCGGCCTACTGCGATATCCATGGTGCCAGTAACCGCCACGGGCGTTAGTTGGTGCACGCTGTCCATACGGTTATTGGCCACAAAGCGGACCCACGCGTTATCATTTTTTAACATATCTTCAATGTCGGAAAGCGGCACATCGCGCTTCATTTTGATGGTCAGACTCTGGCTGTGGCAACGCATGGCACCAACGCGCACACAGATGCTGTCTATGGGCACGGGATGGTCTTGGCGACCCAGAATCTTATTGGTCTCGGCGCCGCCTTTCCACTCCTCTAGGCTGGTACCGTCGCCTCGGTCGCTGTCTATCCAGGGGATGAGGCTACCGGCCAGCGGCGCCATGAAGTTTTTGGTTTCTTGCGGCGAGAGCGCGCGCTGGGTCGCAGCCACCTGGCGGTCGATCTCTAATATCGCACTAGACGGATTGTCTAATTGTGCGCGCACCGCGCTGTTGAGCCTGCCCATTTGGGTCAGCAACTCGCGCATATGCTGCGCACCGCCGCCGCTGGCTGCCTGATAGGTAGTGGCCGTCATCCATTCCACCAGATCGGCCTTGAACAAAGCGCCTAGGCCCATCAACATACAACTCACGGTGCAGTTGCCGCCGATATAGTCTTTCACGCCGCGTGCCAGTGCGGCATCGATCACAGGCCGGTTCACCGGGTCCAAAATGATCACCGCGTCATCCTTCATACGCAAGGTTTTAGCGGCATCAATCCAGTAGCCTTTCCAGCCCGCAGCCCTCAGTTTCGGATAGACCTCGGTGGTGTAATCGCCGCCCTGGGCGGTGATGATGATGTCGCAGCGTTGCAATGCTTTCAGATCGAATGCGTCCTGCAAGGCTGTTTCATTTTTGGCAAAGGAGGGCGCTGCACCACCGCTGTTGGAAGTGGAGAAAAACAGAGGCTCGATCAGGTCAAAGTCGCCTTCTGCCTGCATCCGGTCCATCAACACCGAGCCGACCATGCCACGCCAGCCGACCAGTCCTACTAACTTACTCATTGCATTGCCCTTTCAAAAAACAGTGTCTGACCTGACTGTTTTCCCGGCTCGTCTGGCCGGGGGGCGCACGACGAACCGGGCTGTGTCAGCCGGTCGTAGTTTTGGTAACGATTGCGCGCACACCTGCACGTGCCGTAAGGGCCGTGGCGGGATTCAAAGTGAACAGGTGGGCGCTAAACATGAAAGGGATTGTAGCTTCACTTTCTGAGGGCTTGCCTACAGTCTTGGTGGACTTCGTTTGAGAAGAGCTGACCTCAGAAATTAGAAAAAATTATCAAATTAAAAAGTAATGACTCTATGATGTGGGCGCCTGCGACACGATACTTTATGCCCCTCCTATGCCCTTAGTTACACCGGAACTCATGAAGAATGCCCGAAATAGTGTCTTGTGTTGGCTTGCAAGCGCCGATGCCCGCGGTCAACCCAATGTGTCGCCTAAAGAAATATTTACTTTCTATGGCGCAGAGCATTTGCTGATTGCCAACATTGCCTCACCAAACAGCGTTCGCAACATCGCCGTCAACCCACGCGTGTGTGTGAGTTTTATCGATGTATTTGTTTAAAAAAGGTTTCAAGGTCTCAGGAAACGCTCGAAACGTTTTTAAACGGGACACGGATTGTGAAAAATGGGCCACGCCTTTGACGGCTATGGCAGGGCCGCGTTTTCCAATCCGAAGTGTCATTGTTATCCGCGTCACTCAGTGTGAGCCAATTCTCGCCCCAAGCTACCAGCTCTACCCAGACGAAACCACAGAGCAGGCACAAGTTGCATCGGCTATGCGGGCTTATGGTGTGCAGCCCGTGGCGGATCGGCTTTAGCCTAAAGCTTTCACCACTGCATCGCCCATCTCGCGCGTGCCGACTTTGCTGGTGCCGGGGCTGTAGATGTCGGGGGTGCGAAGACCCTGCGTGAGCACGGCGTCTACGGCTTTTTCTATGCGGGAGGCCGCTTCTGGCTGTTTCAGACTGAAGCGCAGCATCATGGCGGCGCTCAGGATCGTCGCCAAGGGGTTGGCGACGCCCTGACCGGCAATATCAGGTGCGCTACCGTGGCTAGGTTCGTACAGGCCTTGGTTGCGACTGTTCAGGCTAGCCGAGGGCAACATACCGATAGAGCCGGTTAGCATGGAGGCCTCGTCACTCAGAATATCGCCAAACATATTGCCGGTGACGACCACGTCAAAGCGCTTGGGCTGTTTGACCAGCTGCATGGCTGCGTTATCCACATACATATGGTCCAGCGCTATATCAGGGTAACCTTGGCCCACTTCCGTCACAACGTCTTTCCAGAACTGGAAGGTTTCTAACACATTGGCTTTGTCCACGCTGGTGACGCGACCTTCGCTTCCCGCAGCTTTGCGGGTGCGTGCTGCCTGGAAGGCCACATGGGCAATGCGTTCAATTTCGGGCTTGCTGTAGCGCATGGTGTCAAAAGCTTCTTCGGCGCCGGGGAAGTGGCCGTCGCTGGCGATACGTCTACCACGCGGTTGGCCAAAGTAGATGTCGCCGGTCAGTTCGCGGATGATGAGGATGTCCAGGCCGGAGATCAATTCAGGCTTCAGGCTCGATGCATTAACCAGCTGCCCATAGCAAATAGCCGGACGGAAATTGGCGAACAAGCCCAGGTGCTTGCGCAGTCCCAAAATCGCCTGCTCGGGGCGCAAGGATCGCTCCAGCGTGTCGTATTTCCAATCGCCCACCGCGCCGAACAAAATCGCATCGGCATCTTTGGCCAATTGCAAAGTCGAATCGGGAAGCGGGTGTCCATGCGACTCATAAGCGGCGCCACCAACCGGCGCGCTTTCCATGGTGAAGGACAGGTCCAAGGCTTTGAGCACCTTGATGGCCTCGGCCACAATTTCCGTCCCTATGCCGTCGCCGGGCAGTATTGCGATTTTCATGTAGGTGCTTTCAGATAAGAGATTTACATGGTGTGCGCTAGCCAGGGCTTGGTGGCCAGGCGCTGCGCTTCAAAGGCACGGATTTTGTCGGCGTTGCGCAGCGTCAGGCCGATATCGTCCAGACCGTTGAGCAGGCAGAACTTGCGAAAGGCCTGCACTTCAAACGCAATTTCTTCACCCTGCGGGCGGATCACGCATTGGCGTTCCAAATCTACCGTCAGCGTGAACCCAGGAAAGGCCAGGGCTTCGCTAAACAGCTTGTCCACCACCGACTCCGGCAACACGATGGGCAAGAGCCCGTTTTTGAAGCAGTTGTTGAAAAAAATGTCGGCAAAGCTGGGCGCAATAATCGCACGAAAACCGTATTGGTCCAGCGCCCAGGGCGCGTGTTCTCGTGAGGATCCGCAGCCGAAATTTTTTCGCGCCAATAGTACGGATGCGCCGGCGTAGCGCGGCTGGTTGAGTACAAAGTCCGGGTTGGGCTTGCGCGAGGCGGGGTCTTGGCCGGGTTCGCCATGGTCCAAATAGCGCCACTCGTCAAACAGATTGGGCCCGAAGCCAGTTTTCTTGATGGACTTTAAAAACTGCTTAGGAATAATGGCATCGGTATCCACGTTTTCGCGGTCCATGGGCGCCACCAAGCCCTGGTGCAGGGTAAATTTTTGCATCGCCTGGTTTCCTTCACATGTATTTACGCACGTCCACAAAGTGACCGTGGATGGCCGCCGCAGCGGCCATCGCAGGGCTGACCAGATGGGTTCGTCCACCGGCACCTTGGCGGCCTTCAAAGTTGCGGTTGCTGGTGGAGGCGCAACGTTCACCGGGCTCTAGGCGGTCGGCGTTCATGGCCAGGCACATCGAGCAGCCTGGCTCACGCCATTCAAAACCTGCCGCCTTGAAAATTTCATGCAGTCCCTCGCGCTCCGCCTGCTCTTTGACCAAACCCGAGCCGGGTACCACCATGGCCAGCTTAATGTTTTTAGCCACTTTTTGACCGATGCGCTTAACCACCGCTGCGGCTTCGCGCATGTCTTCGATACGGCTGTTGGTGCAAGAACCGATGAAGACTTTGTCAACAAATAAATCGTCCAAGGCTTTGCCTGGCTGCAGCCCCATATAGGTCAAAGCACGCTCGATAGCGTCGCGTTTACTCGGGTCTTTCTCTTTGTCGGGGTCGGGCACCTGGCCATTGATGTCTAGCACCATTTCGGGTGAGGTACCCCAGGTGACCTGGGGCAGGATATCGGCGGCCTTTAGCTCCACCACGGTATCAAAGTGTGCGTCAGTGTCGGACTGCAAGCTTTGCCAATAAGCCACGGCCTGATCCCACTCCAAGCCCGTGGGCGAGAGCGGGCGGCCCTTCACATACTCGATAGTTTTCTCGTCCACCGCCACCAATCCCGCGCGCGCTCCTGCTTCAATAGCCATATTGCACAAGGTCATACGGCCTTCCATACTGAGCGCACGGATGGCGCTGCCCGCGAACTCGATGGTGTAGCCAGTGCCACCGGCGGTGCCGATCCGGCCGATGATGGCCAGCACAATGTCTTTGCCGGTCACGCCTGGGGAAACCTTGCCTTCCACTTTGATCAGCATGTTTTTGGCTTTTTTGGCAAGCAGTGTTTGCGTCGCCATCACATGCTCAACCTCAGACGTCCCTATGCCATGGGCCAGTGCACCGAAGGCACCGTGGGTCGAGGTGTGACTGTCCCCGCACACCACCGTCATGCCTGGCAGCGTTGCGCCCGTTTCCGGGCCTATCACATGCACAATGCCCTGACGCTTGGACAAAAATGGGAAGAACGCGGCCGCGCCTGATTCTTTGATATTGGCGTCCAGCGTAGTAATCTGTTCTTTGCTGATAGGGTCGGTGATGCCGTCATAGCCCAGCTCCCACCCGGTGGTCGGGGTGTTGTGGTCGGCGGTGGCTACGATGGAGCTGACCCGCCAGACTTTACGTCCCGCTTGGCGCAAGCCTTCAAATGCCTGGGGGCTGGTGACTTCATGTACCAGATGGCGGTCTATATAGAGGATGGCAGTGCCGTCTTCTTCGGTATGAACGACATGCTCATCCCATATTTTGTCGTAGAGGGTGCGTCCCATGGAGATTTTCCTTTTTGGCGGTCGCGCATTTTATGCCGCTGTGCCCTGTGCCCAGGTGGGTGCACTGATGCAGGGCAGTACAAAAAACTTGCCCCGCAAAAGCGGGGCAATCAGCGAGAGCATTGAAACGTTTAGCGGCGGCCAATTTCTGGAACAGCGCGTGGCACCGCGCCAGTGAACAATTGGCGCGGGCGACCGATTTTGTATTCCGGGTCTCCAATCATTTCGTTGAGCTGGGCGATCCATCCAACCGTGCGGGCCAAAGCGAAGATGCCGGTAAACAGTTTTACGGGGATTCCGATCGCCCGCTGCACAATGCCCGAATAAAAATCCACATTCGGGTAGAGCTTGCGTGACACAAAGTACTCGTCTTCTAGGGCGATTTTTTCCAGTGCCTTAGCCAGTTTGAATAAAGGGTCATTCTCTAGTCCAAGTGCCAAAAGCACTTCATTACAGGTCTCTTGCATGAGCTTGGCACGGGGGTCATAGTTCTTGTAGACCCGGTGACCGAAGCCCATTAGCTTGACACCTGAGTTTTTGTCTTTTACTTTTTCCATGAACTCGCCCACTTTGGACACGCCGCCGGAGGCTTGGATCTGTTCGAGCATATTCAAGCACGCCTCGTTGGCGCCGCCATGGGCCGGTCCCCACAGGCAGGCCACACCGGCGGCAATGGCCGCAAACGGGTTGGTGCCAGAGGAGCCGCACAAACGCACTGTCGAGGTGGAGGCGTTTTGCTCGTGGTCGGCATGCAAGATGAAGATACGGTCTAAAGCACGCTCGATCACCGGGTTGACCACATAGGGCTCGCAAGGTGTGGCAAACATCATGTGCAAAAAGTTGCCTGCATAGCTCAGGTCGTTTTTGGGGTACATAAAGGGCTGGCCGATACTGTACTTGTAGGCCATTGCGACCAGCGTGGGCAGCTTGGCGATCAGGCGAATAGCCGAAATATCGCGGTGGCTTGGATCGCTGATATCAGTACTGTCATGGTAGAAGGCCGATAGTGCGCCCACCAAACCCGTCATGATCGCCATAGGATGCGCATCGCGCCGAAAACCACGTAGGAAAAATTGCATTTGCTCGTTGACCATGGTGTGATGGGTGACACGCTTGGTAAACGCGGCTTTGCCTGCGGCATCGGGCAGGTTGCCGTATAGCAGCAAGTGGCAGGTTTCCATGAAGTCGCAGTTGGTGGCCAACTGCTCAATCGGATAGCCGCGGTAGAGCAACTCACCCTTATCGCCGTCAATATAGGTGATGGCCGACTGGCAAGCAGCGGTGGACAAAAAGCCCGGGTCATAAGTGAACATACCGGTTTGACCGTAAAGCTTGCGGATGTCGATGACATCGGGCCCGACACTGCCGCTGTATACCGGAAGCTCCACGCTGGGGCTGCCGTTGCTAAAGGACATGGTCGCTTTGTTGTCCGATAATTTCATCTCAACACCTTTCAATGAGTATTTCTTAATAAGGCCAAAACTTCCTCGCAATCGGCATCCATTTCCAGGTCCGCCACTTGCGATTTACGTCCAAGCAGTAAATCCAATAAATCGTTATCGCTCAAGTCCATGAGCATGCCCAAAGCCTTAGCCTGGCGCGCATTCAACGTATTTGCGTACCGTGCGAAGAAGCGCTCAATAAATAAATCATTTTCTAAAAGCCCACGCCTGCAGCGCCAACGCAGCTTACTGAGCGCACGCGCGTCAATTGCAGATTCAAGGGCCACAGTTTGCACGATCAGACCGCCCGCATCACCATCATTTCTTTGATCTTGCCGATCGCCTTGGTCGGGTTCAGGCCCTTGGGACACACGTCCACACAATTCATGATGGTGTGGCAGCGAAACAGCCGGTAAGGGTCTTCCAAATTATCCAAGCGCTCGGAAGTGGCCTGGTCGCGGCTGTCGGCGATAAAGCGGTAGGCCTGCAAGAGACCGGCCGGACCCACGAATTTGTCCGGATTCCACCAGAAACTTGGGCAGCTGGTGGAGCAGCTGGCGCACAAAATGCACTCGTATAAGCCGTTGAGTTCCTCGCGCTCCTGAGGACTTTGCAGCCGCTCTTTTTCAGGCGGCCTATCCTCATTCATGAGGTAGGGCTTGATCGAGTTGTATTGCTTGAAGAACTGCGTCATGTCCACGATCAGGTCGCGTATGACCGGCAAGCCGGGCAGGGGCTTGAGCACGATCGTGCCGGGCAGGGTGCGCATATTGGTCAGACAGGCCAGCCCGTTTTTGCCGTTGATATTCATAGCGTCCGACCCGCACACGCCTTCGCGGCATGAACGCCGGAAAGAAATAGAAGGATCCACCGCTTTGAGCTTCATGAGCGCGTCGAGCAACATGCGTTCGCTGCCATCGAGTTCGACGTCAATGTCCTGCATGTAGGGCTTGGCGTCCTTGTCCGGGTCGTAGCGGTAGATGGAAAATTTATGTATTGACATGATAGGCGGCCTTATCGCGTTTAGAACGTGCGGGTTCGCAAGGGGATACTCTCAACTGTCAGCGGCTTCATCTGCACCGGCTTATAGCTGAGGCTGTTGTTGGCACTGTGCCACAGCGTGTGCTTGTGCCAGTCCGTGTCGTTACGGCCATTGGGGTGTTCTGGCGTGTCGCCATAGTCATTCACTGTGTGCGCGCCCCTGCTTTCATGGCGGCCAGCGGCCGACACCATGGTGGCTTGCGCCGCTTCGATCAGGTTTTCTACCTCCAGCGCTTCGATGCGTGCGGTATTGAAAATGCGCGACTTGTCTTTGAGGCCAATGGCTTGCGTGCGTTCGCGCAGCGCAGCCACTTTGGCGACGCCTTCATCCATGCTGTCCTGTGTGCGGAACACGCCGGCATGCTGCTGCATGGTGGCACGGATGCTGTTGGCCACGTCTTGCGCATATTCGCCACCCGAAGTGTTGTCCAGGCGGTTCAGGCGCGCGAGCGTCAGGTCGGCTGCATCGGCAGGTAAGGCCTTATGCTCCACGCTTTCTCTGTTGGTAGCCACAATATGGTTGCCCGCCGCCCGGCCAAAGACCAGTAGGTCCAGCAAGGAATTGGTGCCCAGGCGGTTGGCGCCGTGCACGCTCACACACGAACACTCGCCCACTGCATACAAGCCGGGTACTGGCTGGCTATGGTTGTTGGCGTCCTGCACGACTACCTGCCCATGGATATTCGTGGGAATGCCGCCCATTTGGTAGTGGATGGTCGGCACCACCGGAATCGGCTCGCGCGTGATGTCCACATTGGCAAAGTTGTGACCGATCTCCAGCACCGAGGGAAGGCGCTTCATGATGGTCTCGGCGCCCAGATGCGTCATGTCCAGGTTGATGTAATCCTTGTTTGGTCCGCAACCCCGGCCTTCTTTGATTTCTTGGTCCATGCAGCGCGACACATAGTCGCGGGGAGCCAGGTCTTTGTAATGCGGGGCATAGCGCTCCATAAAGCGCTCGCCATGCACATTGCGCAAAATTGCGCCCTCGCCACGACAACCTTCGGTCAATAGCACACCTGCACCCGCGACGCCGGTCGGATGGAATTGCCAAAATTCCATGTCTTCTAAAGGCAGGCCTGCACGCGCCGCCATACCCAGGCCGTCACCGGTGTTGATAAAGGCATTGGTCGATGCAGCAAATATGCGTCCCGCGCCGCCGGTGGCCAACAGCGTGGTTTTGGCTTGAAGAATGTGTACATCGCCGGTTTCCATTTCCAGCGCGGTCACGCCGACGACAGCGCCTTCGGCATCGCGCACCAGATCCATGGCCAGCCATTCCACAAAAAAGCTGGTCCGCGCCTTGACGTTTTGCTGGTATAGCGTGTGCAGCATCGCGTGGCCCGTTCGGTCGGCAGCAGCGCAGGCGCGCTCAACCGCTTTTTCGCCGTAATTGGCGGTATGGCCGCCAAACGGACGTTGATAAATTGTGCCGTCCGCATTGCGGTCAAACGGCATGCCCATGTGCTCTAGGTCATAGACCACTTTGGGTGCTTCGCGGCACATGAACTCGATGGCGTCCTGGTCGCCAAGCCAGTCAGAGCCTTTGACGGTATCGTAAAAATGGTAATGCCAGTTGTCCTCATTCATATTGCCCAAGGAAGCGCCAATGCCCCCCTGCGCTGCCACCGTGTGCGATCGAGTGGGGAATACTTTCGAGAGCACGGCGACATTTAAACCGGCGCGCGCCAATTGCAAGGAGGCGCGCATGCCCGAGCCGCCGGCGCCCACGATGACGACGTCAAATTTACGTTTTGAAACTGTATAGGACATGAATTAGCTTCTTAATAAGTGGACTTCAAAGGCGCCACAGCACTTGGATAGCCCAACCGGCACAGCCGACCAACCAGACGATAGAAAACACTTGCAAGGCCAGACGCAGGCCCACCGGTTTGATGTAGTCCATCCAGATGTCACGCATGCCTACCCAAGCATGGTAGAGCAAGGCCAGGATGACGGTAAAGGTAAGGGTCTTCATCCACTGGGCGGAAAAAATGCCCGCCCACAGGTCATAGCCGACCGGGCCACGGGAAAAAACCAGTCGCAGCACGATCAGCAAGGTAAAGAGCGCCATCAGCAAAGCGGTGACCCGCTGGGCCAACCAGTCGCGCAGGCCATAGTGCGCGCCGGTGACGATGCGTTTGGATCCGAAATTCACTGCCATAACGAGATTCCTTAATCAGTCGCTGCCGACGCTTAGTACAGACCGAATAGTTTGGCGCCCAAAGCAAGCGTCAAACCCATGCTCAGCGCCAGCGTCCAGATGGCCGAAGACTTACCAAACTCTTTACTTACCGCATGGCGCATATCCATCCACAAATGGCGAATACCGGCCATCAGGTGGTGCAAAAATGCCCACATCAGCGCCAAGGCCACCAATTTGACCAACCAAGCGGGCAAAGGGCCCGCGCCCTGGTTAAAAACACTTTTGAAGCGCGCAAAAGAAATTTCAGAGGAAATCGAGGTGTCAAACATCCAGATGATGAAGGGCATCAGCAAAAACATCAGCGCGCCGCTGATACGGTGCAGGATGGACACGATGCCCGCTAGCGGCAGGCGATAGCTGGGCAAATCCCTGATCGCATGGATATTGCGAAATTCAGGCCGGGGGGGGCGTTCAGAAGGGGCTGGCGCAGACATGGATGGTGGTTCCTAGGGTAAAGCGGGGCACGAAATTGCAGGGTAGGACTTCAGCGCTGACAAATTCTATTGCACTGCACCAATCTGACGGTGTGCTTGCAGGCCAAACGATACCGGACATTTATTTCAGTGCAGTTCATTGCGGTAAAAGTGCTTGTCCGTGAGATAAAGGCCATGGCGCAGTTCCATGGGCGTGTCCTTGTAGGTGAAGGCCAGGCGCTCCACGCTCAGTAGCGGTGTCCCGGCGGGGACAGCCAGCAAGGCGCATTGTTGTTCATCGGGCAGGACGGCGCGGATCTTTTCCTCGGCACGCACCATGCGTACGCCGAATTCGGATTCAAACAAGGCGTACATCGGGCCGTCATAGCTGCGTAATCGCTCGGCCGTCAATCCTTTGAAGGGGCCTGCGGGCAACCATAGGTCTTCCAAAATCGTGGCGACGCCGCCAAACCCCAGCACCCTGCGCACCTGGAGCACGGCATCGCCCGAGCGGATTGCCAGGCCCCGTGCCACGTCGGCGCTGGCGCGCAGCCGTTTGCAGTCGATGATGGTGCGCTGTGCTGGCCCTTCGCTAGCCCGATCGCCGCTTTCCGGTACTAGTTTCAAAAAACGGTACTGCACTTGCTGTTCGGAATGGGTGGCGACAAAAGTGCCTTTGCCTTGGCGCCTCACCAACAGGTTTTCCACGGCCAGCTCGTCAATCGCCTTGCGCACCGTACCCTGGCTGACGCGGTAGCGCGCTGCAAGGTCCAGTTCGCTGGGAATGGCTGCGCCCGATTTCCACTCCCCCGATTGCAGGCTTTGCAGCAGCAAGGCTTTGATTTGCTGGTACAGCGGGCTAAAAGCTGGCGTACCTATGCCAGGTGCCAAAGCCGGCTCGGCCAGTATGTCGGTCAGCGATTGCCCTGCGGGCGGGTCGATGCTGGAAGTGCGGGCCATGTGCATGGAAGTGGTTTAAACGGGGTGCAGGCGGGGCGCCTGCTACCCAACGCAATCATATCTTATATAAGACATAAGACATCTTGACCCAGAGGGCCATTGGGGGTAAACTCCTAGCGCTGTGGCGCGCGCTTGGTCGTGCCGAAATCGAGCAAACAGTACTCACCCCCACCACTTTTTCAACCCGTTCTGGAGTTTTTATGAGCAAGAAGCCCGTTCGCGTCGCCGTCACAGGTGCCGCAGGCCAAATTGGATACGCAATTTTGTTTCGCATTGCTTCGGGTGAAATGCTGGGCAAAGACCAGCCTGTGGTGCTCAGTCTGCTGGAAGTCCCTATGGAAAAGGCCCAGCAAGCCCTGCAGGGTGTGATGATGGAATTGGAAGATTGCGCTTTCCCGCTGCTAGCTGGTATGGAGGCGCATAGCGACCCTCTGACGGCTTTCAAAGATGTGGACTACGCACTCTTGATCGGCTCGCGTCCGCGTGGCCCCGGCATGGAACGTGCCGAGTTGCTCGCAGTCAATGCAGAGATATTCACCGCACAGGGCAAGGCACTCAACGCCGTTGCTAGCCGCGATGTGCGCGTACTGGTAGTGGGTAACCCGGCCAATACCAATGCCTATATCGCCATGAAAAGCGCACCCGATCTTCCGCGAAAAAACTTCACCGCCATGCTGCGCCTGGACCACAACCGAGCGCTCAGCCAGTTGGCGGCTAAAACCGGCAAAGCCGTGGCAGATATCGAAAACATGGTGGTCTGGGGCAACCATTCGCCCACGATGTATGCCGATTACCGATTTGCCAAAGTGGCAGGACAAAGCGTCAAGGACATGATCAATGACCATGACTGGAATGCCAACACTTTCTTGCCCACTGTGGGTAAGCGCGGCGCAGCCATCATCGCTGCACGCGGTGTGTCCTCCGCGGCCTCCGCAGCCAATGCCGCGATCGACCATATGCGCGATTGGGCTCTTGGCACCCAGGGTAAATGGGTCACCATGGGCGTCGCCTCCGACGGGCAATACGGCATTCCGAAAGACACTATGTTCGGTTTTGCCGTGACCTGCGAGGGTGGCGAATACAAGCTTGTACAAGACCTGCCGGTAGATGCCTTCAGCCAGGAATGCATTAACAAAACGCTCAAAGAATTGCAGGACGAGCAAGCCGGGGTAGCCCACTTGCTGTAAGGCGCCGACCCGCTGGTGCGACGAATGCGATCTGCCCAGCCGCCAGCAAGGACCATGTCCCATCCCCGCCACATCCTCTTAGGTCCGCAGGCCGGCATGCAGGCTTTGCCGGTGTGCGACCATTACAGCGGCGTGCCAGCGCGCATGCGCAAGAGTTTGCAATTGCAAGCCCAACTGACACAGGAGATGGGCGCTTGCGTCTTTGATGTGACGCTAGACTGCGAAGACGGCGCGGCGGTGGGTGCCGAATTGGAGCAGGCGCGTACTGTGACTGCTTTGTTGCATGAGTTTGAAAGCACCAACGCGAACCCAGGCGAGAGGGCGCGCATCGGCGTGCGCTTGCACGCGGTAGACCATGCCGCGTTCGGCTCCGAAGTAAAGACGATTATGGGCGAAGCGGCCGCGCAGCTGGCGTTTGTTATGTTGCCCAAAATCGAGTCCCGCGCGCAAGTGGATGCGGCTTTGGCGCCTATCGATATGCAGGCGGGCGATATCCGCTTGCCCATCCATGTGCTTATTGAATCGCCCGCCGCCGTACACCAGGTTTTTGATATCGCAGCCCACCCGCGAGTGCAATCCATCAGCTTTGGGTTGATGGATTTTGTATCTGCCCACGGCGGTGCCATACCGGCCTCAGCCATGGCGCTGGGCGGGCCCAGCCCGGCATTGGACCAGTTTCATCACCCACTGGTGCTGCGGGCCAAAATGGAAATTGCCAGCGCCTGCCACGCGCACAGCAAAGTGCCCTCGCATTGCGTGGTGACCGAATTGCGTGACACCGTGGCGATCGAAGCAGCGGCTCGTCAGGCGGCGCAAGCTTTTGGTTTCACGCGTATGTGGAGCATTCACCCGGACCAAATACGCCCCATTTTGCGCGGCTTTGCCCCCACCGGCGACGAGGTCGAGCAGGCCGCTGCCATAGTCCAAGCTGCTGCGCAGCAGGATTGGGCCCCCATCGCCGTCCAGGGCCAATTGCATGACCGCGCCAGCTACCGCTATTTTTGGCAGGTACTCGAACGCGCCCATCGCACCGCAGTGGTTTTACCCCTGCCAGTGCGTCACTATTTTGTATGAATCAATAAGGAGTAATTCAGATGTTAGACGCATACCGCAGCCATGTCGCCGAACGCGCCGCACAGGGCATTCCGCCCCTGCCCCTGGACGCAAAGCAAACCGCCGAATTGATCGAACTGATCAAAGGTCCCAAGACGGCCGATGCAGACTATTTGATGGACATGTTGACCCACCGCGTGCCCCCAGGCGTGGATGACGCAGCCAAAGTCAAAGCCTCTTTTCTTGCCGCGGTAGCCCATGGGGATATTGGCGTAGGCTTGATCTCCAAAGCTAAAGCTACGCAATTGCTGGGCACGATGGTGGGTGGCTACAACGTCAAGCCGCTGATCGATTTGCTTGACGATAGCGAGGTAGCGGCGGTCGCAGCCCAGGCCTTGAAAAAGACCTTGCTGATGTTTGACTTTTTCCATGATGTTGCCCACAAAGCGAGCGCAGGAAATGCGTACGCCAAAGACGTGATGCAAAGCTGGGCCGATGCCCAATGGTTTACCGAACGCCCCGAAGTGCCACACAAAATCACCGTAACGGTTTTCAAGGTGCCTGGCGAAACCAATACCGACGACTTATCCCCCGCACCCGACGCATGGAGCCGCCCAGACATTCCACTGCACTACCTGTCCATGTTGAAAAACACACGCGACGGCGCGGCCTTCAAGCCCGAGGAAGAAAGCAAGCGTGGCCCGATGAAGTTCATCGACGAACTCAAAGCCAAGGGTCATTTGGTCGCCTATGTGGGCGATGTGGTGGGCACGGGTTCGAGTCGCAAGTCTGCCACCAATAGCGTGATCTGGGCGACCGGCCAGGACATTCCTTTTGTGCCTAACAAGCGCTTTGGCGGCGTCACTCTGGGTGGCAAGATCGCCCCCATCTTTTTCAACACGCAAGAAGATTCCGGTGCCTTGCCAATTGAGGTGGATGTGAGCAAGCTGGAAATGGGTGACGTGATCGATGTGTTGCCCTATGACGGCAAGTTGCTGCGCAACGGGGATGAGGTGGCGTCCTTTCAACTAAAGAGCGAAGTGCTGCTCGATGAGGTACGCGCTGGCGGACGCATCAACTTGATCATTGGCCGCTCCCTCACCGCCAAAGCACGCGAGTTTTTGGGCTTGCCGGCCTCCACCCATTTCCGTCTGCCCAAAGCGCCGCTTGCTACCCAGGCCGGTTTTACCCTGGCCCAAAAAATGGTAGGCCGTGCGGTTGGCTTGCCCGAAGGGCAGGGCGTGCGCCCGGGTACCTATTGTGAACCGCGCATGACTACGGTGGGATCGCAAGACACTACTGGCCCCATGACCCGCGATGAACTCAAAGATTTGGCTTGCCTGGGCTTTAGCGCCGACCTGGTGATGCAGTCGTTTTGCCATACCGCCGCCTACCCTAAACCGGTGGACGTGAAAACGCACCGCGAACTGCCGGCCTTCATTAGCAACCGCGGCGGGGTGTCTTTGCGTCCGGGCGATGGCGTGATCCACTCTTGGCTCAACCGCTTGTTGCTGCCCGATACGGTAGGTACCGGTGGCGACAGCCACACGCGGTTCCCGATCGGCATTTCCTTCCCAGCAGGTTCTGGCTTGGTGGCTTTTGGTGCTGCCACCGGTGTCATGCCGCTGGATATGCCCGAATCCGTGCTGGTACGTTTTAAGGGCCAGATGCAGCCCGGCATCACCTTGCGTGACCTGGTGCACGCGATTCCTTTATATGCCATCAAGGCCGGT
>Ga0114963_10001592_pt1 | contig 15624 bp, 14 predicted proteins | sample C_131016_EF_Meta_FD_87019 | JGI IMG/M metagenome (GOLD analysis project Ga0114963, IMG submission 87019) | Freshwater microbial communities from Lake Croche, Canada to study carbon cycling - C_131016_EF_MetaG | ecosystem: Environmental > Aquatic > Freshwater > Lake | place: Lake Croche, Canada...
CACGTTCAACTTCGCCACCGAAGTCAGCGTGACCTGGGGTGTCAATAACGTTGATGGTGATCTCTTTGCCGTCAGCGCTAGGGCCCTTATAAGCAATAGCGGTGTTCTTAGCAAGGATGGTAATACCCTTTTCACGCTCAAGATCACCTGAGTCCATGATGCGCTCACCTAGGTTTGCGTGGTCACCAAAGGAACCGGTTTGACGAAGCATGGCATCAACCAAAGTGGTCTTACCGTGGTCAACGTGAGCAACAATAGCTACGTTACGAATATCGTCTCTGGAGACTTGGGCCATTTAGGGGTCCTTTGGGCATAGTGAAACGACTTTATAAATCGCTCTGGGGATTGATTGGGCTTTGAACCCGATGGTTAAAGTCTAACCGAGGTGGGTAGAAAACCCACCTCGGCTAGCTAAATAGATTTACTTGCCGATTTTGGCTAGAAGCTCGTTACGTGCCTCACGACGCTTCTTCTGCTCGGCTGGGTTAGGCACTGGAACAGCGGCTAACAGGCTCTGGGTATATAGTTCCTGAGGGTGGTTCAAAATCTGGTCACGAGGGCCAATTTCCACCAACTTACCGTTCTGCATTACTGCAATACGGTGAGCCAAGATATCCACCACACCAATATCGTGAGTGATAAACAAACAGGCGAACTTTAGCTTGTCCTGAAGTTCTTGAAGAAGCTCAAGGAATCTAGCCTGGACGGAAACGTCTAGGGCTGAAGTTGGCTCGTCAGCAATCAAAAGGTCTGGTGAGAGAGCCAAAGCGCGGGCGATACCAACACGTTGCTTCTGACCACCAGATAGCTCATGTGGGTAACGGTTACGGTATGAACGAGGCAATTCAACAGAGTCCAGAAGGTCCTCAACTCTTCTTTGCAGCTCCTCACCTTTAGCTTCACCAGCAAGAAGCAAAGGCTCACCGATGCTCTCACCGATAGGTAGCCGAGGGTTCAAAGAAGACGCTGGATCTTGGAACACAATTCCAGTGTGTTTTCTGATGTCTCTGAGATCTTTTCGCTTTAGACCAGCAATTTCATTACCAAGAATCTTGATAGAACCAGAGCGAACTGGCAACAATCCAATCGATGCTCTACCAACTGTGGTTTTACCTGAACCAGATTCACCAACCAGCCCAAGAATTTCACCAGGCTTAATCTCAAAAGAAACTCCATCTACTGCTCTAAAGGCTGGGATTCGACCGCGCTTAGGGTATTCGATTATAAGATCTGTGACAGACAAAACGCTGCTCTTAGATGAAGCTTCTGCATCGAGACTTCTAGCCTTTGCAAAACCTAATTTAGGAACTGAGGCAAGAAGCTCGATTGTGTAAGGGTGCTGTGGTCGGTTGAAGATAGCGTCCGCTGAATTCTCTTCAACAGTTAGACCATCCTTCATCACCAAAATGCGGTCTGAAATGTCTGCTACGACTCCCATATCGTGAGTAATAACAAGAATCGCAGAGTTCAGCTTAGACTTCAGATCTCTCATGAGGTCAAGAATTTCTGCCTGTACCGTAACATCCAAAGCAGTAGTTGGTTCATCTGCGATTAGAAGAAGAGGGTCACAAGCTAACGACTGAGCAATCATCGCTCTTTGTCGTTGACCACCAGAAAGTTGGTGTGGATACTTATCAAAAGCTTTAGCAGGGTTAGGAATATCCACCAAGTCTAGAAGTTCAATGGCTCGCTTCTTTGCCTGGTCTGAACCTACCCCGAAGTGTTGGCGAACGGTTTCTACGATTTGGAAACCAATCGTGTAGACAGGGTTCAGTGCAATCATCGGTTCTTGGAAAATGTATGCCACTTCTTTTCCACGGAAACGGTTTAGTTCTTTTCTTGAAGCGCCAACCATCTCGGTGCCATTAAGTTTTACGCTTCCTGAAACACGTGCATTAGGAGCAAGCAAGCCCATGAAACCTAAAGCTGAAGATGATTTACCTGATCCAGATTCACCAACGAAGGCAAGAACCTCACCTGGATTCAAATCAAAGTTCATGTTAATAACAGCTGTCTTCCAGTCTCCATCGACTAGGAAATCAACGCCGTAACCGCGAACACTTAAAAGTGGCACATTCGAACTATTCATCAGCACTCCTATACATTAGTAATACACAAAACAAAACTAACCCTAGAGATTGGATACAAGATTAATTCCATTCACATTTCTGGGGCGCGAATCTATCTAATTCTCACTGCAGCTTTAGAAATAATTTCTTCAATTGCAATTTACAAATATAGTTTCGGTGCGCTCCTGCAGATAAGTCTAGCAATATTCATTCCCCTAAGCGTGAATCTCTGGGTGTTCATAGTAAGCCCTAGAATCAAAGCCACTGCAGACAAGATCATAATCTTCAACCCTTTCAAGACTTTTGAAATTGAAAAGGAAAGCTGTGAACTTATTGAAACCAAATGGGGCCTAGCAGTAGCAACCGCTGACAAGCCAATTTACCCTTGGGTAGCCTTGCAGCCAGCACCTAAGCGCCAGTCACGATTCTTTCGTTATAAGCAGCCGGCAAGCCAAAACGTAAATGAACAGTTTGGTTTGACCGAGGGTCATCGTGTCCTGGGGCTTAAGAAGCCAACCTACTCAATGACCAACGAGCCTGTTTACTCACAAAAGCTCAATGTTTTGAATCTTGTTCTTGAACTAGGCTGTTTGCTCTGCTTTTTTATTGGTCTTCTTGTTTTTTAGCGATCTGAACTTCTTGACGTTACCCTGTCTAGGGTCAAACGCGTCACGAAGTCCATCACCAATAAAGTTAACACTCAAAGCAATGGTGACCATAAAGAAGCCCGGCCACCAGAACAGCCAAGGGCTTGCTTGGAAAGAGTCCTGGTAGGTGCTAATTAGGGTACCTAGAGAAACTTCAGGCGCTTGAACACCGAAACCAACGTAGCTCAAAGATGTTTCAAGCAAAATAGCACCAGAAAGAATCAAGCTCACGGAAACAATGATTACACCGACGGCGTTAGGAAGAATGTGCTTGAAAATAATACGGCCATTCTTTGCACCGGAAACTCTCGCGGCATCAACAAACTCGCGCTCTCTCAAGCTAAGGAATTCGCCACGCACCAATCTTGCTAAACCAGTCCAGGCAAACATACCGAGAAAGAGAGCAAGAATAACAACACCGAGGTTACCGAACTTGGCACCGATAAGTGCACCGATGATAACGGTAGGGATGGTGATAATCAGGTCTGTGAATCGCATTAGAACCTGATCAACTTTGCCTCCAAAGTAACCAGAGATTGAACCGATAATAGTTCCCAACAGACCTGAGACAATTCCAATGATGAACATTACCATCAATGAAGTCTGTGCTCCATTTATAACTAGAGAGAAGTAGTCGTGACCAATGTTGTCTTGACCAGCAGGGTGTGTACCGATAGCCATGCCATTGCCATCAAAAGGGTTTAGGTCAAGAGTTGGAGCTCCGATTGTGAGGATTCCATCTGGACTCAAGTCGATCTTTACTTCATCCATCTGATCTACTGGGATCGGCCACCAACCTGGAAGGTTCACGTTACCGATTGGAGTCTTTAGGTGAAGCCCCGCAGAAGAAAATACAAAGACAACGAGCAGCATGAAGTAAACAAGACCAAATACTGCACCCTTGTGGCGGAAAAACTTCTTCCTAATGAGTTGGCCTTGGCTTTGTCCCTTTACATCGACCTCAGCTACAGCAGCTGACAAATTACTCTTCTTTGATTTAAGCATTTTGGTTTACTTCCTTCCCGTAGAAATTCTTGGGTCTAGGACTCCATACAGCAAGTCCGCTGCTAGGTTACCCATCAGAGCAAGGAACGAGGTTAGGAAGAATACACCCATCAAAAGGTTCAGGTCCTGACCTGAGACAGCCGAAAGGAACAGAGTTCCCATTCCGCGCCATCCATAGATAGATTCTGTAATGAATGCACCACCGATTAGCCCAGAAAGGTCAAAAGCAATCAATGTGGTTAGAGGGATCATGGCATTGCGGAGAGCGTGTCTGGTTACTACAACTCTCTCTGGAAGACCCTTTGCCCTGGCCGTGCGAATATAGTCCAAGTTCATGATCTCCAGGAAGCTACTTCGTGCATATCTTACATATCCTGCGAATGAGATCAGCATGATTCCAAGAGTCGGAAGAATAAGGTGCATGATGATGTCCAGCAAAATTATCCAAAAGTTCTTGGTATCAAGCAGCACGTTTGAAGACCCGATCGTTGGCACTGGACGACCATTTACTCCGTCAATTTCGAAGTACTTATTCCATACGTTAACGAGATTACTGAGAGTGAATATTAGCCCTGCAATAAAAAGAGTGATCGCTCCGGTTCTAGCGTAGGTTGACTTGTCTTCCTTAGACCAGAACCAACCTACTAATCCACCAAGCAAAGCAAATCCAACTAGTGCTCCCCCGAGCTTCAAGAAGTTCCAGTCCTCCCCTGTGATACCTGACAACGGGAAGTAGCTCAGAGCTACCAAAAATATTAAAGTGCCCAGGAAGTAGAAAGCACGGCGATTACGAGTTCCGAAAGCCATTGTTGTAAGGCCTAAACCGAATAGCGCTGACAACACGACAGTTCCAATAATTCCCAATTGCGGGTGCCTAAGAAGCTCAAAGTAACTAACTAGGTGAAGCGCTACCTCCATAAATGCGAAAGTAATTCCTGAGCTGATCCAGAATGATCTGCGATTAGAGGTTATGAAGCTAGATAGGGCAATTGCAAATAGCAAAGCCAGTATCGTCAAAGTAATTTCGGGAATTACAGGATTCACTAAAAAGTCGTTGAACCCAATTGCTAGGTACTGCTTTAACAAAACAGCAATCCAAAAAACTGGAAGTGAGAAACACAAGAAGGTAACCACAGTGATGGAATAGTCAAGTCTGCTGTATTGGCGCAATGCGCTTATGATACCGATTGCGATACCTAGAAGAATCGCAATCAAAGTTGCAGCTACTACAAGTCTCAATGTGATTGGAATAGCGACAGCAATTTTATCTAGAACAGGACTTCCAAGTCTTGAAAGACCAAAGTCGGGCTTCCCGATAAATACACCTAGGATGCCTTTTAGCCAAAGGAAATATCTTGCAGGAGGCGGAACATCGAGTTGAAGCTGCATTGTCAATTTATGAATTAGGTAAGCCTTGTTTGGCGCAGTTGATTGCGACAAGTCAGCTAGAGGATCACCCGAAAGAGCTTGTGCGTTGTAGACAAGAAAACTTGATCCAAACAAAATAAAAACAGTTATTGCAATTCTTCGGCCAATGTAACTCAACATTTTAAATCTTACCTCTTTTCTTCAATATTCTAACGCACAAAAAATTGTTGGCCCCTCTTTCGAGAGGCCAACAACTTATTTGTTATTTGGTTTCTAAGTTATCTTAGAAGTGCCACTGCCAGTAGTTCCATTCAACGTTTGGAGCCAAAGGACCCGCGTTGATTCCGGAAATAGCTGAGATTGAACCGGTCACTGATGGCCACTGGTACATAGGTAGTGTCCATGCAGATGATGTTACGATTCGGTCTGCAGCTGCCATCTTGGCGGCAATTGCTGTGTCAGTCAACTTACCCTGAAGATCTTCAAGGATGGTGTCCAACGCGTCGTTCTGCCAACCGCTGTGGTTGCTTACACCGTAGCTTAGATACTGCTGAATAGCACCATCCTGGATAATTGCGGTAGGAACCCAAGCGAATTCAGCTGCATCGAAGGTGTTGTAGTCAAGCTTTGAAGACCAACCGCTAGTTGTAGCGTTTGATACCTTAAAGCCGACAGTTGCTTCGTGTGCAACGATTACAGCGTTGTTCTCAACACGCATCTGACGAGATGATCTCAACAGGTTGATTGCGATTGGTAGTCCACCGTTTGCATCGTACTTAGAGTTTGAAGCCCAAGTTGACTTTGCACCGTAGTACTTCTCAACCAACTTCTGAGCAATCGCTTCGTTAGCAGACTGTTGATCAGCTGAAGTTACGTTCCAGTTGTAGGTGTAAGTAGTCTTACCAATCTTGATCTTCTGGTCAGTGGTTAGACCGTTACCAAGCTTGTCAGCAAGAACCTTGCTGTAGTACTTTCCACCTGCAAGAGTCATGTTTGAGTTCAACAATGTCGCGTTTGACTTGAATGCACGAAGCTGGTTAACCATACATGCGTATCTTGGGAATGCTAGAAGGAAAGCAAGTCTTAGTTCCTTACCCTTAGCACCCTTTGACGCTGCGAATGGACCGTTGTAGTCAGGAGTAGCAGAGCTGTCTTGGCCCTGTCCGCTACCGACACGAAGGTCTAGGTGCTCATAGGTTGAAGATGTACCATCTGTGTTCAAGTTGATCTTGCCAGCGTTCTTCAAACCCTGAAGAGTAGCCAAACCAGCTGCACCTGACATACCGTTGTAAACATCGATATCGCCATTTGCTAGAGCCTGAACTGCAGGAGTTCCATCAGCAACATACTGATAAACAACGCGAGTTACCTTGCCAGTCTTTGGAAGAGCAGGACCAGACTTGTACTTAGCGTTCAAGTCAAGGATTACTGTTCCAGCGTCGTAGTCGAAGCTGGTTAGCAAGTAAGCACCGTTTGAAACTGTAAGAAGCGGCTTACTGTTTGCAGTGTAACCGTGAGTTTCGAACTGGTAGTCCTGTGACCAAATGTCACCCATCTGACGCATGTCAGTTACAGATGCTGAAACGCCCTGAGGTGCCTTCAAGAAGTCATCTAGGAACTGAGCCTTGTAGCTCAAGTTCGCAGCTGCAGTCTGAAGTGTTGTGTGTCCAGCCTGCATTGCCTCAAGAGTGTGAACTGGGAATACGCCAGGAGTCTGTACCTGCCAGTCTGGCTGGTACTCATCAAACTTAAGAGTCATAGACATGTTTCCGTTTGAAAGCACTGGAAGACCTACAACGTGGTTGTCGTAAGCGCCACCGTATCCACCTGAGTAGAATCTAGAACCATCATTGCTTTCTGGGTCACCTAGACCAGCGTCAGTTGAGTACTGGCTAGAAGAGATCACGTGGCTTAGAAGAAGATCAACAGCATCGATTGGAGTGCCGTCAGACCAAGTCTGTCCAGCCTTGATGTTAAAGGTAACTTCAAAGTCGGTTGCTTCGTTCTTGGTAATCTTGTATGAACCAAAAGCAGTGTTTGCCTTTAGTGTCGGGGTGTTGTCGTAGTACCAGAAACCGTTACCGGTCAATGCAGCTACGTTTGAGTTGATAACAGCGTTGCTGTCATACTGAGCTGGGTTCAAAGAGTAGAAGCCCTGTGTGTCAGCAATTGTCAAAGTAGACGTAGTCGCTGACGCCGGTGCTGTACCTAGTTGAACACTCAAACCCAGTAATGAAACGGATGCGAGAACTCCCGCAACTTTCCTTAAATTCATTTCCTGCTCCTTGAATGTTAATTCTGGATAAACAAATAGCCCAACCAGAAGTGGTATTGACACTCTACACCCAACAAGACAGGTTCGGGAAACCTCAAATATCAAATTGTTACAAATAGTTTGAAGGAATGCTGAGCGTGAAAACTGGATCTAAAGTCGCCTAAATTTCTGAGATTTGAGGGTGTAAATAACCCAAGCATCCCAGTCCAACCTGTCACCTGACAAGTCCAATCTAGCCATCCGGCAGATTCTGCCTAGACTTAGTATCAAGAGAATGTGTTTGCACTTATTAAAGAGGTCCAGATGTCAACTAGATTTAGCCTGAAATTACTGGTTTCTACCCTGATCCTGGGGTTGACCTTGTCAACAGCAAGCTGCTCCGGTTTGAACCAAAACTCCGATTCTGAGCCTGCAGTGAGCCAATACATCTATTCTCAGTTCCTCAATGGTGAAAATTTGGCGATTTTTGGCTCTGATAAGGGAGACCTTGGTGCCACCATGGAAGCAATAATCCAACTCAGGGGCTCAGGTTACGATGTTTCTAAGTTTAATAAGGCCAAAAAGTGGCTTCTAGCTAGAACAGGCCTAATGACCACTCAAGATTTAATGGGGCTCTTCCTAGTCACAGCTAAAACCCTTAACTTTATAGATTCGCCAGAAGCCAAAGATATCAAGACCAAACTTATTGAATCTGCAGGCCAAGACATCGCTCATTTAAACCTGAACGTCTATCAGAGATCCTGGGCAGTTCTGGGGTTAGTAGCAGCGGGAGATCAAAAACTTGCCAATGCCAAAGCTCTGGAGATTTGTTCTTTGAACTCCTCCACAGGAGGCTTCAAAATAAACCTCAACGATTCAACCGCGACAGACACCGCTGATGTAACGGGTCTAGCTATTCTCGCCCTTGTTTCCACTCAGGGTCTAGGCAGTAGCGAAGATGAATCGTTAAAAACTCTTACTATCAGCAGAGCTGAAGCATGGCTGCTCACACAGTCAATATCTAAAACCTATTGGTTGGGATACGGCAATTATGATGTCTCAGGAACGGCCTATGCCGCCATGGGATTGTTGTCAATTGGTGAGGATGTGTCAGCCAGCATAGATTGGTTGAAGACCCTCAAGGTAAAAGGTGAAGGTTTGAAGTCTGCCAACAGCGATCCAAACACCGATGTATTTGCAACTCTAGAAAGCCTGTTACTACTCAACAACAAGACTTTCCTTGATGTTTTGAAAAAATAGATTTTTTCAACTCGGAACCCATTTAAATTGGGTCAAGGCTGGCAGCAGAAATCGCCGTCAGCCTTGAACCTGTTTAGCAACTTATACAGTTGGGTAGTAAGCCAGCAGGATAGTTGTCACAAGTGAAACAACCAACAACATAACACCTGATTTATAGGTGTATTTGATCTCTTTTCGGGCAATGTGAACGATGTTAGCCAAGACCATAACCAAGGTGAGCCCAGCACCAGCAGCAATACCAAGAGGCAAAGCCCAGTTGAAGGTGAATACGGTGACGGCTATTGGAGCCAAAATAACCCCTAGGCCACCTAAAAATTCTGCAAAACCGATGAACTTAGTGGTTCCCCTAGGTGCTTTAGCCACCCATCCCCAGCCATTTTCAAGAAGCTTTGCTGCTGGAGTCTGGATCTTGTGCAACCCAGCCTTGATAAATGCGTACGCGGTGAAGCCTGCGAAGGCCAGGGAGACAAGGATCAGTAAAACGTTCATATTTGTTCTTTCTAATAGTTTGAGTCAGGTTTAGACTGTTCTTAGTAAAGCACCACTTGACTAAATAAGTCAAGTACCCCTTTACTAAGCGTGTCGAAGAAAGAGTGACCATGGAAGTCAAAGTTCATGCCGAAAGGACGAGCGAAGGCTGGCAGGCAGAAGTAGCTGGCCCAGAAGGCTTCACCGTTACCGCGCGCCGTCTCGACCAGTGCAAAGACATGGTCGCCGAGAAGATCAAGACCCTAGAAGAACAAAAAGGAAATGCCGAAGTCTGTGAAGTCGTTATCAAGGTCGAAGCAGAGCTTCCAGGCATAATTTGTGATCTTGAAGCAGCAAAGATCAAAATGCAGGAAGCGCAAAAGCTTCAAGACGAAGCATCCTCAGAGATTAGAGATGTCGTCAGCAGAATGCGTGACGAAGGCTTAACCATGCGCGATATAGCAGTATTGCTCGGGGTCTCCCCTCAGCGTGTAGCGCAGCTAATTAACTAAAACTTTCATCCTGAAAGCAATTTGAAATGATTGATCCTAAACCTCTTTGGAATTTCGATGACCCAAGAGAATCTCAAAACAAATTCGAGAGCCTGGCAAAAGAAACTCAAGAGATAAACGACAAGGCAATTCTTCTAACCCAAGTTGCCAGAGCAATGGGCCTTCAAGGTGAATTCAAATCAGGTTTTGCATTATTAGATTCCATAACTTCAAACTCACCAGAAGTTCACGCCTTCATCCATATCGAACGAGGAAGACTTTATCGCTCATCTGGACAAGCTAGTAAAGCCAGACCAGAATTTGAAACCGCATCTGCAATTGCAAAAGCAAATCGAATGGAAGAACTTTACATCGATGCTCTTCACATGATTGCTTTAGTGCTCCCCCGAGAAGAACAGAGCTCCTTCACTTTAAAAGCAATTGAAATAGCTAAACAATCACGAGATATTGCCGCAAGAAATTGGGTTGCTTCACTACTAAACAATTTAGGAATGGCATACAGCGACCTTGGTAATTGGAGTGAAGCTCTGAAATGCTTTGAAGAGGCACTAGCTGAACGAGTTGCCATGGGTGACCAGTCAAGAATATTTATAGCCCGCTATATGATCGGTTGGGCTCTAAGGAACCTAAACAGAAATAAAGAAGCACTTGATTACATGCTCAAACTTCAAGAAGATATGACTCTTGAAGGCACGAGTGATGAGTATGTTGCTAAAGAGATTGAACTATTGAACGCCCTGTTAGAAAGCTAACTCAGAAGTCTTTATTGCTCTGTTGGTGCGACCTGGCAGATCCATAAATCCAAAGTTGTCATTGAACTCATCAACAATCACTTCTGCAACTACTGTGTGACCATTCCAGGTATAGCCAGTGGTGCTGTGAGCATCTGCCAAGATAGTTACGTCATAGCCCTTCTCTTGAGCAGCATGAGAAGTGTGTCTAACACAGTTGTTGGTTTGCATTCCAGAAACAAAAACATGTCCAACATTTAGAGAACTCAAGATCTCTTCCAAGTTGGTTCCCTCAAAAGAACTCTTATAGATCTTCCTGACCTTAGGTTCAGAACCTAAAGGTGGAAGCTCTGGAACAATCTGCCAGGCCTCTGAATCAATAATCAACTCTTCATCAGAGTGCTGAACCCAGATAACCGGAATCCCTGCTGCTCTAGCTTTACTAACAGCAACATTGATGTTGTCTAAAACAGACTCAAGGTTATAAGCACCTTCAACAACACCATTTTGAACATCGATAACAAGTAATGCAGAACTGTTTCTGCCGGTAAGAGTGGTCATAAAAACATTCTATTTAGGTTAAAGAAAAAGGCAGCCGTCTAAGCGGCTGCCAGTTCCTGTATAACTAATTAGTTGTTTGCAAGTGCAGGGATGATAGCTCCTGAAAATACCTGCCAAGCAAGAAGTGACTTCGCTGCGAAGCTGAGTGTGATGTACACACGCTCTCCGAATAGGTAGTCCTTCCACTTACCAACCTGGCGATATTGCAGAGCCTGGTTGATTGCGAAGGTATTGAATGCAATGAAGATGGTCACGATGATTCCGATAACGAAACCAGGAATCTGGTTCTCGCCGGTGTAACCAGGACGGAAAGCTGAGATACCAATGATGATCCAAGGAACAACACCGGTCATACAACCCATGATGTATGGAAGAGCCTTACCATTACCTGGCTTCTCATACTTCTCCTGCAAAGCACCAAACAGAATCATGCTTGCGTTCACTGCAAACACTGCAATCAAACCTGCGAAGTCAGTGAAACCGTTTAGCAACATGATTGAAGTGATCATCACTGATGAAGACAGTGAATACTCAGTCCAACGGAAGTAGTTGTGAGTGTTAGCTAGACCATCAAAGTAACTCTTCTTGAAGAACGGCGAAATGATAGCGAAGTGGAAGATTGCTGAAAGTAGCAAGAACGCAATGATTGCTCCACCTAGGTTTAAAGTGAACAAAACTACGTGCTGTGGTGGCTGAATAGTTAGTGGGCCAACCTGGTCCCCAACCTTGAATCCCGGAGGACCCTGCATCCAGTCAGCGGTAACAGGGAAATAACCCTGAACCTTGACCTGAGCCAAAATTGCTGTCAGCGCTATTGCTGAAACTAGGTGCAGAACACCTGCAATGAAGTTGTATCTGGTTAAACCTTTTTCGCTCACCTTGTTGGCAAGCTTCTCTGTCTTCTTTGTAGCCATGATCCAAACCTTTCTTTGGGTATTGATTCGAGCCTATGGGAGGTCAAGGTAAAAAGCCTGTATTCAAATGGATACAGCTTTGCCCCTAGTTAAAAAAGAAAAACCTCCTATTTCTAGGAGGCATCTTTTATATGGGATGGTGGAGATGGGGGGAATTGAACCCCCGTCCATGACTCGGAACCGAACTCTTCTACGGGTGTAGCTTCACTAAACGTTTTACTCGGTCACAATTTTTGCATGAAGCGACTAAATTGACTGACCCAGCCTGAGTTAAAGTCCCTTGCAGCCCTAAGGCATAACTACAAAGCAAGATTTCTAAATGACGCTAGTACCCAACACGAAATCAAAGTTGGACTAACGGACTTCGGGCTAGCGGCTATTAAGCGGCTAGGGCAAAGTCGGTGCTGTTAGATTTTGCACCTATGTTTTGCAGAGGGAGTTTTCGAGATAACTCTGCATTCTCGACCCGCTTCTTTTCGACTCAAAAAGCCTTGTCGAAACCGATCATCCCCATATTGAATTACCAAAACCTTTATTTCTAAAGGCTAGATAACTATAAAGCTATCTACTGACAATAACTAGAGAAGATTCAGGTTTATTCCCTGAATTACCAGTCTTTACCTTTAGTAGACATAGCTCTGTCAGCTTCACGCTTATCTTGACGCTCTTTCAGAGCCTGACGCTTGTCGTATTCCTTCTTACCCTTAGCTAAAGCAAGTTCAACTTTTGCTCTGCCATCTTTGAAATACAGAGATAAAGGTATCAGAGTGAAACCTGACTCTTTGACCTTTGACTGTAGTTTCAAGATCTCGTCTTTGTGAAGCAACAACTTACGTTTACGTCTGGTGCTGTGGTTATTCCAGGTTCCCTGAAGGTATTCAGGGATGTGAACATTCTCAAGCCAAGCTTCACCATTATCGATATCTGCATAGCCATCGACCAGGCTTGCTCGACCTGCACGAAGTGATTTCACTTCTGTTCCGGATAGGACAATGCCAGCCTCGAACACGTCTTCAATGTGATAGTCGTGTCGGGCTTTACGATTGGTGGCAACCACTTTCTGGCCACGTTCTCTAGGCACGGTAATACTCCTGAACTAAATAGACCTGATTTATCAAGTCAGCAGACCAGTCTAACCGTTAGACCCTTAAATATCTCCTGATAGATGATGCTGCAGCTATGCCGGCAAGCAAAGCACCTAGGCCAACTAGGGCTGGTAGCAGAGTGAAAGCATCACCGAGACCAACGAAGCTGGTGAACGGTAATTGCTGAACTAAATAGCCCTGGACGAAGTAGTTCACGACAGCTAGGATTGCTCCTCCAGCCAAAAGTGAACCAATCACACCGGCAACCACGCCTTCCAAGATGAACGGCAGTTGGATATAGAAATTACTGGCACCAACCAAGCGCATGATTCCGATCTCTCTCCTACGCATAACCGCAGAAAGACGAATTGTGGTCGAAATCAAAAGGGCAGCTGAGAACAACATCAGAGTTGCAATCGAGATAGCCGCCAAGCTAGCGATATTTAGCATGCTGAAAATCTGATCCAAATAGGTTCTCTGGTCTTTTACCTGTTCAACACCTGATAGACCACTGAAACTCTCAATAATGATCGGTGCCTGGTTAGGGTCCTTCAGTTTCACCCAGAAAGTTTCATTCAACTGCGCTGGGGTCACGAATTTAGCAACTGCATTGTTCTTGAACTCATTCTGGAAAGTCTTATAAGCCTGAGCGTGATTCTCAAAATAAGCCTTAGCGATATATGGCTTTAGAGTAGTGGAGCTCAGTCTTGCATTCACAGTTGCCTGAACATCATTACTTGCTTCACCCTGAGGGCAAACATCTTTAGGTGAGGTTTGCGTGCAGAGATAAATCGCAACCTGAGCTTTGTCATACCAATAGGTCTTCATTGAACCAATTTGCTGCTGCAATAAACCAGCAGTTCCAACGAAGGTTAGAGATATAAAGGTAACGAGAATGACTGAGATAACCATCGACAGGTTACGTCTAATGGCAATACCCATCTCAGTGAAAACAAAGCTAGCTCTCATTATTTCCCATACCCACTGCCCTGTTCATCACGAACAATCTTGCCTTGGCTTAGTTCAATAACTCGCTTGCGATATTTATCAACAATTCCACGATCGTGAGTTGCCATCAGAATTGTTGTTCCAGTCATGTTGATTCTGCTCAACAAATCCATGATGCCTTCAGAAGTATTTGGATCTAGATTTCCTGTTGGTTCATCACAGAGCAAAATAGCTGGTTTGTTGACAATTGCTCGAGCCAATGCAACTCTCTGCTGTTCACCACCAGAAAGTTCAGATGGCAATGAGTTAGCTTTCTCTTCCAAACCAACCAAACGTAAAACCTCTGGAACCGCTTCAGCAATAAAACCTTTGCTCTTGCCAATAACTTCCAAACTAAATGCAACGTTCTGGGCTGCAGTTTTGTTTGGTAGCAATCTAAAGTCTTGAAAAACAACTCCCAGGTTTCTTCTAAAGCGTGGAACACGACGGTTAGGAATACCAACCAGGTTCTCCCCCAAAACATGAATGCTTCCTGATGATGGAAGGTCTTCTCTCAAGACCATGCGCATCAAAGAAGATTTACCTGAACCTGAAGCTCCGACCAAAAACACAAACTCACCCTTATCAATCTCAATCGAGACATCATCAAGGGCTGGTCGTGGAGCACCACGATAGCTTTTGGTCACTTGGCTTATGGAAATCATTAGGTTTTTAGCCTAAGTTGCCAAAGTCCCGTTCTCGCCCAAAGGCTAAGCCGTGTCTAGTGATTCTCAGGAAGTTTTACGCCAGCGAATACCGGCTGCGATAAACCCTGCCAATTCACCATCAAAGACCGCATCAGGGTTATTCACTTCAAAGTTAGTTCTCAGATCTTTGACCATTTGATAAGGGGCCATGACATACGAGCGCATCTGATCTCCCCAAGATGCAGTTGCATCACCAGCTAGTTGCTTCTTCTTAGCGTCTTCTTCGCTGCGCTTTAGTTCCAATAACCGGCTTTGCAAAACACGCATGGCGGCTGCTTTGTTTTGCAACTGTGATTTCTCATTCTGGCAAGAAACCACAATTCCAGTTGGAATGTGAGTGATGCGAACAGCGGAATCTGTCGTGTTCACTGATTGACCACCAGGACCTGAAGATCTGAACACATCGATACGAATGTCATTCTCCGGAACGTCAATCACATCGGTTTGTTCAATCAAAGGAACAACTTCAACCGCAGCAAAGCTGGTCTGTCTCTTGCCAGCAGCGTTGAAAGGACTCATACGAACCAAGCGATGAGTTCCTGCTTCAACCGATAGTTCACCAAAAGCATATGGTGCATCAATTTCAACTGTTGCTGATTTGATTCCTGCACCCTCAGCAAACGAAGTGTCTAAAACAGAGGTCTTCCAACCCTGCTTCTCGCAATACCTCAAATACATTCTCAAAAGCATTTCAGCAAAATCAGTTGCATCATCGCCACCAGCACCGGAACGAATAGTCATGATGGCAGCTCTCGCGTCATACTCGCCATTCAGCAGAGTTTGAACTTCAGCAATACCTATCTCTTTGGTCAGTTTGGCAATTTCACCAACGGCTTCTTTTTGCAGAGATTCATCTTGACCCTCATTACCCAGCTGAACCATGAATTCAAGATCACCGAGTCTGCTTGCTAAATCATTCAATCTTTTGACTTGGGCTTGCTTTCTAGAAAGGTTTGATGTGACCTGCTGGGCATTCTCGGTGTCATCCCAGAGTGAAGGATTTTGAGCCAACTGCTCTAATTCGGCTATTTCAGCCTCAAGTTTAGGTAGGTCTGA
>Ga0114963_10001593_pt1 | contig 15624 bp, 18 predicted proteins | sample C_131016_EF_Meta_FD_87019 | JGI IMG/M metagenome (GOLD analysis project Ga0114963, IMG submission 87019) | Freshwater microbial communities from Lake Croche, Canada to study carbon cycling - C_131016_EF_MetaG | ecosystem: Environmental > Aquatic > Freshwater > Lake | place: Lake Croche, Canada...
ACCAGTTGTTGAACCTGTTATAGAACCAGTTATAGAACCTGTTGTAGAGCCAGTTGTAGAACCTGTTGTTGAACCAGTTGTTGAACCAGTTATAGAACCAGTTATAGAACCTGTGGTTGAAGAGGTATCTGAACCTGTCGTAGAACAAGTAGTAGAACCTGTTGTAGAACCAGTTGTAGAACCTGTTGTAGAACCAGTTGTTGAACCTGTTGTAGAACCAGTTGTTGAACCTGTTGTAGAACCAGTTGTAGAACAAGTTGTTGAAGAGGTATCTGAACAAGTTGTAGAACCAGTTGTTGAACCAGTTGTTGAACCAGTTGTAGAACAAGTTGTTGAAGAGGTATCTGAACAAGTTGTAGAACCAGTTGTTGAACCAGTTGTAGAACAAGTTGTAGAGCCAGTTGTAGAACCAGTTGTAGAGCCAGTTGTAGAACCAGTTGTAGAACCAGTTGTAGAACCAGTTGTAGAACCAGTTGTAGAACCAGTTGTAGAACCAGTTGTAGAACAAGTTGTAGAACCAGTTGTAGAACAAGTTGTAGAACCAGTTGTTGAACCAGTTGTAGAACCAGTTGTTGAACCAGTTGTAGAAGAGGTATCTGAACCAGTTGTAGAGCCAGTTGTAGAACCAGTTGTTGAACCAGTTGTTGAACCAGTTGTAGAACCAGTTGTAGAACCAGTTGTTGAACCAGTTGTAGAACCAGTTGTTGAAGAGGTATCTGAACCAGTTGTTGAAGAGGTATCTGAACCAGTTGTTGAAGAGGTATCTGAACCAGTTGTAGAACCAGTTGTTGAAGAGGTATCTGAACCTGTCGTAGAACCAGTTATAGAACCTGTTGTTGAACCTGTTGTTGAACCAGTTGTAGATCCAGTTGTTGAACCAGTTGTAGAACAAGTTGTAGAGCCAGTTGTAGAGCCAGTTGTTGAAGAGGTATCTGAACCTGTTATTGAACCTGTTGCAGAACCAGTCGTAGAACAAGTTGTATAAGAGGTATAAATTATAGATTGCCTACTAACTCTCCATTTTTATAAACTTGGCATTTAAAAGTCTGTTTTGAAGGCATTGTGCATACTTCTTTGTTACTTTGTATTTCATTAAAGAATAAGTATTTACTTGAACCACCTAAATACATTAAGCTAACAATTAAAATTGATGATACTAATCCTCCTAACAAATTCAATAATAAATCTCCTGTATTAACTATACATTTTTTGTACCATTTTATAAAAATATCATAAAAAAAATATATTAATAAAGTTGAAAATAATGAAAAATTAACACTATTATTAATAAACATCGGTATAGATAAATACATAATAGTAAACGCAAATACAAATGTACTAAATGTAGAGTTTTTGTATTTACTATATAAAATTTTTGTACAGATTGTTTGATTGCTTATATCATCTGGTGATGATTTAGTTAAACTATAACACATTTGTCTTAAAATACAAACTCCCAATAAAAAACATAAATATATTAATCCATTGAAGTTCTGATAATAAAAAGATAATGATAAAATAGATGTTGCAATAATGATTGGAGAGAAAAATGAAAAATATAATAATAAAAAGGTAGGACTAAGTGAATCTACTTGACCTGTTATTGTGTTATTTGTTTGAACCATATTATTATTATTCATAATATATAATATTATATTATTTTATTTTCCAGTATATATGAAAAATAAAATAATAAATGAATAAAACGAAAGATAAAGTGTATAAAATAACTGTTTAACACATACACATTAAAAATTGCAAGGATATAAAATATTATCTCTTGTAATATATTTATAAATGTATTAAATACAATTGCATAATTATATGAGAAGAAAAATAAGAAATGGGTATTCCTAGTTATTTTTCATATATTGTGAAAAACCACGCGTCAATTTTACATAAATTATCACTAACACATTTCACAGTTGATAATTTTTATTTAGATTGTAATTCTATTATTTATGATGTTGTACATAAAATTGATTTTAGTAAAATAAACGAAAAAGATACTGATTACATCATAAATAATATTTGTTATAAAATTGATGAATATATTAAAATTATTCAACCAATTCATAATATTTTAATTGCATTTGACGGTGTTGCCCCTGTCGCAAAATTAGACCAACAACGACAAAGAAGATATAAATCTATGTATCAAAATAAAATATCCAAAACTATTTATAAAGATTCATTACCTGACCCATGGAATACAACTGCAATAACTCCTGGTACTGTATTTATGAATAAACTCAGTACCAAAATCCATAAGTTTTTTAAAAATCCAAAAAAATTTAAGGTAAATAATATTATAGTCTCTACAAGCACAATATACGGCGAAGGAGAACATAAAATATTTGAATTTATTCGAAATTATTCTGAGCAACATAACAATAAAGTTACTGTTGTATATGGTTTAGACGCAGACCTTATTATGCTTTGTATTAACCATTTACGAATATGTAATCATATTTATTTATTTAGAGAAACACCCGAGTTTATTAAGTCTGTTAATTCAGAATTAGAACCAAATTGCGAATATTTATTAGATATTCACGAACTTGCAAAAGCTATAATAACTAATATGAATAGTGAATTACCGCTACAGATAAATACAAATACAACAATAAACCATAATATAATGTATGACTATATATTTATGTGTTTTTTTCTTGGTAATGACTTTATGCCTCACTTTCCTTCTGTAAATATTAGAACCGGCGGAATTGATAAATTAATCAACGCTTATAAGCATTTATTTGTGTCTGGACAATATCTGGTTAGTTTTACAGATAAAATACAAATTAATTGGATTAATGTATCCAAACTTATTCGTTTTTTATCTGATAATGAAGAAAACAATATTAAAAATGAAACAAAATTGAGGGACAAGAGAGAAAAATATAAAATATCAGAAGATACTGAAAATTACAAATTTAAACAATTTGAATATACGCCAATGTATGAAAGAAAAATAGAAAAATATATAAACCCATTTAATATTAATTGGCAAAAAAGATATTATCAATCACTTTTTAAATTTGAATATAATGAAGAAAATATTAAATCTGTATGCATCAATTTTTTTGAAGGTCTTGAATGGAATATGAAATATTATACAACTGGTTGCGCAGACTGGAGATGGACATATAAATATGAATATCCGCCCTTATTCTGTGACCTATTGCGTTATATTCCTTGCGATAAATCTATTTTAATAATGGATAACCCGCCTAATCCTGTTACAGAAATAGTGCAATTATGTTATGTTTTACCCAAAAATTGCTTATATTTATTACCCAAAAGAATATATAATATATTAAATAAAGAATGGTATATTGACGATTGTGAGTTTTTGTGGGCGTATTGTAAGTATTTTTGGGAGTCCCACGCATTATTGCCAAATATAAATATTAATGAACTTGAATGTATTATTCAAAAATTAAATAATAAAACTAAATAATTATGAGATAAAATAATAGAAATATTTTAATTTAGTATTATATAAATATGTCTACTGCTAAAGAAATTATAAGTGAAATTAGTGATAGAACTGCTTTAATGACGCTTATTCAAAACAATACAGGATTAATTATACTAAAAATTGGTGCAAGTTGGTGCGGGCCTTGTAAAGTTATAGAAAAAGTAGTTCACGGATTTTTTTTAACATCTCCAATAGATGTTATATGTGGAGATATTGATGTTGATGATAGTTTTGATGTTTATGCAATGCTTAAAAGAAAAAAAATTGTTTCAGGTATTCCCGCATTACTTTGTTATAAAAAGGGAAATAATACGTTTATTCCAGACGATAGTGTAACAGGCGCTGACCCAGGCGCATTAGACGCTTTTTTTAAAAGATGTGGCAAACACTTAACAGATGTAAAACTGAATAACAAGTAAAATTAAATTTTATTATATTTCTATAAAAAAATATAATAATATAGTATATGAAATCATTTACATCAATTACCCTTTTTATAATTCTTATTGTTTTATTAATACTTTATAGAATTATTGAATCTAATAGATTGGGAGAAGAAACACAAGATAATATTGATACAATACAAAAATATTTATTTAATGATACTGATTTAACTAATAGCAAAAAACCTATTTTATGGTTACACGTACCACACGAGTATAATTCAAGAAATTGGCTAAGTTTTGGTTCTAGAAGTACATTTAATTTAAACCAAGAATATCTTTATTTAACAGTAAAATCAATTATTAATAAATGTGATAAGTCATTTACAATATGCTTAATTAACGATAATTCATTTAATAAATTATTGCCTAATTGGAGTATTGATATGAATAATATATCTAGTCCTATTTCTGATAAAATTAGAACGCTTGGGTTAATGAAGTTGTTATATAACTATGGTGGAATAATTTGCCCAATATCATTTTTGTGCATTCAAGACTTAAAACCCCTGTATGATATAGGCACAAATGGAAATAAAATGTTTTTGTGTGAATTTGTGAATACAAATATTACTTCTACTGAAACGTTTTTTTACCCAAATTTGCTTTTTTCGGGCGCTCCAAAAAAATCTCATACTGTTTTAAGTCTTATTGATTTTATACAAAGAACAATTTCGACAGATTTTACAGACGAATCAACATTTTTAGGCGAATTTAATAGATGGTGTGAAAGGAAAATAAGCAGTCAAGAAATAAATCTAATTGATGGAATGTATATTGGCACTAAAACAACAGATAACAAACGCATACTTGTAGATGACCTTTTACAACAAAACTATTTAAATTTATATCCAAAATTATATGGTATATATATACCTTCCGATGAAATACTTAAACGTAAATATTATGAATGGTTTGCAAGACTTTCTGCTAAACAAGTTTTAGAATCTAATACAATTATAGGAAATTATATACTTATTACTTTAGCTAATGAAGATAAAAGTAGTATTTTAGAACCGATTGTTGTGAGACCAAACAATTGGGTAGGGTTTTGGAAAGTACCTAGTGGCGCGCCATTATGGTCTATAAAACCTAACTTTTTAGGCGATAACATACCAATGTTGCCATATCCTGAAAGATAAAAAATGCATTTTTATTTTATAATTATCTTGTAAAGTAAAAATGAATAATTTGGATAAATATTGTCCTATATGTTTTGAAATAATTGGATGCGAACAAAATTGCACTATAACTGATTGTAGACATACTTTTCATACAACGTGTATAATACAAAATGTAATAATAATAGGAATACGTTGCCCATTATGTAGAATAAATATGTTTCCAGGGAAGAATGATGAAAAAATAGAACACGTAATATCAGAACATTTAGAAACAGAAACAACAACAGAACCATCACATACAACATTAGTAAATATCCAAGAACCGCCACCTACATCTTTTTACATTGCAGATAAATTATTAGAAAGTGGAATTACATTTGAATATATGTTGCGGGCATTATTGTTAGAACACGATGTTTATGACAATATATATGATGAGTATGACCGTGTATGGGATGATATTTATAATAAGATAAAAAATTGTATTGATAATTATAATTTGTAAAAATATGTATAAAAAATTATAATTAAATAAATTGTATAATTATAATGAACGATATTATAACTTTACTCACAACAAGTTCTTTTTTAGCATTAGGCGGTTTAGGGTTATACTTTCTAAAAAATGAAGATAATGAATACAATGAAAATGTAAATACTGACAAACTAGATAAAAATTCAAATACTGACAAACTAGATGAAAATTCAAATACTGACAAACTAGATGAAAATGCAAATACTGACAAACTAGATGAAAATGCAAATACTGACAAACTAGATGAAAATTCAAATACTGACAAAATATATAAGAACAAAAATAAAACAAAAGTATATAGAAAACGCCATCAAAAAACATCTTCCAAACAAAAATACTAAAACGCTATAATATTAAATGATAATTTTTACAAATATATTATATAGTTAATATCATATACAGATTTATTATATTTTATTTTTGATGTATATGTTATCTTATTAAAATTACATAATTGTCTCAATATAGTTGTAAAAGAATTATATGTTACTTTTCTTTCTATATACTTAAGTTTTGAATTATAATAATACTCTTTTAAACTAGATAAAAAAGTAAGTATTTCTCCAGTATATATACCCTTTTTAAAATTATCAGAATTTAAAATGTAATATTTATCATTTTTTGTGCAAATATTATCTAATAAATTTATAATTAATTCATTTGGCACTCCTTTTTTAAATATTTGAGTTGACATTTATATAGTAAAATTATAAAAAAATATGTAAATGCAAACTATTTTCACGTGTGTAATATATTTATCAAGTTATTTGTAAAAAGCGCTAATTCTATTTCATCTTCATGAATATTGTGAAAAATAGTTATATACTTACATAAAAAAGGGATAATTTTATATTTATCGTCTTCACTCAATATAGTTGTGCTTTTCATAAATAAAAAATAATTGTCAAATATATCAATTACAGAATAACCTTGGTCATATAAATCATATATTATTTTAATTGCCTTATCTAATTGTTGCGCTTTTACATAACTGGTATATTCTTGGAATGTTATAAAACTAATATTCGAGCATAATCTCATTGCTAAGCTAAGAGTAATTTTTGTATTTAATAATTTAAATTTTTCCATATAATTTATTAATACTTTTACCGTGTTATTTGATAAATTTATAATTAACTCTTCTGCATCTTCGTCAATAATTATGTTTTGATTTATTTTTATTTTTTGTAATATTTTTACGAGAATTTCTCTCTGAATTGGTTTTAATTTTATAATATTAAATCTGGATTGAATATTTTCAATCACTTTTTGAATATTACTACACGAAGCTATAAAATGAACTTTATTATTAAATTTATCAATACAATTTCTAAAAACTTGTTGACTTTGCTCATTAATCATATCAATATCATCTAATACAATTATTTTTTTTTTATTTTTAATTATAGAACACGTTTGACAAAATGTCTTTACATCATTTCTGTAATAATTAATCCCCTGTTCCTTTAAATTGTTTATATACAAAATGTTCGATACATAATCAGTATAAGAATAGTCTTTGTAGTATTCTTTAATAATTGAATTTAATATAGATGTTTTACCTGACGCAATATCACCTATTAATAATAAATTTAAATTATCAATTAATATAAACGATTCTAATATATCTATCATTTCATTATCACAATCAAAATCTTTAAAATATATTGGTTGAAACTTATTGATAAATAATTCATTTTCTTCTATATTCATTAAATAACTAATTAATATTAGTTATTTTATATTTAAGTATTTCTTTAGAAATATTATAAAAATGTCAAAAGACTATTATAATATATTAGGCGTGAATGAAAGTGCAAATGAAAGTGAAATTAAAAAAGCATATAGGGGACTTTCTTTAAAATATCATCCTGATAAAAATAAAACCGTAGAAGCGATTGATTTATATAAAGACATTAATGAAGCATATGAAATATTAGGTAATCCACAAAAGAAATCCGCATATGATAATGAGAGAAACAACCTTAATAATAATTTTATGCGGATGAATATGAATATGAATATGCCAATGCCAACACCAAATGATATTTTTAACTCTTTTTTTTGTATGCGGGAATTTACCCCTGGTAATGGTTTTGGCGAAGGGGGAGGACCTCAAATTCATATTTTTCGAAATGGTCACCCAGTTAATATTATGGAACAGTTGCAAAAACCTGTACCTATCATAAAAACATTACGTGTTGATATGATACAAGTTTTTCAAGGTGGTTCTTTTCCTATAGAAATTGAAAGATGGATAAATAATAATAATACAAAAATATTTGAAAAAGAAACTATTTATATAAATTTACCGCAAGGTGTCGATGATAATGAAATTATTTTATTAGAAAATAAAGGAAATATTATAAATAATCAATTTAAAGGAGATATCAAAATTATTGTAGAAATAAACAATGAAACAGAATATAAAAGAAAGGGTTTAGATTTAATTTATGAAAAAAATATCACACTTAAAGAAGCACTTTGTGGTTTTAAGTTTCAACTTAATTTTATTGATAACAAGATGTACACAATTAATAACTTAACAGGAAATATTATTGTGCCCGAATATAAAAAAATAATACCTAATATGGGCATTATTCGCGAAGGACATCAAGGAAATCTTATTATTATTTTTCATATAGATTTTCCAAATAAATTAACAGAAGAACAAATAAATAAATTAACAGAAATATTATAATATATTTAATTTATAAATGGCGGGTAGACCAAAAAATATTAGATGTATTCAGTCTTTAATTAATAACATCGACAATAACACCGACGCAGGACCTATGAAAATGGGCACTGCTCCTAGTGTAGGAGTAACACGCAACTATTGGAATAATTATCAAAGAGATTGTAACACTACAGCTAATAAACCTAAAAAAAGTTACAATAATATGGTCTTTTTAAATATTAATCCAGCACAAACGCCGGTTTCATGCGGGTTTACGCAAAGCACAAATTATAATTATTCATATATTCCAAATCATCCTTATCCTAATTATTTGGCAGACTATAATACAAATTATCACAATCATTATTATAGACCTTATTTGCCTAAACAGCAACAACAAATTGTAGTTTCTCAAGATATTGTAAATAAATATAATAGTTTATTACAAACATATTTATCAAGTAAATATAAATAATTGTAAATAATGATTATTATGTGGAAAATGCGAACTTCTATTTTGGTATGCCATATGGAAGATATCCATTTGGATTATATACATAATTGTTATATTGTCCTAAATGAGTATAAAATTGCCCACAATTACTATTATTTTTACAAATTGTAGCAAGTCTATTTTTTGCTCTTCTATTAGATATACTTTGTGCACCTACTCCACTTTGACCAGGAGTATATTTATTCCATAATTCAGTTGGTTTATTACAAATCAAACCATATTTAGGATTTTTCCTTCCACCAACACCTGTATTTTTTTTATAAAGAAATCCATAATCACCATACCAAAATTGACCATTTGAGTTACTTCCTGTTCCAAAACCTTTAAAATAACTCATTTATATATTAGCAAAATATAATTATAAAAATAATTATATTTTCACGTATTTTACATACTTTTACATTTATGTTTAAGCATAAGGATACTTTTACGAAATTTTTCTGGTTGGGATTTCTGCATGAACCACATAGATAGAATTCTCAGTAACAATAATAATCTCTGTCCCACTTTTATATAACTTTGATATATCAGAGGTATATTCTTCTTCTGATTTTACTAATAACTTTTCACCAGTACTCTTTACACCAATCATTGCTTTTTTTTCTAATGACATGATCCAATAATCCATCATAATAGGTTTATCTTCTGTTATTGATAGTTTAACAATATGTTTTAAAGTTGCGTCCGAAGGCAAAGTATAGTTTGTTTTTGTTTCTGTCATTTATATAAATTAAAATTATAAGTCTTTAAATATTTTTTACTAAAATATAATTTAATATTTATATTGAATAAAAATATAAACCAATTTTACATAAAAAAATGTATAATTCTTGTTGGATATATAAAAAACGATTCACTGATTTGAAAACAACCTATATCGGATATAAAATATATCAGATATAAAAATATTTAATATCATTATTCGTTTTGGTCAATGTTAATTTTTATAGTTTTTGTTCTTGACTGTTTATTCATTTTATCTTTTGTAATATTTTCTGTAATATTACTTTCGTGATGAATATTATTATATTCTATAATTAATATTTTTTTTAAAAATTCATAAATAATCATTATTATATTTTTATCACATTTACCACTTATCAAAATACTACCCGTTCTAAAAATCATAAAAGAGACATCTTGTAAATTTTCGCCATTTATTTTATTCTTTTCTGATTGTTGACAACCTGTCTGTTCTTTATCATTTGGATTATAGTAAAATTTACATTGAATACCCGGATAAGAACACGGATCATATATGGTTTGAATATTATATTTAAATTTTAATATATTATGAAGCTTGTCTCTATCAATATAATAACCACAGTTAAAATTTGAGTTAATAAGCACAGTTTCACTGCTATTTGGTTTATATGCTAATTTATTATGCACATTTGGTTGTAAAACGTCAATGACTTGTTCCAAAACTTTAACAAATGTTGTTTCATCTTGTATCCCGGGTATTTCTAATTTACCAGTATTAAAAATCTTTACATGAAATTCTTTAAATTTGTCTTCTATTTTTAAACGAATAATTAAAACTACACAATTATAAAAAGCACTTTTATTCTTTCTTTTATTGTTTGTTCTACATTCCAGTATATCTTTTTTACAAATTCCTATTGAAATTTTACGCACATCTTTGAATTTAATTCTACCTGTAGGATTATTAATATTTGTTATAATATGTTCTTTATACATTGTATCTTTTAATTTATATAATTTTTCTTTAATTAAATCAAGCTCGTGACTTTCCGTTGTATTAAATTTCATTTCTTTTTTTATTACTCCACATTTTTGCTCATAATAAGTTAGTAATGGGATTGCCCAAAATATTTCTGCTAATTCTATTGAACTATTTAAAAATGCTATTTTTGTTGTGGTCGATATATATATATCAGTCACTTTAGGTATTTCACCATTTAAATCATTTAATACATCTTCTAAAATATATTCATTATTATTTTTATCAGTATCATCTACCGTATATGTTTCTTCATTACTTAATGATATAAAATTATTCCATTCTTCATCTATATTCATTTTTATATATTATCTAATTCTAACTTTAAATTATTTAAATTTATTTCAATTATTTTTTTATATATAATATAGAGTTATCTAGTATGATAATATAAATTTTTTATATTGTTTACCTAATAATACTCAAAAACAATATATTTATTCACATATGAACTATAACTAATTTGAATGTATCATTTTTGCTATTTTAGATATTGAATAATTTACATAAATATTATTATTTATATTTTGAGAATGTATTATATTTTCAATACATAACAATAATTCACTTGTTAGGTTGATTACATTATTACGAATAATATAATTGAAAAAATTCTTAATTATGTTTTTTTTGTCAATATTATAATTTTTACTTACTGTGTGAATATAACTATTTATTTTTTCAATAGGCGTATGACACTTTATTTTATTAAGTATATCTTCCCAGACTTTATTTTCTATTATATTACATAATACATTTGATTTATCCAATTTTACAATATCTTGATTTGATTGCATACAATTTATCATACTTCTTAAATCAGATTTGAAAAGTGTTTGTATATTGCGCAATGACTCATCGGTCAAGTTTAATCTTTCTTCATTAGATATGTTTTTTAAAAAATTAATTATATGCTCTTTTGGTAATTGATTAAATCTTAAACGCATAAATTCATTTTGTAAGCTTTCATCTATTTTACTTATATAGTTGCATATTAAACAAAACCTAACCGTATTTGTATAGTTTTGTAATAAATACCTTAATGCTTGTTGTGCATTTTTTGTCATATAGTCTACTTCATCAAGTATCACAAACTTCATTCCATTATTAAATAGTGGTTTTGAATTCACAAAGTTGTTTATTTGGTTTCTTATAATATCAATACCGCGCTCATCTGACGCATTCAAATGAATTATTAAATCTTTGTTTTTAGAACCTAATTTATTTTGATAACTATTTATTAAATTTATGATTGTTGTTGTTTTTCCAGTTCCTGGAGGACCGTAAATTAATATATTTGGAAAAACACCAGTTTTTATTATATTTTCCAATATAGTCTTATTTAACGGGTCTAGCACAATATCATTCAATTCTTTGGGTCTATATTTTTCTACCCATACATAACCACTCATATAAATTAATATATTTATATTATTTTAAGTCATTACAACAATATAAATAAAATTGATATAAATATATTTTTAAATTTACGTTATATAACTATTAAAATTATTAAAATTATTAAAATTATTAAAATTATAAAATTATATAAAAATGTCTTCGTTTGTGCTTCATACTCACGGTTACCTAGAAATTATTATAGGTCCTATGTTTGCAGGTAAAACTACTAAGCTAGTAGAAATTTATAATATGTGCATACAAAATAATATTTCTGTTTGTGTCATAAATCACGTTTATGATGATAGATATCACGAAACAATGATGTCAACACACGATAAAATTATGGTTTCTTGTATAAAAGCAAAGAATTTAAAGGATATCATAAATGAAGATATTTATATACAATCACAAGTTATTTTAATAAATGAGAGTCAGTTTTTTAGTGATCTACACGAGTCTGTTATCACTATGTTACAATCTAATAAAAATATTTACGTTTCTGGATTAGATGGAGATTTTCAAATGAAAAAAATAGGACATATCATAGACATTATACCTTTGTGCGATAAAGTAACTAAACTTACTTCTATTTGTTCTTTATGCAATAATGGTACCCCTGGAATATTTTCAAAAAGAATAACTAATGAAAATACACAAGTTGTGATTGGTTCTAATAATTATATATCGTTATGTAGAAAATGTTATAATATATATTAAAACTATTTAAATTAATAAATATTAATAAACTATACATATTTATGTCACTAGAAAATTTAAAACCTAAAAGAGGGAGAAAACCTAAAATTATCGATGAAAATATTAACTTAGTTCAAGATACAAATAATATAGTTTGCAATTTTGAAGAATTTCAAGAGGAAAAAGAATGTGAAACAGAATGCGAAAAAGAATGTGAAACAGAAAATCAAATAAAAACAATGAAAAAACGCGGTAGAAAACCTAAAGGAGGAAAAATAATTCAACAAATAGTACCGATTTTCAATAATAATGAAACAAAAACAAATGTAATATTACACTTTAAGTGTTCTTTAAAAGATTTACATAATAATTTATTGAACAATAATATTAATTCTTATGATATAACCAGCAAAAAAGATTTAACTTATGATGTTATTTCATCTACAGAATGTAATACTGTTAGTAATGAAAATTTTTGCACAAATGATTATGATAAAGAAAGCAATAACGATATTGAAATAAAAGAAATATGGAAAAAACTTAAGTTATTACAACATAATTTACATATTAATAATATTAGTGATAAAAAATCAGCCTGTTTTTGGTGCACGTGTGACTTTTATAATCCACCAATTTATATACCAAAATACTATATTAAAGAATATTATCACGTATATGGGTGTTTTTGCACTCCAGAATGCGCAATTGCGTATTTAATGGAAGAAAATATTGATAGTTCTACAAAGTTTGAAAGATATCATCTTATGAATCATATTTATTCAAAAATATACAATTATACAAAAAATATTAAACCTGCCCCAAACCCATACTATATGCTTGATAAATATTATGGCAATCTAACTATTCAAGAATATCGTTCTTTATTAAGGAACGAAAGGTTTTTTTTAATAATAGATAAACCATTAACTAGAATATTAACCGAATTGCACGATGATAATGACAATTTTATTATTAATAATAAAATAATACCTTCTAATAATTACCAAATTAAAAGAAAGGTTAATAAAAATCAAACGAAAACTACTATATTGCAAGAAACATTTGGGATGATTACGCCATCATAAATAAATGTTTTATTTGGTAACATATACTAAATAAAATTATTACATCATATTTTTCTTTTTTATAACTATATATTATAATGATACCTAAAATAATACATAATATTTGGATACAAGGTTATATGCATTTACCTAATGAAATTAAAATAAAACATTTAAATATTAAAAAACTAAATCTAGAATGGGAATTTATTATTTGGGATAATAATATGATATTAAATTTATTAAAACAATACCCCAGCATTCTTAAAATTTATGAAAATATTAATTATTTATCTGGGTTTATTAGTAATGAAGTTACTAAAAGTGATATAGCAAGATATGTTATTATGAAAGAATATGGAGGTCTATATTGCGACATCGAAATAGATTGTATTTCTTCTTTTAATGATATTTTTACTCATAAAGAACAAAAGAATGATATTTATATATCTAGTTCTAACATTGAATTATTAGATTATATATATCCTTTTTATAAACCAAAATATTGTTCTTGTTTTATGGCTATGGAAAAAAATCATCCCATTTGGAATAAAGTATTTAAAACTATAGAAAATACACAATATAAAAACATTATTAAAAATGCCTTAGATAAAGAGTTGCAATTTCATAATATTGACTACAATATTATAATTATGGATAAAGTGAATGGTTATTATCAATGTATTGATAAAGATAAGGTTTGCTTTATTAAAGCTTCATCAAATAATTATTTAACTCCAATCATAAAATATTTTAATTGCTACTATAAACAAACCTTTTTATTTATTTTCTCTCTTCTTATTATTATTTTTGTAGAAAAGTTATATCATTATAATACTTCAATATATGGTTCTATAAATTATATACCTGGGTTTGGTGCTATTACACAATCCGCGCCTAATAAAAACGAAAATAAACAACACAAAAAACGGCGATTATAATGAAATTTTTCCGTTACCATTTAACTTTCTCTCGTTGTATTCTCTTACTGTTGTATCCAATTGTTTTCTTATTTCTTTATAAATTTGTTGATTTAATGTTTTTTTGGTATTGGGTTCTTTCTTAATACCCATGTATTCTCTTATAACTGTCATACTATCATTATTATGTTCTATTAATTTATCTCTCGCTTCTTCATCTGTATAATTTGTTTGTCTAATAATCATTTGAATTAGGTCGTCTTGAGAATGTGAAACTGAACTCATATATTGTCTATATAAATTCTTTTTTAAACTATATTAAACAAATAACAATATATTAATTAAATAGTAACAATGAGTAAAATAATTAAAATTCATATTGAAAAAATAATTAAAAATATTAATGAACTTTTGCAAAAGGAAATTGAAACTATAATTAATGAACATGATGAAGAAATATATAATGAAATTATGAATTTATCATTTATCAAAAATAAAAAATCTAAAAATATTATGATTGACTTAAATACAGCAAATGAAATAATTAAAAAAGAAGTAGTAAAAGAAGTTGAAAAAGTTAATATTGAAAATGTAAAACTTGAAAAAGTTAATCTTGAAAAAGTTAATCTTGAAAATATTGTTTTAGAAATTGCAGATTTAACTGAATATACAAGCCCAACAAGTTATACATTTTTAAAAGAATTGCAATTTGACACTGTTGTGAATGAACAAACACAATTCGAAGAAGAAGTTGAAGAAGAAGTTGAAGAGGAAGTTGAAGAAGAAGTTGAAGAAGAAGTTGAAGAAGAGGAAGAAGTTGAAGAAGAGGAAGAAGTTGAAGAAGTTGAAGAAGAAGAAGAAGTTGAAGAAGAGGAAGTTGAAGAAGAGGAAGTTGAAGAAGTGGAAGTTGAAGAAGTGGAAGTTGAAGAAGAGGTTGAAGAAATGGAAGTTGAAGAAGAGGAAGTGGAAGAAGAGGAAGAGGAAGAGGAAGAGGAAGAGGAAGAAGTGGAAGAAGTTGA
>Ga0114963_10001596_pt1 | contig 15614 bp, 14 predicted proteins | sample C_131016_EF_Meta_FD_87019 | JGI IMG/M metagenome (GOLD analysis project Ga0114963, IMG submission 87019) | Freshwater microbial communities from Lake Croche, Canada to study carbon cycling - C_131016_EF_MetaG | ecosystem: Environmental > Aquatic > Freshwater > Lake | place: Lake Croche, Canada...
CTGCTAAAGAGCCTCTGCCCTGGATAATCAAAGAAATGGGTTTTGGAGGCCGCTTCAACCGCTGATTTAATCTCCGCGGACATCGAACCCACCATACGTTGGCTTTGGGTATCAATATCAGTTAAGGCTTCAGCGCTTTGGTCAAGTGTTTTCCCTTTGAGCAAGCCATTCATTTTTGAAGGGATACTCATGTAACCAAAAAGACCCCACAAACCGCTAAATACCACCAATAGGGTCAGCACATAGGCAAGAGTGTGGATGTTCACCCCAAAATGGAAAGCAGCATGCAATGTAGCAATGACGATCAGTGACAGCCCCAAGTAAACGTGGGCGGATAACCAGCCCCTCACCGTACCCAAATTAGAACTGTACGCACGTTTACGCAGACCAAATAGCATGAGCCAGACGATTAAGACCGCACCTAGTGTGCCCAGACCGTAACCCAGCCAAGTTCCGCCACCTGGACGGATAGGGGGGGTGTCAGCAAAGTAGAGAACGATGCATGTCATCACGACAAGCAAAGACAACTTCAGGTAGCGAAACCCGCTGAGGGTTAAAACGTTATCTTGTTGCATTGTTCTGAAGGCCCTGTCATTTTTTTTGGTAGAACAGACTGTTTAAATCAACCCTGGAAAGGATTTTTTCCCACGGGACATAGACTAACATCTGATCGCAATAATTAATATTTCATCTGTAAAATATTTTTTTTATTTTAGGGTGCTAATCCAACTTGTAATCACATAAACCGGTCAAATTGCCCAACGGTGGAAGGGGACATAGACCCTTATTTGCGAAAAGCTTTGGGCACCTAGGCGCTACTCGCCTTGACGCTTTGTATCTCGACAGAAATTTTCATGTGGCCCAAACGTTAAAAGCTTAATACTTTCTCGATCCAAGATACGATAGGCTAATAAACACTGCTGTTGAGATAGTCTAAATTTATAAACGTACACCCCCAGTAAATCGCCTACTTTTGCCTCACCAACGACGAGATCTTTGGCAATTAGTTTGAGCGCAGCATCTAACTCTAATATTCATGCTCCATTTTATATCATCGACTTAAATGATTTTATTCTCTTGCATTCCTGGATTATGATCAAAAAAAAGCCTAACCGACAAGGGTTAGGCTTTTTAAATTGGTGGGCCCACTAGGACTTGAACCTAGGACCAAAGGATTATGAGTCCTCTGCTCTAACCAACTGAGCTATGAGCCCCTGATCGCACAGCCCGCTTACTGATTCTCGTTGGTATCCACGAAACTGCGAAGCTTTTCAGAGCGGCTGGGATGACGCAGTTTGCGCAGTGCCTTAGCTTCTATTTGGCGTATGCGCTCACGCGTCACATCAAACTGTTTACCTACCTCTTCCAAGGTATGGTCCGTGTTCATCTCAATCCCAAATCGCATACGCAAGACTTTTGCTTCACGCTGGGTCAAGCTATCCAACACTTCTTTGGTGGCTTCCCGCAGATTGGCATACATCGCGGAATCAACCGGTGCCATGGTACTGGTATCTTCGATGAAATCACCTAGATGCGAATCATCGTCATCCCCAATTGGGGTTTCCATGGAGATCGGCTCTTTGCTGATCTTAAGAATTTTGCGAATTTTCTCTTCTGGCATTTCCATGCGGATCGCCAATTCTGCTGGATCGGGCTCAAGGCCGGTTTCCTGCAAAATCTGACGGGAGATACGATTCATCTTATTGATGGTTTCGATCATGTGTACCGGAATACGAATGGTACGGGCCTGATCGGCAATAGAGCGTGTGATTGCTTGACGAATCCACCAGGTAGCGTAGGTAGAGAATTTATAACCACGACGGTATTCAAATTTGTCCACTGCTTTCATCAAACCAATATTGCCCTCCTGAATCAAGTCAAGGAACTGCAAGCCACGGTTGGTGTATTTCTTGGCGATTGAGATCACTAAACGCAAGTTGGCTTCGATCATTTCCCGCTTAGCACGACGTGCGCGAGCTTCACCGGTTGACATCTGGCGCGCAATTTCTTTCAGATCCTTAATGGGAATGCCCACATCATCTTGCAGGGTAGAGAGCTTTTCTTGCTGCTCAATAATCGCATGCTTGAAGCGCGTCAAGGTGGTTGCATAGTTTTTACGGCTAGAAGCTTCGTCTTCTATCCACTGGGCATTGATCTCATTACCAGGGAAGTTTTTAACGAAGTGCGCACGGGGCATGCCGGACGAATTCACACACAGATCCATGATCTCGCGTTCGTGGCTGCGCACGCGCTCAACCAAATGGCGCAGCCCATTACACAGCGCTTCAACCTGCTTAGCCGAGAAACGAATGTGCATCAATTCGCCAGAAATTGCTTCCTGCAGCTTGCGGTAAGCATCGGATTTTGCGCCACTGGTGCTCAGTGTTTTGCGAATCTTTTTGTAAGCTTTACGGATCACATCAAAACGCGCCAATGCATCTTGACGGAGCTGTTCAAGATTGGCCGCTGCGATACCGGCATCTTCTTCTTCGTCCGTTTCTTCGTCTTCGTCTTCTTCAGGCTCGACTTCAGGAATCTCCTGCGCAATGGCGGCCTGTTCTTCTTCAGCTGGATCAATCAACCCGTCAATGATTTCGTCGATACGCAATTCATTGCGCTCAACCTTGTCAGCCATCTCCAAGATTTCTTCAATCGTGGTGGGGCAAGCGGAAATCGCCATGATCATGTGCTTCAAGCCATCTTCGATGCGCTTGGCAATTTCGATTTCACCCTCACGGGTCAGCAGTTCTACTGAACCCATTTCACGCATGTACATGCGGACTGGATCGGTGGTGCGGCCAAACTCGGAATCAACAGTGGAAAGCGCGGCTTCAGCTTCTTCTACTGCATCTTCGTCCGCGACAGGAGGCGGCGCTTCAGACATCAATAGCGTTTCGCTATCGGGGGCCTCGTCATAGACAGCGATGCCCATATCATTGATTGTGCCGATCACACCTTCAATCTGCTCAGCATCAAGCATGTCATCCGGTAGGTGGTCGTTGATCTCGGCGTAGGTCAAGAAGCCACGCTCTTTACCGAGTACGATTAGATTCTTTAAACGAACCCGCTGTTCAGCAACTACGCGCTGAAATTCAGCATCAGACAAACGGGCTTCGGATTTCGCGTTCTCATTGGCCATGGGGCTGGGATCCTGGAAGAGGGTTGCGATACAAGTAACGAACCCTCGATACTAACAGAAAGAAGGGTCAATTTGTTAAAAACCAGACACAGGCTTAAAATTCACTTGTTGGTGCGGGATTGGAATGGCGACGCGCCAACAGCGCCCTCAGGCGCTCACGATCTTCATTGGTAGCCTGTCCTTTCGCTTCGGCATCAATTAAGCGAGAGAGTTCACGCTGATCGCGATCCTTCAACAAACGGCTTAAGCCCTCTTGCATCATGGTTTTAAGATCTTCTGGGGCTGTTTCATACATTGAAGGCAAAATCCGGCGTACCGCTCTATCGATCACCCTAGCCTGTTCCCCTTCACGAAATGCCTCTAAAAACGCTGCAACATTGGGCGTCTCATCACTGGAGCGAATGAACTCTGCCACGGCCGCTAAAGCGGGGGCCTCGAGATCCGCATCGGCCGGATCAATATGTGGGTTATCTACCCCACCAGGCATTTGTATCAAGCAGGCAATGAGTGTTTCTTCTAAAGTAACCGGTGTTTCTCGGCGACCAATAAACCCCAATGGCTTTGGCGCATTTTTGCGCCCAAATTTAGATTTAGCGGGCTGCGAAGACCAAGCAGCAGAAGATGCCGGCGCGCCCTTGGTGGGATTCAGGACCTGTTCGCCATAGGGGTTCAGCAAAGCGGCCAGTTCGGCTTGTTCTTCGGGTAACCTTGGGCCTCGCGAAACAGGGGTACTGAGCTCCTGAGGACGAACCTGGCTGACTAACGCATCAATATCTGATCTGGGTAATCCCGCTGACTCAGCGAGCGATTGACGCATCAACATCGACAAAGCAGGGGCGCGCACCTGCGCAATCCAATCAACGGCTTGATTAACTTGCCCCGCCCTGCCTTCGGGAGTGTCATCGGGATGCGCTCTTCGCACCTCATCAATTAAAAAACGGGATAAGGGCGTGGCCTCGATCAGCATCTTCTCAAAGGCCGGGGCCCCAAATTCTCGGATATAACTATCTGGATCATGCTCCGCAGGAAGGAACAAAAAAGCCACATCTTTGCCATCTTTGAGCTGCGGTAAGCTGACTTCAAATGCCCGACGGGCTGCACGGCGCCCAGCTTTATCGCCGTCAAAAGAAAACACCACGCGATCAGCCAGTTTTATTAGGCGTTCAATATGATGCGGCGTGGTGGCTGTTCCCAGTGTTGCAACCGCATAGCCCACCCCATTTTGCGCGAGTGCAACTACGTCCATATAGCCTTCAACGACAATCACTGTGCCTTTCTCACGAATGGCAGGTTTGGCTTGAAATAAGCCATACAGCTCGCGGCCTTTTTCAAAGAGAGGGGTTTCTGGCGAGTTCAAATATTTGGGTTCACCTTGATCGATGATGCGCCCACCAAAACCAATCACGGCGCCACGTGCATCCAAAATTGGAAACATAATGCGATCCCGAAAACGGTCATAGCGTTTACCGTTTTCTGCTTCGATCACCAGACCCGACTCCACAAGTGCTGGGTGCTCGTAGCGAGGCATCACTGCTTCTAGCCCACGCCAACCGGCAGGTGCATATCCCAAACCAAAACGCGCTGCAATCTGCCCGGTGAGCCCTCTACGTTTTAAATATTCAATCGCGGGGGAATGGTCTTTGAGTTGATTGCGATAAAAATCCCAAGCCTGTTGCAAAAAGTCATGTAAAGACTCACCGGGGGGGGCGGGAGGAATTTCAGGTTCAGCGCGACTTTCTGGAACCGGCAAGCCCACTTGCTCTGCCAGAGATTTCACCGCTTCGGGGAAGCTCATCCCTGCATATTCCATTACAAAGCCAAGTGCTGAGCCCGTGGCCCCGCATCCAAAACAGTAATAAAACTGTTTGGTAGGGCTGACCGAAAACGAAGCGGATTTTTCATCATGAAAGGGGCAGCGCGCCATATAGTTCGCGCCTCCTTTCTTGAGGGGGATATACCCTTGAATCACATCCACGATATCGACCCGCGAGAGCAAGGTCTGCACAAAATCACGAGGAATCACGATGGGCTCCGTTAACCGTGTTGTTGTGCGCTAAGCAATCAGGCTTAACTGAGTGCTACCTTCACCAAACCAGACACCTTACCCATGTCTGCACGCCCCGCCATTTCAGGTTTAAGTTTAGCCATGACCTTGGCCATATCTTGCGGGCCACCGGCCCCTACCTCTACTACCGCCGCTTTTACCATTTCGGCAATTTCGGCTTCTGTGAGAGCTTGCGGCATATAGGTTAGGATAATAGCCAATTCTGCTTTTTCGATTGCGGCAAGATCTTCTCGGCCAGCAACTTCAAATTGTGAGATGGAATCCCGACGCTGCTTCACCATTTTATCCAGGATCGCTAAGATCGCAGCATCCTCTAACTCAATGCGTTCATCCACCTCTTTTTGCTTCACCGCCGCCAAGATAAGACGAATGGCACCAAGACGTTCAGCCTCACGGGCCTTCATGGCGGTTTTCATGTCTTCGGTAATACGCTGTTTCATGCTCATGGCTCGCCTCCAAAAGAATTCGGCCGACGATTACTCGCCGGCCGCAGTCTGAACAACCGTTGTTTTGAATCTAAGCTTTAGTAAAGCTTGGGGGGTAACATCTGGCTACGCAAACGCTTGTAACGACGCTTAACGGCGGCAGCAAGTTTGCGCTTACGTTCTGCGGTGGGCTTTTCGTAAAACTCACGAGCACGCAATTCGGTCAACAGACCGGTTTTTTCTACAGCGCGCTTAAAGCGGCGCAGGGCTACGTCGAAGGGCTCGTTTTCTTTAACTCGAATCGTTGGCATAAAGTCTTGAAATTAAAAGTGTTAGACCGGGGCTTTCCCGAAGAACCGCGAATCATAGTCTGATTCTTCAGTCTTGTCCAGTGGTAAACTCTTCACATGTTAATTCTTGGTATTGAGAGTTCTTGCGACGAAACAGGTCTGGCGGTGTATGACACCCTTCAAGGCCTGCTCGCTGATGCCCTGCACTCGCAGGTTGCAATGCATGACGCCTATGGAGGGGTGGTCCCCGAACTGGCTTCTCGCGATCACATTAGGCGCATTATCCCACTTGCCCGACAGGTGTTAGCTGAGGCCAAGATTCAACTCTCAGACCTGGATGCCATTGCCTATACGGCAGGGCCCGGCTTAGCAGGCGCGCTTTTGGTAGGTGCATCTGTTGCAGAAAGCTTGGCCCTGGCCCTCAATATCCCCGCTATACCCATTCACCATCTAGAGGGGCACTTGCTCTCGCCCCTTTTGGCTGAAACCCCTCCTACTCTGCCGTTTGTAGCTCTGTTGGTATCAGGGGGGCATACACAGTTCATGGCAGTTGAAGCTTTAGGCAACTACACCCTGCTGGGCGAAACCGTTGATGATGCGGCAGGTGAAGCCTTCGATAAAACCGCCAAACTAATGGGTTTGCCTTATCCCGGTGGCCCTGCCCTTTCCAAGCTGGCTGAACAAGGCCAGCTAGGTCGTTATAAGCTACCGCGACCCATGCTGCATTCTGATGACTTGGAAATGAGCTTTAGCGGATTAAAAACTGCAGTCTCTTTACTGGTTCGCGATGCCCCCGCTGATGACTACCCGCATATCGCGATTGAGTTTCAAGAAGCGGTTGCAGATGTATTAAGCACAAAAGCCTTGCGTGCCCTGACATCAACAGGCTACGGCCAGTTGGTGGTTGCAGGTGGGGTGGGGGCCAATCAAAGGCTAAGGGCTAAGCTGATCGAGCGCTGTTCAAAAAGAGGCGCACAAGTTTTCTTTCCCCCACTTAGATTGTGCACTGACAATGGGGCGATGATTGCGCATGCTGCCGGTTTGCGGCTGGCTGCTGCCCTGCCCCTCAAACCCTCAGCTGGCAGTTTTAGCGTGAAGCCCCGATGGGACCTCTCATCACTCCAACCGATCTAGGCTGGTCATCGCGCGCCGATACATACATCAACTTTTGGGGTTTGGTTGAATTACAAAGATGAACCGCACACTCGGCAAGCGGGGTCTTTAGGTACTTTGATTTCATGCCAGCGCAGGGTCTTGGCATCCAGTAGTTGCAGGCGGCCCCGCAACGATTCACCTATCCCCGCTATGAGCTTTAAAGCCTCTGCTGCTTGGATCGCCCCGATGATCCCCGTTAGTGGAGAAAACACCCCCATCTCTGCACAACGCACTTCTTCGGATTGGTCAGATTGCGGAAACAAGCACTCGTAGCAGGGCGCATCGCTAAAGCGAGAATCAAAAACCGATATCTGGCCTTCAAAGCGAATCGCCGCGCCCGATACCAAAGGCACTTTGGCCGCAACACAAGCAGCGTTAACCGCATGCCGAGTTGCAAAGTTGTCTGAGCAATCGAGCACCACATCCATCAAAGGAATGATCTCAGCAAGCCACGGCGGATCTGCCTGAGTGGGATAGGTGCTGACCTGAGTGAGGGGATTTAATGCTTGCAATCGCACCTGTGTTGCCGCTACTTTTTGCAACCCCACATCTTCTGTGACGAGGGCGACTTGGCGCTGCAGATTGGTGAGATCTACCGAGTCGTGATCGCACAAATGTAACTGCCCAAGGCCTGCCGCGCACAAATACAAAGAGGCAGGAGAACCCAGTCCCCCTGCCCCTATGACTAAAGCTTTTGCAAGTGCAATTCGCTCCTGCCCTTCAATACCAATGTCATCGAGCAGGATATGACGACTGTAACGTAACAACCCTGCATCATCGAACATCCATCACCTTATTTCACTTGTGCGATTTGGTCTACCTTACCCGTCTTCAAGAATTGCACTGCTTGATTGAGTTGATAATCAGGTAACTCTTCGCCCGCTTTAAACTTCGCCTCACGTTCTTTCATGATGCGCTCACGTACCTCGGCTGCTTTCTGCGCTTTCTCCTTTAATTCAGCAGGGGTCAGCGATTTCGATTTGGGAGCAGATGCATTTTTTGAATCCGTGGGATTACTGAGATGATGTTCAAGATCGGCTTCACGAATCCCAATTCCATCGTCCACGCTCAATGCTGGATCTTCGGGCACTAAGACATCAGGCACGATACCCTTGGCTTGGATAGAACGACCGCTCGGCGTGAAGTAGCGCGCCGTTGTGAGTTTCACTGCGGTGTTATTTCCTAATGGCAGAATGGTTTGTACCGAGCCCTTACCAAAGCTTTGCGTACCAATCACGGTAGCACGCTTATGATCTTGCAAGGCACCGGCCACGATCTCTGAAGCCGAGGCTGAACCACCATTCACCAAAACAACCATGGGCAGTTTTTTCACAGCGGCAGGAAGTTTAGCCAAATAATCTTCAGCCCCTGGGTGCAGGTAGTTTTGCGGGGTAGCCGTCATGCGCATCTTGGCATCTTCAGTGCGGCCATCGGTGTACACAACCAAATCATTGGCTGGCAGGAAAGCTGCTGAAACCCCCACAGCCGCGGTCAACAAACCGCCCGGGTCATTGCGCAGATCTAAAACCAAGCCTTTCAGATCGCCCTTGTTATCGTCATAGGCTTTCTGGATAGAAGTCGCTAAATTTTCTGCAGTATGTTCTTGAAATTGGCTGATTCGGATCGTGGCGAAGCCCGGTTCTAGCTGTTTCAAGCGCACGCTCTTCACTTTAATCACCGCACGCACCAAGGTCAGCACCAGTGGGCTGGCTTCGCCTTTGCGCAAAATGGTCAAAGCGATAGGCGTATCTGGCTTACCACGCATCCGTTTAACTGCTTCATCTAAGGTCAGGCCCTTTACCGCTGTATCATCGAGCTTGGTAATCAGGTCACCGGCTTTAACACCTGCACGTGAAGCAGGGGAGTCATCAATAGGACTGACTACTTTTACCAAACCATCTTCCATTCCCACTTCTATTCCTAGGCCACCAAATTCACCTTGTGTTCCCACCTGCAAATCTTTGAACGCTTCTTGGTCGAGATAAGCCGAATGAGGATCAAGCCCTGAAACCATGCCATTGATGGCTTCTTTAATCAGCTTACGGTCATCCACGTTTTCTACGTAATTAGCCTTAATGCTGCCAAATACCTCAGAGAGTGTGCGCAACTCTTCAATAGGCAATGGCTGTTGCACTGATTTCTCAGCAACAGCAGAATAATTCAAGCTCAAGGACACGCCTACCACCGCACCCAAAAGCACTAAGCCAATTTTTTGCGCTTTGCTACTCATTAAGTCTTTCTCCTGAAAACCTGACTCTTTAAATTTGGCCAAGTATATTAAGGTTTGATGGCCCAAGTCATGGGGTCAAACGGCTTACTCTGATATCTTAATTCAAAATATAACCCGGGCTCAGCATTCCCGCCTGTATTTCCGACAGAAGCCACTACCGCCCCACCTTTCACAACATCGCCCACACGCGCAAATAAAGATTCGGCGTTGCCGTACAAACTCATATAACCACTACCGTGATCCACAATCAACAGGTTACCAAAACCGCGTAACCAATCACTGTAAACCACTCTTCCGGCTGCCACAGCATGAATATCTCTCCCCTGAGGGGTACGAATGAACAAACCGCGCCAATTAAACGTACTGTCCTCTCGTGGACTCCCAAATCGATTCGCAAGTTCCCCTGTTACTGGTAATCGCAATTTGCCCTTCATTTTAGGAAAAGCTTCGGTGTCGTAGCCTTCTTCGGCATTTTGATCAATACGGGCAATGACCTGCGGCGGCTTTTGAGGACCCGTGCCATTCGCAGAAGGGGGTGATTGGGGAGCGGCAAGCGCCTCGCGTGATGCCCGTTCTTTTGCATCTCGGGCTTCTTTTTGCACCTTTTCTCTTTGCTTACGGCGTTCTTCTAGTGCACGGGCAATGCGCTCTACAAGTTGGGTCAGCCTCTTTTCATCCCGCTCCATTGTTTGCAAATTGCGCTTTTGCGCCAACAATTTTGTTGAAAGCTCGGCCACCACCTTGGCACGGGCCTCACTTTCTTTCTGCAATTTAGTGCGCTCTTTCGCTCTAGCCTCGCGCATGCTGCTGATTTCGTGCGCTTTAGCCTCGGCCTCTTTTTTGAGCGTTTGAAGCCGGTCAAGGTCTTGTTGCAATGAGGCCACGGCCTTCTGCCTCGCCTCAGCAATACGTTTTAAATATTCCGTATCGCGCGCAATCTGTTCTGGGTTTTGGCCCGATAACAGCAGCGGCAGGGCATCTTGCCCAGCGTTGGCGTACTGGTAGCGCAATAAATCTGCTAATCGGGCTTGCCCCTTTTGCACTGAATCTTCTTCTGTTGCTTGGGCCTTTAATAGCGATTGCAATGTTGCTTGCGCTGCGGCTTCCTGCTCACCTAATTCTCTTAAGGTTCGGGTAGCAGTGCTGATAGATTGTTCAGACCGCTTCAATGCATCGGCCGCTTCAGAACGGCTCTCTTCGGTAGCAGCAAGATCTTTTTGGGCACTTTGAATGCGCTTGCGCAAATCTTCTAAATCCCGCCCGGCCCGATCCTCAGCAGGGGTTGCAGCAAACGCAGACGCCCCCAACAAGAGCATGGCGCCAACCCAATGCGCGATGCTTTTTTTCACTTTAGGCTCCGATACGCCCTTGACCTGCAACCGCCAACTTCGCTTCTTCAACGCGAATTGGATCACCAAGATAATAGTTACAGATCGGCTTCAAGTCATCGTCCAACTCATACACAAGGGGCATCCCTGTTGGAACGTTAATTCCCACTATGTCAGCGTCTGCGATGTGATCAAGATATTTAATCAAGGCACGCAAAGAATTTCCGTGCGCCACAATCAAGACCTGTTTACCCTCTCGAATATGGGGTGCAATGGATTCCTCCCAATAGGGAGTGACACGGGCAACCGTATCTCTTAAGCATTCTGTTAAAGGTATTTGTGAAGGATCAAGTGCGGCATAACGTGGATCATGCAGCATCGCGCGGGGATCGGTTTTCACCAAAGGTGGAGGGGCGATATCAAACGCGCGGCGCCATTGTAGAACCAGTTCCTCGCCAAATTTATCTGCTGTTTGTGCTTTGTTCAGCCCTTGTAAGGCGCCATAGTGACGCTCATTTAAGCGCCAGCTATGCTGAACAGGTAGCCACATTTGGTCCATTTCTTCTAACGCAATCCATAGCGTGCGAATCGCGCGACGCAGCAAAGAGGTATGCGCGACATCAAAACGGAAACCAGATTGTTTGAGAAGATGGCCTGCCTCACGCGCCTCGGTTCGGCCGCGCTCAGTCAGGTCTACATCTGTCCAGCCCGTAAAACGGTTTTGCTGATTCCACACGCTCTCGCCGTGGCGCAGCAGCACGATCTTCTTCATTCGTTCATTGAGTCGGTGATGTATAAGGAAAAAGGTGAATCGCTTTAACTTTGCATTATAACCGAGAGGCGAACAAGGCGCTGCGATGCTTGCTTGCTCCTCTGTTAGAATAGTAGGTTATTGATTTGGAGCACTCATGCAATTTCTCACTCAAAATTTTGGTTATGTTGTGTTGATGATCATCAGCGCAGGGATGATAGTGTGGCCCGATATTGATCGATTCATTAATGGTGGCAGTGAAATTGGCACCTTTGAAGCCACACTTTTGATGAATCAAAAAAGGGCCATTGTGCTTGATGTGCGTGCTTCGGGTGATTTCCAAAAGGCACATATTCCGGGCGCACGACATATCCCCGAAGCCGAGATCAAAACCCGACTAACAGAACTCAGCAAATTCAAAGAACGGCCTGTGGTTTTGGTTGGCACACGCCCGGCAATTGCGATGCGCGCACTAAAAGCGGCAGGTTTTGCTGAAATTGCTCAATTGCGTGGTGGCATGCCTGCGTGGCTAGAAGCAGGCTTACCTGTTCAAAAAATAGCAAGTTAAGGCCTTTTTAATATGCAATCTGTTGTGATGTATTCCACTGCTGTTTGCCCCTACTGCAATGCTGCTGAGCGCTTATTAAAAGCGCGCGGAGTAGAACTTATTGACAAGCGTCGAATCGATATCAATCCTGCTGAACGCGACGAAATGATGCTCCGCAGTAATGGGCGGCGCAGTGTTCCTCAAATTTTTATTGGCAATACCCACGTGGGCGGCTTCGACGATTTGTCGGCGCTAGACCAAGCGGGTGGCCTGATCCCCCTGCTTCAAGGCACACAGCCCGAAGCTTAACTCTGTAAGGAAAGAAGCATGAGCGAAGAAGTGCAAGGCACACAAGAACAACAAGCTGTTTTTGCCATTGAAAAAATTTATGTTAAAGACGCCTCATTAGAAATTCCGGGTGCGCCCAATATTTTTCTTGAACGTGAAGCGCCAAACATCGAAGTACAGCTTTCCACGGGCGGTGCCAATGTATCTGAAGGTATTTTCGATGCCACCGTTAAAGTCACTGTTACCGCAAAACTCGGCGAGCGCGTGATGTTCTTAGTTGAAGTCACCCAAGGCGGTGTATTCCGCATTGTGAATATTCCTGAGACTGAAATCCCTGCCATATTGGGAATGGCTTGCCCCAACATCTTGTTCCCCTATTTGCGCGAGACCGTATCTGATCTCACCACCCGTGCGGGCTTCCCCCCAGTGCTGCTGAACCCTGTGAATTTTGAAGCACTGTATGCCCAGCAACAAGCCAATGCCCAAGTGGGTAGTAACGGTAACGGTACTTCTCACTAAGCTGTTAGGTGATGCGCCTAGTGCAAGCGCATCACCGAAGGCTTGAGCGTTCATGCAGATTGCAATTTTAGGAGCAGGCGCCTGGGGCACGGCGCTTGCCATTAGCTTGTCTGGCCGTCATCAGATCACTCTCTGGGCACGCCGCCCCGAAGTGTGCACCCTACTTCGCTCGAAACGGCAACACCCCACTGCCCTTCCGGGAATCACGCTTCCCAGTGCTATTCAAATTGAAGATTCCCTTTCAGCTGCAATTCAACATTCAGAGATCGTGATTGTCTCAGTCGCCGTATCAGGGGTGCGGAGTGTTTTAGACCAATTAGCACTCTACAATTACCACAATCCTGTCATCCTGGCTTGCAAGGGTTTTGAACAACAAAGCCAACAACTTCCACATGTTCTAACCCAAAAGGTTCTGGGAACCGATACTGCCATTTTTTCCTTATCAGGACCCAGTTTTGCCAGCGAAGTGGCACAAGGAAAACCCACTGCGCTCGTGCTGGCTGGAGAGAACCCCTCTCTGCTGAGTGATCTCTTAAGTCAACTCCATCACCCCCATTTGCGCATTTACTCGAATGACGATCCCACGGGTGTGGAGTTAGCTGGGGCGCTCAAAAACGTCATCGCTATCGCAGCCGGTATGTGTGATGGAATGGGCTTAGGGCTGAATGCGCGTGCGGCTTTGATCACCCGCGGCCTAGCAGAAATTCGAAGACTGGGTAAATCTATGGGCGCCAAACCCGAAACCTTTTTAGGCCTAGCAGGACTTGGGGATTTGATGCTCACCTGCACCGCCCCACTTTCTCGTAACTATCGGGTAGGACAAGGCTTAGCCCAAGGTCAAAACCTTCAATCTATTTTGGACTCCTTAGGCGAGGTTGCAGAAGGTGTTTCTACCGCACGCGCCTTACCCCACATCGCCTCAATAGCTGAAATCGAAATGCCGATCTGCGCAGCTGTCCTCTCCGTCATCGAAGGACAGTCTTCCTGCGCAGACGCCATGACCAAACTGCTGGAACGCGACCCCCGCGCCGAAGCGCAGTAAAGATTCCCATATTGGGGTGGGCAGACACTCCTTATTTCTTTATTGATTGCTTTGGCCGGTGGCATCAATAACCCTTCAAAGCTCAATTATTTTCTCTTTTTCAACACTGCTTCTAGGGGGATCAATGTGGATACTTAAACCCAATCAAGTACCCCACCTTTATCTGAGTGAGAGACCAAATTGAGCGCATCGAACAAAAGTATTACTATAAATTCTTCTGTAATACAGGAGGCAATTATGAGCACCATGACCACTAAGGGGCAAGTCACGATCCCTAAACATATTCGAGACGAACTCGGCATTCATCCTGGGGATGAGATTGATTTTAAAGTGAACTCTGATGGTGAGCTTGTACTCAAAGCAATGAAATCTGGGGAAGCTCCGATCATAAATGATCGTTTTGAGCGGGCTAGGGGTAAGGCCACCATTAAATGGAATACGGATGAACTGATGGAGATCCTGAGAGGAGACGATTGATGTTAGTTGACACCAATATTCTCATCGACATACTTGAAAACGATCAGTGACTTCTTCATCGGCGCCCAAGCCGCAGTGAGTGGCTACCCCATCATTACCCGTGACCCACGCCGCTACTCCACATACTTACCTAGCGTGACGTTGATCTCTCCCGTGCATTGATAACAATAGAAGTCAAAGCTCTATTTACGAACAAAATTAGAGCCATATACTATTGCCATATACACACTAGGGATCCCTTTATGGCCATCACAACCACAACCGTATTCATCAACAACCGCACTTAAGCGGTTCGTTTACCTTCAGAAGCACGCCTTCCAGAAAACGTAAAGAAGGTGAATGTTCGGGTTCGAGGCAAAGAGAGAATTATTTCTCCCGTTGAAAACTCTTGGGATAACTTCTTTCATCATGGCCCCACAGTCACTGATGACTTTATGAACGAGAGAGGAAATCAAGGGCAGCTAAGGCCTAACACTTGTCATAAATAACCTAAGGGAATTCCTGAGAATCCCCAATTTGGCACTAGAAAACTGGGTAAGCGCTTAATCATTTCAGCACGATTAACTTTGTTGCTGCACTAACTCTTCCAACGCAACTTTCAAATCAGATACCGCTGAGGCCCAGTCGCCATAAGATGGCTGCCTAAACAGTCGAACAGAGGGATACCAAGGAGATGTTTCACCCTCAACTAGCCAACGCCAACAGGTGTCATAGCGATTCAAAATCCAAGTTGGTTTGCCCATGGCGGCGGCCAAATGTGCAGTAGATGTATCAACTGAAATTACGAGATCCAGACACTCAATAAAAGCAGCCGTATCACTAAAATCTTTGAATAAATCCGTGAAATCAAGCATGGTTGGCCCCGACCACCCAGCAGTTTCTAGCGTATGTCGCTGCGCTTCAGCCTCTTTGCCTTTTTGCAAACTAAAAAACTCAATGCCCGGCATGTTTAGAGGCGCTAGCATCTCTAGTTGAATATTTCGTCGTTCGTTGACAGCCCATAGGTCAGGTCGATTGGGGCGAAATCCACCCGACCATACCAGACCAACTCTTAGCCCATTTGGCTCCCCCAGTTTTTGCTTCCAAAGGGCAATGTCTGAAGGCTCTGGTTTGATGTAGGGAATTTCACACGGAACAGAGTCGAGTTCAGTCCCAAAAGCTAAAGGCAAAGAAAGCAACGGAACCTGATAATCCGTTTTGGGGACTTTATCTCCCTGAACTGAAAGTACAGCATTACCAGCAAGACCTTTCATCAGCTTCAAGTGCGGAGCTTGCACCTCAAAAAAGATTTTTGCGCCAGCTTGGGCTAGCAGTGGAATGTAACGAGCAAATTGAAGGGTATCGCCTAAACCCTGCTC
>Ga0114963_10001598_pt1 | contig 15611 bp, 21 predicted proteins | sample C_131016_EF_Meta_FD_87019 | JGI IMG/M metagenome (GOLD analysis project Ga0114963, IMG submission 87019) | Freshwater microbial communities from Lake Croche, Canada to study carbon cycling - C_131016_EF_MetaG | ecosystem: Environmental > Aquatic > Freshwater > Lake | place: Lake Croche, Canada...
CATTGGCTGCGCGCTGTGCTTGACGCTCCTTCATCTCCTCGGCAATGATTGCATCCGCCTCCTTGATGAGATCCTCCATCGCAGCGTCGGGCTTCTCCTTGCGAAGACGCTCAACCACCTCGGCGGGGTGACTGATAGGCGCCTCATCCGGCTTGTTGTAATACTTGGAGTTCTCGTCACCGGGCTTGATATAGGGCATGTCTCCGGGAAGCGGCTTTGCCATCATATCACGCTTGCGCTCCTCGAACATCTTGGTTCCAAGCGCCTGGTTCTCGCGATACTTGGACATGATCTCCTCGAGCTTCTCATCGTTGTAGTGAACGTCATCAATCTTGAGGCAATCAGGAGGAATAAGCAGCCACTTGTACATATCAACCACGTAAATATCAAAGGTTGCATCCTCCTTCTGCAGACGACGGGCGTGATTCGCCGCCTCCTCACGGGTAGGGAATGCACCATAGATCTTTAGACCAAACTGATCATTCTTCTGGGGGCACTCAGGTCCGATAACAGACATGCATGCAAAGACTTGCCCTGGGACAGTTGTGTACGTTTGCTCGAGAGACATTACTACTTATAGTGAACATTATTGCTTTAAGTTCTTTACGCGATGGATGATACTACTCCAAAACTGGATGCGATAATAACCCTCTCAAGAATAGAAGCGTCTGGTGTAATTTTGTAACCCATGATTGAAAGAGGAAGTTCCATAAGAGCAAAAACAAAAAAGAGTTTGACTGGATCTTTTCCTACAAGTGCACCGGCTATGAGAACCATGAGCGGTGCTACAACCAGTGAAATCATCTGAAGTTTTTCACTCCGGCGGTAAATCCGAAGAAGTATAAAGTACTCAAAAAATAACATTATAAGAGCCCCTCGCCAATTAAAGAACAGTTCCATGTAGTATAATAATGACCAAGAAAAAGAAGATTCCACTGGCTCTTCGTGAACAGGTCTGGATACTTTATTGCGGTGACAAACATTTCAAACATAAATGCAACGTTAAATGGTGTGAGAATATAATCACGCCGTTTAACTTTGAAGTGGGGCATAATGTACCCGAGAGCAAAGGTGGTCTCACAGACTTGGACAACTTGAGACCCATTTGCTCAAAATGCAATAAATCTATGGGAGACAGTTACACAATTGATGAATTTTCTGAACTTTCAAAACGAACAAGTCGGTTGTTTGAATGTTTTCGGTTTTCTAAAGACCAAGTGGTCGGAGACCACTTGTGAAACAAGTCCTCCCCTCAATCGGTTTTCTAAAGAGCCGGTGGAATCACAGGCTCCTTAAAGTGAACAAAGGTTAAATAAAAGGAAACTAACAGAATAAGAATTGAAACAATCAACATTGCAATTGAAAACTGTTGATTTGTCTTTTTGTTATCCTTGATGCACTGTATGCTTATAGATGTCGATGCAATCATGAGAGTAGATGTTAGCATGATGAGAAGTATCACCCAAAGTTCCATTTATAATAAATAGAGAAAAAAGTTTCAGTTATTGAAATGTATGTACTTCGATCGGTTCCACCACCGGGTCCTGGAGCTTTTTTACTTTTGTGTATCTCAGTTTTTGTTCTTTCAAGAAAGAAATGAACTGCGGTGAGTGTGGAAAACACATCACCATCATAGAACAAACCATGTGCAAATGTCGCTGTAACAACTTTTACTGCAAGAAACACCGTTTACCAGCTCAGCACTCGTGCACATTCAATTACGTTTTCGACGCCTCAAAATTACAGGCTTGTATCGCTCCCAAGGTGTAATCACAATTTGTACACATTAGTCCAGGCATCTGAGCCATGCGGCACTCGGGGCATGTGACTAACTTTGAAACTTTGGAACCCATTTTATCATTTAGATAAAGTAAACTCTAATTGATAAAATTTTTTACCGTGTAATATTAAATGAGTCTCCTCAGAGTAGGAATTCTTTCAGTGCTCGAAGTGTTTGGGGATTTCATGTTGAAGGATTACGCCACATTTGGAAAGTTTTCAAGTCTCGGTCTTGGAGTTTTTGGGTACATTGGGGTTGTCGTCGCCCTTATTTGGAGTTTCAAAACAGGTAATGTTCTTGTTATCAATGGACTCTGGGATGGAATGAGTACAATTATAGAGTCACTAGCAGCCTATCTCATTCTCGGTGACCGGCTTGATAATCCATATCAGTACCTCGGTCTCATTCTTACAATTGCGGGTGTTTTCATGCTTAAATATAAAAAGTACTAGGTACTTTAAAAAATAAAATTGCAAGTAAATAATAAACTAATGAAAGATAATTTCTCGGAAAATGAAAACTTGCTTATGATACAAATGTTAAAAGCTGAACTTGAACTCGAAAAGAAAAAGGTCAAGTGTTGTTGTTTCACACTTTTTAGGAAAAGTTGATCCTCTTCAAAAATTTATAAATGATGTGTCCCCTCCGAGAAGGGTATGCGGCAAACTCCACCTTTTCTCGAAGTGTAAATTTTTTAAACACGAGTCCAATCTTGGATTTATTTGAAAGTATTCCAAGTGTAAACTGAAAAAGTTTTGGATTTGTGTTGGCGGGAAGTGGTGCGATGTACTTTTTGGTTCTGTTAAAATTTGCTGGATGGATTGTGTTATTTGATGTAATCTTCAAAGTGTCTCGGATGTTGACAGGGTTTTCACGAGTCATGTGATTCAAAACATTTTTGATTTTGTTATCAAGTGAACGAGGGGTGTAGTACTTTTTGAGAGAACCCATTTCAGTCAGGATTCCATAGTTTCGGCTTTCAGGGTGTTTCAACTTGAGAATCTTTTTGACACCAGGTTTCGGAGAACTTTTGGGAATACTTTTGATCAACTCGGCAATTTTTCCGCGTTTTGGTCGAAGGACTGGTTGTGTGTATGGCCACGAACTTGGATGGGGAACATTGGTCGGTAACTTGTTTTGGGGAAGTTTCACTTGGTATGGGGATACTCGGCACGCGGATATCACGTAGACACCGGGACCACGTCGTTTGAGAATGGTGGAAAGTTTCAAGCGTTGACCGTAAACACTGGGACCGACAGTCTCTGCATAGGTTGGGGTCTGATCCTTGTTATACAAGTGGTCGTAAATCAACTGTTGGCGAGTCAAGGGTAACTTTTTAATGAAACCCAGACCCTTGACCCTTGGGTCCTTGAATTCGAGGTCTGTGTCAAGGTACTCTTGCCCCGGAAAGTGGGTCCGTTTGAGAATATCCGAGACGTGTTTGTAGTTTTTCCGGTTTCCACCACTTTTAAAGAATTGGATGAGACCCTCTTTGTTTTCAAAAAAGTTTGAGGAGACCCTTCGACCGGCACGTATAAGCATGCAGTACCCTGGCTCTGAGAGAAACATGAGAACTGTGTCAGGTGGAACCACTGCTTTGGTGCCTGTGAGGACCCCGTGGGCGTCCACAAGTCTTGCACCGTGTTCCTCGTACGTTTTGAGAATCCGAGATTCCCTGTTGTTCATTACTTTACGCAGATAAAAAAGAAATACGATGTATTTGTAAGAACACAAATGCCTCCAAAGATATATACATCAAATCTTTTAAAACAAGTTATAACACGTGATAAATGTGTTATTGAAGAAATTCCAGACCATTTAAATGGTAAAATAATTATATCATTTAAATGTGTATGTGGTACAAAAGATACAAAAACATTTGAGAGATTATAAAAATCCGGTGCAAGATGTCATTCTTGTACTTATCAATTAGCAAACGAAAAACGTGAAAAAACAACTTTAAAGAAATATGGAGTTAAACATAATAGTCAATCGCAGGAAATAAAAAACAAAAAAAAAGAAACTAATTTACAAAGACGAGGAGTTGAATGTTCGTTTCAATCTGAAGAAGTTAAGAAAAAAAGTGAAGAGACAACTTTAGAGAAATATGGAGTTAAACATAATAGTCAATCGCAGGAAATAAAAAACAAAAAAAAAGAAACTAATGTACAAAGACGAGGAGTTGAATGTTCGTTTCAATCTGAAGACGTGAAAGAAAAAAGTAGACAAACTAACTTGACTAAGTTAAATGTTGAGTATCCTATGCAATCCATCAAAGTACAAGAAAAAAGTAAACATACGTGTAATAAAAAATACGGGTTTGATTATTCTATTCAATCTGAAGAAGTAAAAGAAAAAATTAGACAAACTACATTAGAACACTTTGGTGTAGAATGTTCTCTTCAATCTGAAGAAGTTCGTATGAAAGGTAAACAGACTTTGATGAATACACTTGGAGTGGATCATAATATGAAATCTCAGGTGTGCAAAGATAAAACAAAGAAAACATGGCAAAAAAACTATGGAACAGATCATCCTATGCAAAATCCTGATGTAGCTGAAAGATGCCTCGAAAACTCATTTCAATGGAAACATTATACATGGAAATGTGGAACAATTTCAAAATATCAAGGTCATGAAAATTTTGCATATGATGAACTTATATTAGAAGGTTACACATTTAATGATGTAATTACTTCTCGAAAAGATGTACCTGAAATTTGGTGGTGCGATTCAGATAACAAGAAACATCGTTATTTTTGTGATATATATTTACCAAATTTGAATAAACTTATTGAAGTCAAAGGTGAATGGACATTTAGAGAAGAAGAGAGAGATGTAATTTTTAGGAAAGCTTTAGCTTGTATAGAAAAGGAGTTTGATTTTGAAATATGGGTTTTCGATAAAAAAGGAAATAAAAAACAAGTTATCAAAGAATTTAAATGAATCTATTCAGAGAACTTGTTGTAATTTGGTAAACTGGAGCTAAGAAACACGTATAAAAAAGTGTCTCAAAATTAGTTAAATAAAAAACAAACTAGAACTAAAATAAAAATGAATATATTCTTCCTATCGCTCAATGTCAATAAATGTGCCAGAATGTATTGCGACCAACATGTGATCAAGATTCTTCTCGAAATTGTTCAGATGTTGTATACTGCCTGGCACCTAAGCGGTGAAAAACCTCACAAATCAGCCTACAAGATTGCTCACCCAAACCATCCTATGTGTATGTGGGTGCGTGCATCAAGGGAAAACTACATATTTACAACGAAACTCGGAATGGCTCTCACCGTCGAGTATACTTATAGGTACGGAAAGTGTCACGCGTGCACCAAACACATCTTGTGGCTGTTTACCCATATTCCAAAACACTTTGAGTTTAAAAAGAGTTCCACAGCCTACTATGGTTTGTATGATATACCACAGTGCATGCCTCCAGAACACCAACAACTCGACCCAGTTTTGGCATATTGGTCCTATTATAAAACAAAAACATTCGCAAAATGGTCTAAAAGAAAAAAACCTACTATTGATAGGATGCTTCTTCATCAACCCACCGTAATAAGATGGTTAAAAGGAGACCTCAGTTTCTTACCAGAAATTGTACACAGGAATAAAACAGCTGATATTGAAGAGATGAAGAAACTCGAAGACGTGTGGGGACGTCAAATGCTAAAACTCAAGAGACCAGATTTAAATATCAAAAAACAATGGTCTGGTGTGTTTGGAGAGGAAATTTGCAAAGAGGCATTTGAGTTGATGGGAAAACAAATAAACAAACCCGAAAAGAAGAATAATCATCAACCAGATTTCGAAGTTGATGATTATATTATTGAGGTCAAAAACAAGACATATTTTACAACGGGAACTGCTAGTGAAAAGATTCTTGGTGTGCCTTTTAAATATGCAAACGTTCCAGAACTGTATAATAAACCACTTCGTATTCTTTGTATAGGAGGAGCTGAAAAGGACTGTAGAGACTATGGAATACTGAACCCGGACCCTATAAAACAAAAGTACCTAGACTTTTTTGCAGACAATAAAATCACATACATGACATTTACAGATTTTTTACCAAAACTTCATTTACCCGAGACTCTGGATTTTTTGAGTTTATCGCACGACGACACGATATTACCTCCATCTGAAACTGTTTAAATGATTCCTTCACAAGAACCACATCCGCATTACTCATGAGCCATTTACACGGCAACTTTTTACACATTTCAAAAAGAGTTTCATGGTCAGACCCCGAAAATCCTTTTACAGTGTAATTTACAAATGAAGTCACATTCACAGGTGCGTATGGTGGATCCAGGTACACAAAGTCGCCTTGTTGAACCTTTTTTAGGGATTCGGTAAATGAACAATCCGTGAATATAACTTTTTGTATTAATTTTGAAACATTTCGAATATGTTCTTCATTTATAATCTCAGGTTTTTTGTTGTGACCAAATGGAACGTTGAAGCCATTGGGACCTTCTCGGTACACACCTCGAAAACATGTCTTGTTTAAAAATAAAAACATTACCGTGTTTGGTTCCGCATTAAACTTTTTCCGAATGTCATAATAGTACACTTCTTGTTCCTCAAGTGATAAATTTTTAAAAGGTTCTATTAATTCTTGAACTTTTTTTATAAACTCGTTTGGATATTTCTGAATGTCTCGATACAAGTTTACGAGGTGCACATTCACATCACTCGCGTAGACTTTTCCAGACACTTTACCAGACTCGAGAACTGTCAATAGAACACTCCCACCTCCCAGAAATGGTTCATGATAATTTTTACAAGTTGGAATCAAGTTATTTATTGTATCAAGTATCTGGGTTTTACCCCCGACCCACTTTAAAAATGGCTTCATTTAGTAATTTAGATAATTAAATCTTTATTATATTAACAATGAAAAAGCTTTTCACAATTTGTCTCTCATGGAACTCGTCAAAAGATGACGACGATGAGGACACTTAGAGACAAGGTCACCTGATTAACAAAAGAAGGAAGATGGAGGAGATTCGTCAGTACCACAACTTGGTAAAACGTCAGCTCATCCAAAGCGCTACCCAATCTGGAAGCAGTGTTTTGGATGTTGGCTGTGGCTTTGGTGGTGACTTGCAAAAGTGGACTCATGCGGGTGTCCGAACACTTGATATGTGCGATCCAAGCGCCGAGGCTCTGGTTGAAGCCAGATCTCGTGCGTCAAAAATGAAGATTGTTCCCAACTTTTTTCACGGGGACATACTTGTGTGCCCCACAAACAAAAAATACGACATAATTTGCTACAACTTTTCACTTCATTACATTTTCGAGAGTTACCGTCTCTTCAAAAATAGTATTCGTGCAATCAAGGACCGTTTACGCACCGGCGGAAAACTCATAGGGGTCATACCAGATTCTGAGTCTATTCTCATGAAAACACCCTTCAGTGACCCTCTCGGAAATTACATGCTTCGAAAAGATGACACTGGCTATGGAAACTTTGGTGAAAAACTTTTTGTGAATTTGGCTGATACCCCATTTTACGCAGATGGTCCCAAGTCTGAACCCATCGCCTACAAGGATCTTCTCATCACTGAACTTTGGGAACAAGGGATCGAACTCCAAGAGTGGAAACCTCTCACAGGAAATCCACTTTCAAAAATGTACTCGCAGTTTATTTTTGTTCGCACATAATAATGAAAACAGCGGTACTTGTGACCCTCTTAGCCCTACTTTGTGTGTTTCTCATCTGGAGAACCAATGAACCCAGGATTCTCACAGATGTGAAACGCAGGTACAACACCTTACGTTCATATTTAAAGAACAACAAGTCGAGTGTACCCGAAAAGTTTCACGTGTTGTGTAATCCCATTGTATTAACAGGTCGCGAAGCGGGTGATCTCGGGTACAACTCCAACAAGGGGTACGAGATTGGTCTGTGTCTCGACGGAAGTCCCAATGATGTCTTTCATGTGTTGCTCCACGAGTTGAGTCACTCGACTGTTGAAGAATATGATCATTCTGAACAATTTTGGAAAAACTTTTCAGAACTTAGGGATATGTGTGTCAACTTGGGTATATACGAACGCATACCACAGCGTAAATCATTTTGCGGGCAGTTTATACAGGATTAGAAATCGAGTGCAGCGGAGCCATGAGCTCCGCGAATGAGAACTCCATAAAAAAGTATTCGTATACTCTAAATGCAAACATCTTGGGGACAACTCTTTATCGGTGTTCTTCTGTGGACGCTCGCTATGTTGATGCCGGTTCTTATTTCGTATTTTCAGACAACAAACACAGTGGTTTCTCTGTTTTTGTTGACGACATTGTACCCGACGCTTCTTTCGCATCTTTGCCGATACGGAAGCTTTTGGATTTCGTACCAGGTCCTCATGGCAGCCTCGGCTATTTCCCTGGCTATTTCACTCTTTTTGATTTATGTGTTGAAGACGAAGAATCAGACAGTACTCAATGTTGTACCGCTGTCTGTTTTCATCCTTGCACTCGGTCTCCTTTCAACCAAATTTGACATGTACGGAACAAACGTGACTAGTCCTTGACCACAAAGCGGCGACCAAAGTAAAAAATGACAGCGGCTAAGAGAGCCGTGACGAGCGTTCCAACTATAGAACGCTTACCAGCCTCATCAAGAAACTTGGGAATCATGGTGGAAAGTTTGTCCTGAGCAAAACCTGAAAAGGCGAGAAGTGCAACAACGCCTGCGAGAAGAGCCTCCATCTGCTCATCTGTAAGGTTCATTGGGTTCTTGCTAGCAACAACGGGCTTTTGCGGCTGCTGCTGGTATCCCTGAGGAATGGGAATCTGTTGGTTGACAAACATGGGCTGCTGTGCCATCATATAACGAGGGTCGGGACCTCCGCCAGCTGGTCCGAGTATGTCTTCACCGGGCATAATATCGCTGATAGGTGTCGAGTCCATTCCTTTGGATATACTTTTATTTTTTTCAGGCGCATTTGGCGGAGTTGCCATCGGAACGTTGGGTTGGTACACCAAACTTTGTTGGGGATTAGTCTGCGCCGGTGGAGGAGGTTTTGAAGATGGAGGGTTTGCTGGAAACAAGGGTGTCATTCCACCATCAGACTCGTTCAGATTCATTGTACTGATTCCGTCCATTAACAATTATCAAGTTTTTATCAAATAAAAGTAAGCGCAGTCTTTGAGAATTTATAGACCCTATTTGATTTGTTGAGGTTATTACGAGACATCAGGTACACATTGTTCAACTCATTGTTTCGAATCTTGGAAGTTTTAAAAGTTTTGACAACATTGTTAAAAGTTGAGTTCAAAGGAAGTATGTACCCGTGGTAATGGTTTGTCACATTGAGACCTCTTCTAAGGTTCTTGTTTTTATAATTTTCTCTATTTGCATTTGGAAAGTAAAATGAATGTATCAATTTATTTCTGGTAACAACGATACCAGTCTCTTCTGCAAGTTCGCGACGGGCGCAGTTACGACGATTCTCCCCCTTTTTGCATCCGCCACCTGGAAAGGTTAAATTCTTTTTTCCAGTTGTGGGATTCACCTTGGCGTACTGAAAGATGACAAAGTGATTTCCAATCTTTGGAACGACAAGAGATTTATTTCGGTTTTCTTTTTGAAGAATCTTACTTGTGGCATTCTTACATGTTTGAACATAGTTTTTTCTCATATGAGGCGGGACATACGGCATTTATAATTACTCATCTTTTTTTCACAACTGTGACACTTGGAAGCGCCTTCTTTTTCTGTTCGGCTCGTTGTGTTGGTTCCAAGTCGTGTCTCGGGTTGTAATTCTTTTGGTGGTACGCCCACAGAGCTGGCGAACCTATGCGAAAGTTTGAGTGAAGTTTCGCCTTGTACCAGAAAACGCAATCCTCAATCTTGTTGCTTCGAGAAGTGTTATCAAGAACGAGACACTCAAAGTTTTCGGTACAAGAGTTCATGACTTGATTGAACATTTCAAAACTTGGAAAAATTCCAAAAAAGTTTTTGTAAATCTTTTCACGATTCTGTAAAATGTTTTCACGAAGTACAAAGACATAATCAATATTGGCTCGAAGATCTGGAGTCAAGTCCATACAGTATTGCATCGTCAACATAAAAAAAATTTTCCAGTGCCTCCCATTCATGAAACATTGTCGAATACAAACATCCTTCATAAACTTTCGGTCATACATACAGTCATCCAGCAGCATGAACGCTCCGCAGTTTGTTTTCCCTTGACTGACGAGTGTTTTTTGTCGAGCCAGGACCCGTTCAATCGCCTCACGGTCGTAGTCACCATAAATGAACAAGTCTGGAACAAACGTTTTGTAATGATGATTTCCGTCTTCTGTCGCTGACATGACTATACCGGCTGGAAGATGTCTCTTGTGATACAAGATGTCAGTAACCAAAACAGATTTACCAGTATTTCTTTTTCCAATAAAGACACAAATCTTGTCATCCGCCATATTTGCTGGATTAAACTTTCTGAGTTGAAGTTTGCTCATCACTGTAGTTTACAAAGGATTTTAGTTTTCTATTTTTTCACATGATGTCATTTCAATTTGATTGTTATCAAGTACCATTGGTTCCACTGGTTCTGTTACCGTCTCGGGTACTGTCTCGGGGGCTTTCTCAGGTTCGGGTTCCACTTGTAGACAACCAAAGCAGTACTTGATCATTTGTATAGAACGAATGTTTTAATATCAGGAGCATTGAAAGGGGTTTAAACTTTATATTGTATACTATTAGTAATGTCAAGTGGACGTGTACAGCTTGCAGCTGTTGGTATACAAGACCAATTTTTAACTGGAAGTCCGGATGTGACATACTTTATAAAAAAGTTTAACCGTCACACAAAATTTGCCCTTGAAATTTTGAACACAACATTTTTTCAGACGAATATTGATTTTGGAAGTTGGGTCAACACAATAATTCCCAGAAATGGTCAGCTTATACGAACAATATATGTTCGTTTGGTTCTGCCACCTCTCACAGTTGGAGGATACACAAACTCGATTGGAAACGCCATTATTGAGCACGCTGATTTAGTGATTGGTGGTCAAACTATAGAGCGAATAAATGGCGAATACATGCAAATCTACGATCAATCCTTTATAAGTGGTTCCCAACAAGAATCACTCACGTATATGGTTGGTTCAACTCCGGAAGGACTTTATGGTTTGGGACCGGCGGCTGAATTTGGAAGTGGTGCAACAAACCTTCCATATGGTTGGTATCCAAGAACGTTTATTGTTCCACTCACATTTTACTTTTTCAGGAGCGAGGCTCTTGCAATTCCATTGTGTGCACTAACAAGACAAGAAGTTGAGATCAGGATAAAGTTTCGTCCACTTGAACAACTTATTGCCGGTGGGTACGTAACAAGTGATGTAGTAACAACAACTGGTATAACATGGACTGGTACAACTACACCAGCAAGTGTTGTCGATAAACCTTTATCGACTGTTACGTGGTTACCCTATTCATATGCGTTTGCATGCATTCCACAGTCTTCAACATCAAATGTATACTATTATGATATTTCTGGAAAGTCATTTTATAATTTATCAAATTTGTTACCACTTAATCTTGGAACTATCCAGTGTATCGCCCAAAATAACACAGGTGGAACACTCATATTGACCAAAAACACTGGTTCAACTGGAAACACGGCTGCCTTATCAACTTTTGGTCCAACTGGAATTTTTAAAGTCATTACAAGTAGTCAATATGTGTACAACTATTTAGCAGTTGCAAGTGACGGAACAAACTTTTTGGCAATTATGAAAGATTTGGGACTCTTGTACAACCTTGTCAGTTTTAAGAGACCAACATTTCAAATAAATATTGAATATGTTACAGTGAATCAGTATGTGAGTATAACGTGGTCTCCAGCTCTTGAAGCCTATTTGATAGGAGACTCGTCTGGTGATATGTATACGTACCGTCTAGGTGATGGTTCTGTGAAACAAATTGTTGGTTTCAAGGGACCCTATTCAGCTTATTCTCCAACATACGGACAAGTGTACAATAATTCACCAGTTGTATGTTCAAATACAGTTATTTCAAATGTGTATTCGTATTCGCTTGATGGAGGTGATACATGGATACCATCGGTTCCAGCTGGTACAACTTCAATAGCCTATAGCCCTTCATTTGATATATTCTTTACACTTCAGCCTGCTGTTAATAGCTACTACATTGGTACTCCAGTGAATATAGTCACACCTACTTTACCAGCAGTTGTTCCAGGGTATCAATTTCAAGCCAGTCTTCCAGTCGAGTATGTCTTCTTAGCAGATGAAGAGGTTCAGTACATTCAAAGCGGTAAGATTGATTACGTCATTACACAGCTTCAAATGGCTTCAGTGGTGATACCCGGTGGTGTAACTGAATTATCCGGATATCGAACCTATTTTATCAATCCAACCAAGGAGATGTTTATAACAATACAAGATTCAAATGTTTTAGCAATTAATGATTATTACAATTACTTTAATACCTCTCAGCCAATTGTTCGATTTAGAGATTATCTGAATACACTATCTGGTACCCAACAACTTGTCAATCTCGAATTGCAGTTCAATGGTGAGGACATCATTTCTCCAACAGTTGCAGACAGTTTATATCTCGGAAAGGTTCAGTTTCTCAACAATCATACGAGACTTCCAACAAATATGGCAATTTACAACTATAGTTTTTCCATTGATCCCGAAAACTATTTACCAACGGGGCAAGTGAACATGAGTCGTATCGCCAATCAAAATTTTTGGATCAACTTTACACCCAATCCAACTATACGAAATGTAAATATTTACACCAAGTCGTACAATATACTACGGGTCCAGAATGGACTCGCGGGAGTTTTGTTTATGGATAATAATTTCATAAAGTAAATGGATGAAAATTTTATAAAAGTGTGTACAGATCTTCTGCAGCCCGTTATCGAGGGCGGAATGATACTTGCAGGACACTACACCAAAGGGTGTGGTCGAAGCACACTCACAGCGGAGGATGTTCGATACGCCTTGCGATATGCGGTTCGTAATTACACTGGAAAACATGTTGGAACTCTTTTTCCAGAAGATGGGGACTCCGACGAAAGCGATGAGAGTGATATAGAATGTGTAGACGAAGAAGACGAGCCATTTACGAGGTATTCTGGCGACGATCAGTTGCTCAACGATATTAATCAGGCGAACGACACGTGGGAAACTTGGATTCCTGAAAGTCCCTTAGAGATTATGCTTAAAGATTCTATAGATAAAACGTATTAGATGAACTTTAAAAAGTTTCGAGACATTGGTGATTCCGAACCCAGGGCGTGGAATCCATCAGTAGGGACCCGCTTCAACCCAGATGACGACGAGGATGACAATGAGATACCAGTACCGTATGAAGACTCTGATGTAGAAGAGGAGGAAGAGGAAGTAGATGATGAAGAGATACTCGAAGAAAATGAAACCGAGACAGAGACGGAGAGTGTGGGTAGTGTTACAAGTGGTCCAGTAAAACGATTGGTTCGACGCAACTTGGTGTCAGCTGCTGTGTGTGTCGTTTTACAGGAGGAACTTGATTTCAAAGATGAATGATCCCGATAATAATTTTCTTGTAAAATATAAAATGAGCGCAATCCTTGGAACTTTCGAATCTCAGTCCCTCAATTCTATTGTTGCTGGTTTTAGCTTTGCATCAGCGATTGCCTGGATGGATGTTGTCCGATGGATCATCGCCAACCTCATCAAAGTGAACAAGTCCAGTGGAGCTTTCACAGTTCTTGCCGCTGTTCTCACAACGCTCCTTTCCATTGTTGTGTACATGCTCCTAAGCAAGGTGTCACCCAAGGTTCAGCAGCCCCAGTCTCCAATCTACGCCATTACTCGTTAAGCAATAGAACGAGCCAGGGGATTATTTGCGAGTTGCCTCTTTGCGACATTCAAGTCGAGGCATGCTGCATTTCCTTTGTAGGCGTTAAAGTTGTAATACTTGGCGTCTACATACCTGTATCCCTGTTCTCCATTCATTCCACCAAAATAATTATCAGTCCTCTTGTCGCTATCAGACCGAACAGCGGTCAACATACCGCCTTGATTGAGCGGACCTGCACGAACGTTCATCCTTCCTGCATTTCCTGGTCGATCCGGCTTTGCGCGCTTATCATCAACGCGAATACCATATTGCTCAAGTTCAGCATCAGTGTACCCGTATGACGGGGTTCCGTACTTGTTCCCCATTCGTACAGACGGCTCATTTGTGTAGCCACCCACAAAGCTGTGAATGCCAGGCTGAGGGTTATTCGTGTGACCATATTCAAGAATATTGAGATCACCCTTGTTACGAGTCGGATCATCAGAAGACTTGAGACCAGACACTATGCTCTTGGCGGGTGCAAACTCGAGACCGTCGATTCGGAGTCCCGTTTCGGATCGATCTGTTGTTCGCATCGTCTTGACGTAGGACTCGCGAATGGTTGTACCAGTAACTGCACCGCCTTGTCCCTGTGCACGGGTTCCAACATCCGGGCGACGAGTCGGCAAAAAGGCAGTCTTGGCGGGGGCAAAGTGTGTGAGTTCCCCGACTTGACCCGCACGCCAACCCGTTGTGTCAGCACCTGGTGCAATACGTCCCGGCAGAGTTGTAAGCCTGTAGGCGCCAACATTATTGGGATTGACACGGTACAATTGCTGGAAACCGCCCGATGCTGGAATCTCAGGATCGAGACCGAGACCGCTACCAACATAGACCTTTTCAGCTGGTGCTAAATTGTTCATTCGAGATGAAACATACATGCGGCTCGACAAGTCGTGCGTTGGCTCCCCGTGCACATATTGAGAAAAGGCAATGTCGCCAAAGTTGGCAACTTCTTGTTTTTTATTGACTGGTTCAGCAATCATTCCGGGTTGACGAAGATGGTTAAGTAACAGATCTCGGGACTCATCATCATGTTCGTATTCCTCTGGTTCATTTGTAACTGCAGGTTTTTGTTCGGTGTCTTCTGGTTCTTGTGGCTGGGAGCCTAATTTTCGCCCAGCATAAATAATTCCGATTATTGCAGCTATAGATAACGGATCAGCCATCCTTTAGATTATACTACATTTTATTTACTGTGACAATACCTCCTTGTAAAAAGTGCATTTTGTTTGTCGGCGCGAGTACTTCCGGGGTCAAATGACATGGTTGGTGCTGGACCTATACGAGACATGTCCTGTAGAGGGAAAAGATCCCGTTCGTAGGTTCGTACAAGAACCTTGTTAAAACGTTTTGTGCTCTGAGGACGGAGTGCGTCATCAAGCATCATCAAGTCGTTTGGTGCCCCCTTTCCAGCCATGTATGGAGCTGTTCCATAATCCATCGTGCTTGCTCGGCAGCACGTGTGGAGTGAGCTGGGTTGAGGATACACCGTGATTGCATCATAAGCACATTCCGGTGGAAAGGCTATTTTGTCAATATTTAAAAGCCCCGGCTGTAACTGATACGCCATTTAATATATCACAACAAAAGAAATTAGTTGGTCATACCACTCCTCTTATTACCAGAAAAGTCAAGACCAGAAAATGCTTCAGTTTGTGCACCCCAGTAGTCGGCGTCACACTGTTTGGGATCATTGCGGCACTGAGGGCTCCACTTTTTTCCGTAACACCATTCTGCAAAAGCAGTCTGATCTTCTGGAATGGATGAGACTGGTCCTGTTATAAACTGACGAGCAAACGCCTTTCGCTGGTACTTGGCGACGGGTGATCGCGTACGCGCTGGACCAAATTTAACCGTGTTATCAAGGTACTCCTCAACCTCGGGCTTGACAGTTGGATACCAACACGCTTCGGGGCGATTCGGGTCATCTGTGTAATCCGTGAGTAA
>Ga0114963_10001603_pt1 | contig 15574 bp, 17 predicted proteins | sample C_131016_EF_Meta_FD_87019 | JGI IMG/M metagenome (GOLD analysis project Ga0114963, IMG submission 87019) | Freshwater microbial communities from Lake Croche, Canada to study carbon cycling - C_131016_EF_MetaG | ecosystem: Environmental > Aquatic > Freshwater > Lake | place: Lake Croche, Canada...
AAGGTGTTCGACTTTTCCAGCCACATGAGCATGGATGGCTGCGGTGAGGGTTATGTGACGAGGGCTGAGGTGGATTTGCATAGTGTTGTCTTTCTTGTTCCTTTTTACGGCCGGAAGCGACGGTGCGCCACCAAAATGAGAACCAGATCCAAAGCCTTGTTATTTTCCCCCTTCGTAAAAAGCACGGATTGCCGCGACCAGACCGGGAATATCGTGCTGTTCGGCCTCCACGTCTGGTGCAAGACCGAGACTCAGCATCTCCCGGGAAGTCACGGGGCCGATGCTCGCCCTCTTGAGTCCGGAGGGCAGTGTAAGGCCCAGGGCCATGAAATGAGCCGCGGTCGAGGCGCTGGTAAAGGTAATCATGTCCGCTCCCTCCTCCCTGAAGCGCCGGAGACCCCCGCCGACATCCTCCGTCTCGGGAACGGTCTCGTACACGGGCACGTCGTCCACGATGGCGCCCAGGTTCTCAAGCTCGAGAGCCAGCATTTCACGTGCGCCTGCGGCACGAGGTAGAAGCATCCGAAGGTTTTCGACATTCAGTTTCCTGAATGCTTTCAACAGGGACTCCGCGACGAATTCCTCGGGGATCAAATCCACATCGTAGCGATACTCGCGCACCTTCTTTGCCGTTCCATTGCCGATGACGGCGATGCGAGCGCCACCCAGTTCGCGGGCATCACGGTGTGCGGCGAAGAACGCGTTGAAAAAGGCCTCCACCCCGTTGGGACTTGTGAAAACGAGCCAGTCGTACGCGCGCACGTCGAGCATTGCCTCGATGATCGCTGTCTTGTCTTTCGGGGGCTCGATTCGAATTGTCGGTATCTCGTACGCATCGGCACCAAGTTCCCGGAGTGAAGCCACCAGTCCTCCCGACTGCTGACGTGTGCGGGTTACTGCGATCCGGCGACCAAAAAGTGGCCGTGACTCGTACCAATTCAGCGTTTCGCGCAGGCTCACGACATCCCCGAAAACCGCAACTGCCGGAGCCTTGAATTGCCGCTCCAGGGCCAATGCGGCAATGGTTCCCAGCGTCCCGACTAGCGTCTGGTGTCGACCCGTCGTAGCCCATCGCACAAGGGCCACGGGTGTTGTTGTGGACATTCCCGCAGCGGAGAGTTCCCCGGTGATCGCTGCAAGGCGCTCGACCCCCATGAGCATGACCTTGGTTCCGGGAGCCGAGGCGATCGCCTTGTAGTCGAGTCCGGAAGCCTGCTTTCCGGGCTCCTCATGACCGGTAAAGATTGTCAGGACAGCGTTGCTGGCCCGATGGGTCACGGGGATTCCTGCATAGGCGAGGCCGCCGATCGCCGAGGTGACGCCCGGAACGATTTCGAAGCGAAGTCCGGCCGCCGAGAGTTCCCCTGCCTCCTCCCCCCCCCGCCCGAAGAGGAAAGGATCCCCCCCCTTGAGTCGGACGACGCACTTGCCCTCACGGGTGTGTTTCACGAGCAAGGCATTCGTTTCCTCCTGCGTTAGCGCATGGGCTCCAGCGGTTTTCCCGGCATAGATTTTTTCGGCCCGGGGCGGGGCAAAGTTGAGGAGCTCCGCGTTGCTCAGATAATCGTAGATGACGACCTCCGCACGTTCGAGGCACTCCCGTCCCCTCAAGGTCAGGAGCCCGGGATCTCCGGGTCCCGCCCCGACGAGATAACAGATCCCCCCGGAATGTTCGGAAAAGGATTCTGTGTTGGAACGTGGCGGTTTTTCTGGGATGGGTTTCATGGAGACATGAGCCGGTCGGCAACCAGTTGAGCCACCTCGGCAGGAGAGGGTGCGGAGGCATCAACCGCGCGGAGCGGAGCCTCTGCGGTTGGAATAAAGACCGCTTTCAGGAAAATGCCGTCCGGGGATTCGGTGGCCAAAGCACCAAGGGCCATTTGGCACCCTCCGCCAAGGTAGCTAAGGACAAGACGCTCTGCCTCCACACATCGAGCGGTGATCGGGTCATGCAGGACCGAAAACAATTCCATTGCTTTGTCACCTTGACGGGTCTCCACGGCGATAGCCCCTTGGCCGGGGGCCGGGAGCATCCAGTCCAAGATCTCCAGGAAAAGCGTTGCCCCTTTGACCTGTAACGCCCCGACCGAGAGATCGTGACCCAGTCGCTCAAGTCCGGCACTGGCCAGGATCGTTGCGTCGAACGCCCCCCCCTCCGCGATTTTGGCTAGTCGTGACGGCACATTCCCGCGGATCGGCACCAACTTCAGGTCGGGGCGGTGACGACTCAGCAAGAGCGCACGCCGGGGACTGCTGCTTCCGACAACCGAACCCTTGGGGAGTCCCGCAAGGCCTCCGGCGTGTCATGAAACCAGGAGATCTCCGGTGGAGGCGCGGGGAAGGATCGCAGCCAGCACAAGCCCCGGGGGAGTCTCCACGGGAAGATCTTTCAGGCTGTGCACGGCAGCGTCGATTTCGTTGCGCAGCAGCGCTTCCTCAAGCTGTTTGGTGAAGAGTCCGGCCCCCTCGGCGGTCGGCTCATGGAGAGGCATCGTCGAGCGGGCGTCACCCGTGGTGGTGATGATCTTTTGATCCATCAGCAGGCCCGGATGGGATGCCTCAAGAGCCTCCCGGACAATCTTGGACTGCGCGAGTGCGAGGTCACTGCCACGGGTGCCAAGGAGGAGTGAACGGGGCGCGAGACTCATGCCTTTCTCCCAAAATGTTGTGATCCGGCGCCATGACAACTTTTCATCCAGCCCAGAAAGTTCCCCACGTGCTGCTCAATGAGTGACTCGCAGCGGTCCACCTCCTGTCTGCGGATATCCAAGGATTGGGAAGCTATCTGTTCCAGGCTGTCGATATCATAAAGAAAGACTCCATCCATCTCGTTGATGGATGGATCGGCATCCCTGGGAACCGCGAGATCAATGACGAAGAGAGGTGCTCCGCGGCGCATTTTCAGAAGAGGCTCCAGCTTCTCTGGGGTCAGGATCATATGAGGCGCATTCGTGGAGCTGATCAGGATGTCGATGTCGGAAAAGCCTTTCTCCCAGTGGTCAAAATGGAGCGCCATTCCTCCGATTTCAGCCGCCAGGGACGCGGCCCGATCGTAGGTGCGATTCGAAACAATGACACTGCGCACTCCGCGTGACTGGAGGCTGCGGGCGGTCCGCTCACTGATCTCTCCGGCCCCGAGGATCATGACACGCCGATCCTCTAGGGAACCAAAAATCTTGCCGGCCAACTCTACGGCCACGGATCCTATGGAGGTCGGCCCGCTCGTGATCTGGGTCTCGGTTCGGACGGACTTGGCCACCCGGAAAGCATGCTGGAAGAGTTTGTGCAGAGGGCGGGTTGCCGCACCGGCATCAGCTGCCGTGGCGTAAGCTTTTGTCACCTGTCCCAGAATTTCAGTCTCACCGATCACCATGGAGTCCAATCCGCTTGCAACCCGGAAAAGATGCCTCACCGCATAAGGCGTTTCATGATGATAAAGGGGTGCTTCCTGCCCGGCCCGGTCGGAAAGTATCCTCCGGAATCCATCAAGTGCCCTCATGGGGCAGAGGCTCGATGCATAGAGTTCCACCCTGTTGCAGGTCGAGAGCATGACAGCCCCTGAAACACCCTCGATCCCGCGGAGACGTTCCAGCATTTCGTTCATCTCTCCCTCCTGCACGGCAAAGCGCTCGCGCACCTCGATAGGTGCCAGCCGATGATTGAGTCCGGCGCAGAGGATATTCATGCCCGAACAGAGAGTTTTTCAATCACTGGCAGCAGGATCAGTGCCATTAGGAACGCGGAGGAAGCGGCGATCGCAAGCCGTCTCCCCGAGAGACACCCTTTCTCAGCACTTGCGAGAAGAGCCGCATAAAAAACCCAAATGACCAATGAGAACCAGAACTTGCCCCCCAGGACAGCCAGACGGGCGATAAATCCCGCTGCAAAGCTAAGGGAGAGAAGGACAAAGCCTATCCAGACCAATCGGGTCATGGCCTCAGAAAGGATACTGATCGGCGGAAGATGATGAAAGATCAAGGCGGGCCGGCGGGACTTGAGTTGCCCTTCCTGGACTAGAAACATCAGTCCAGCCACGCAGGCGAGACCAAAGGCTCCGTAGGCCACAATCGAGAGAGCTGCATGGGTCTCGACCCAGGGATTGGGACGAAAAAAACCATGTCTGGTTTCACCCGGAAGCAATAGGGCAACGATCTGAAGGAGAAGAACCAAGGGTGCCGTGAAAGCCCCCATCAGGGAGAGCCGGTAAGCTGGACCAATCACAAGGTAAATCAGGGCTATCGACCATGAGAGGAAGATCAGGATCTCTGCAAGATTGCCGATCGGACACGCATGCTCCGATGACCCTCGCATCGAGAGATACCAACCTTGCGACGCGGCACCCAGCGCCATGGCGATGAAATTGAAACGTCCAGGCTGGAATCGTCCGGCCCCCAGGGCAAAAAGGGTGTGTCCAAAGCTAAAGAGGTAGCAAATCATTGCCAACAGGAGTGCGATACGTTCCATGGCTTCAGGCAAGGCTTTTAATTTCCCCCGTCGCGGGAACCCTTCCTCTCCACGAGAGCGTAGGCATTGTGATTATGGATCGACTCAAAGTTTTCGGCCTCAACGCGGTACCATAGGATGTTGTCGTTCTCCTCGGAGCGACCGGCGACATTCCTCACGAGATCTTCGACAAAGACAGGATTCGCATAGGCCCGCTCGGTCACGAATTTCTCATCCGGACGCTTGAGCAGACTGTAGAGTTCCGAGCTGGCGGAGTCCTCGACCAACCGGATCATCTCCTCGATCCACATCGGTCTGGCACATCGTACCGAGTAGGTCACTTGCCCCCTCTGGTTGTGAGCCCCCGCATCACTGATCGCCTTGGAGCAGGGGCAGAGGGTGGTGACCGGAACCACCACCGTCACAATGAAATCCACTTTCCCGCCGGGCCCCCCCGTGAGGGTCGCACTGAAGCGGACCGTGTAGTCGAGAAGGCCCACGGATCCCGTGACCGGGGCTGGCTTCTCAAGAAAATAGGGGAACTCAAAATCAACGTGTGCCTGATCACTCTCCAGGCGTTCCGACAGTTGAACCAGTATGTCGCGGATATTTCGGACATGCAGGACCGGTCCGTGCGAATTGAGCGCCTCGACAAAGCGACTCATGTGAGTCCCCTTGAAGTGGTGCGGGAGATCGACTGTCAGCTGGACCGTGGCGATCGTTCCCTGCTCCAGGTGATTCTTGTCTCGAACTCGGATCGGGTAACGCAGGTCCTTGACCCCGACGCGGTCGATCGGAATCTGCCGGTCATCGGGAAGGTTCTGGGTATCTGACAGATGGGCGGCTGACATGGGATATTACGTTACAAGCTGAAAGCCAAACGCTGAAGGCTAAAGAAAGCTTCGCGTGGGATTCTAGAAAAGCTCATGGCCAAGCACGCTCAGGCAATAAAAGGCCGCTGTTTCAGCACGGAGAATCGTCGGCCCAAGAGTTACCGGTCGGGCCCCCGCTTGCTTCAGGATGGCTATCTCCGGGGGGGTGAAGTCACCCTCCGGACCCACAAGAACGGCAACACTTCGGGGCATTCCACCACCGACAAGGGAATACCCGGAGAGCACCTCTTTAATCGGGCGGGCATCGGGCTGGAGTGAGGCCAAGAGAAGCAGCTCGGCGGCGGGCACCCTGGTGAGGAACTCCTCCGGCGTCGAGGGAGAGGCGACCCGGGGGACGCTGTTACGACCACACTGCTTGCAGGCCTCGAGGGCAATCTGTTGCCAGCGTTCCCGTTTGCGCTCTCCATCATCCGCGCTGTCGATGCGGACAATCGTTCGTGCAGTCAGCAAAGGGACGATCTCCGACGCCCCCAGTTCAACACCCTTCTGCAGGATGAGATCCATGTTTTTTCCCTTGGGAACGGCTTGAGCGAGGGTTATGGAGCACCGCAGGGGAGGCGTCTGATGGGGCGTCCCGATTCGGAGAGCGCAACGCTTACGGTGCACTTCAAGAAGCTCCGCCTCCGCGACCATTCCGCGACCATCGAAGATTACGATCCTATCACCCGCCCCAAGCCTCAGCACATCGGCGCAGTGATGGGAGTCAGGATCGTCAAGTTCCGGGCATTCCAGGATCCATCGCCCGGGCTCCAGATAAAATCGGTGCACAGACATCAGGGTTGCCAATGCCTGAAATACTCTTCCACGGCTTCCCTCCATGGACGCGGTGTGATCCCGGTGAGCCTGGTAAACTTTGAAGTGTCAAGAGGCGTATGAGGGGGACGAACGGCAACGAAAGCCTTCATATCCGAGAGATTCAATGGTGCGACGGTGGTTGTCAGAACGGGAATGCCATTCTTCTGGGCGCACTCCAGTGCAAACTCGCCGTAATCTCGCCAGGAGCAAGTGCCGCTGTTGCAGAGGTGGTAAATCCCACCCGGGAGCTTGTCCTCCAAAAACTCGGCCAGCCAGATCGCCAGATCCTCGGAGTAGGAGGGCGAGGAGGTCTTGTTATGGACAGCCGCGGCCTCGGGGTTGGTCAGAGCGCGGCGCACGATGGCATCCACGAAGCTCGGCTTATCGGGTCCGAATACCCAGGAGACACGGACGACGCAGTGCAGGGGTGAAGCCGAGAGGACCTCACGATCCCCCTCCAGCTTGGTCATTCCGTAATGACTCAAGGGAGTGGCAGGATCCTCCTCGGTGTAAGGCCGGTCCAGCATCCCGTCGAAGACATAGTCCGTGCCGATGTGCACGAGTCGCGCACCCCTCTCTGCACAAAGCCGGGCGATCCGCCCCGGGGCCCCGGCATTGATACGCGTGGCCAGATCCCGATCCCGCTCGCAGCCATCGACATCAGTCGCGGCTGCGCAGTTCACGACGACGTCGCCTGTTCCGAATTCATGGGACGCCAAACCTGCCTCGGCTTTCTCGGGATCGGAAAGATCCACCTCACCACGAGTCAGCGGGACAACCTCCGTCACCGGTAACTTCCTCCAAGATCGGGCAAGGGCAGATCCAAGCCTCCCATTGGAGCCAAGAATAAGAATTTTCATGAGCAAAAGGATAGATTCAGTTCTTCATAATTCATAATCCATAATTCATTCTTTCTGTCATGCCACCCACCTACCTCTGCCAACGTTGCACAGCCTGCTGCCGGTGGCCCGGTTTTGTGAGGGTAACTGAAAACGAAATTGCCGGCATCGCCTCTCATCTCGGAATGGAAGTGGCGGACTTCATTCAGGACTACACACGCCTCCGTCCCAACCGGGGGGGCCTGGCCCTGATCGACAGGGAGGATGGATCTTGTTTTTTCCTCGAGGGGGATGCGTGTGCAATCCAGGCTGTCAAGCCCCAGCAGTGCAAGGACTTTCCAAATGCATGGAACTTTCCGGGATGGCGTGACGTCTGCAAAGCCGTTGAAGTGCCGGCGACACCATCACGGGGTGATGCTTAATTGGTCTTACCCTGGATAACATCTTTGACCCGACCGCCGCTCTTCTGTAAATCCACTGGTTGTGGGTAATCGTTCTCGCAAAAAAATTTCTCTTCCCGAAGCCGTTCCTGTCTCCGGCCACGAACGGGTTTTTCAAGGTGTTGCAGTGGCCCCGGGAATTTCCGAGGGGAAAGTCCTTGTTCACTTTCAAGAAGAGGAGTCGATACCCTTCCGGGACCTTCAAGACGATGAGTTGGATGCGGAAGTGGCTCGCTTCGAAGCATCTTTGCTTGCAACCCGCATCGAACTTCTGGCGCTTCAGGAACGTTTGGCCGAGTCCGCAGGATCGGGCGATGCCGGGATATTTGATGCGCATCTTCTCGTGCTTGAGGATCCCACGCTGATCGATGAGGTCATCCGTGGAATCCGCCGGGAAAAGCATAATGCAGAATTTGTCTTTCAGGGCGTTTCCCATCGCTTCATCAAGACACTTTCCGATATCGCGGACCCATATCTCAGGGAAAGGGCGGTCGACCTTGAGGATGTTGCCCGGCGCATTATCCGTCACTTGCTAGGCAAATCCGGGCGACACATCACCGGACATGACAGGAGTCACATCATCGTGGCCGATGAACTCACCCCCTCGGACACGGCGATGTTGAACCGTGATAATGTCGCTGGTTTCGTCACGGAAAAAGGGAGCAAAACCTCCCACACAGCGATCATGGCCCGATCCCTCGGGATTCCAGCCATCGTGGGACTTGAGGGGATCTGTTCCGATCTGGAAAACGGGTCCGTCATCCTGATGGACGGTTACAGTGGAAAGATTTTCCTCAACCCGTCTCCCTCAACGCTTGTTCACTATCAACAACTTGCCCAGGTGAAGGAACACATCGAGGCAGGGCTGGAAACCTTGCGCGAAAGCGACTCCTCGACACTTGACGGACGCCATATCACGCTTGCCGCAAACCTTGAATTACCCGAGGAGCTCGATGAAGTGGCGGCCTGTGGAGCCGATGGGATAGGACTCTACCGGACGGAGTTTCTCTACTTCAACCGGAGTTCCCCGCCGGATGAAGAGGAGCAATATGATGTCTACAAAAAGGTGGCGCAGCGGATCAGTCCCTCCGGCGTGATCATCCGAACACTGGATATCGGGGGTGACAAGCCCACGGAATGCCTGGACTTTGGCCACGAGCAGAACCCCTTCCTCGGATGCCGGGCGATTCGCTTCTGTCTGGAGAACCCCGAGATCTTCAAAACCCAGTTAAGGGCGATTCTGAGAGCCGGGGTTCATGGCAATCTCAGGATGATGTTCCCGATGATCTCCGGTCATGAAGAGCTACTTCATGCCAAATCCTTACTCGCGGATTCGATCAGGGAACTTGAGGAACGGGGCGTGCCTTACCAGGCCGATATGGAACTCGGCATCATGATCGAGGTGCCAAGCGCCGCGATCATCGCCGATATCCTGGCCAAGGAGGTGAAGTTTTTTAGCATCGGGACCAATGACCTTCTCCAATACCTCATGGCCGTTGACAGGGGTAATGAAAGGATTGCTCATCTCCACGATCCCTCGAATCCCGCTGTCGTGCGCCTCCTGAAGTCCATCATTGACGCCGCACATGCCGAGGGAATCTGGGTCGGTGTCTGCGGGGAACTTGCCGGCGACATTGAATACACCCCCTTGCTCATCGGTCTTGGAGTCGATGAACTAAGCGCCAGCGGTGCGCTCGTTCCAAGAGTCAAAAAGGCCATTCGCAGCCTGGATGTGCCGTCCTGTCGCGAAGTGGTTGCACAGGCTCTCGCCGGGGCGAAAGCCTCCGAAATCTACGCCCGCTCCACGGGACTTGCCAGGACCCGCTATCCTGATCTTTTCTAAACAAAACCAACCCTCACCCCGGAATCACCGCAAATGAAACCCACTCTGATCCTCGCAACGGCCCTTCTGTTCATCACCATCTCGCCGAGGGTTCAGACCTACGCGCAAACGGATCCCTCGGCACCGACTTCCATGAATTCGGGCTCCAAACTTGAATACAAGGTGATTTCCGGCTTCAAACAACCCTTTCACGACGACCTCCAACTGCATCTCTCCAAAGGATGGATTCCGGTGGGTGGGATCGCCGTGACGACTTGGAACGATGACCTCTATTTTGCCCAGCTTTTGAGCAAGAGCCCCTTGTCCTCTCCGACTCCTTAAAGAAATGGGAACCCGACTTACAATCTCAGCCTAGGAGATACTGTCAGAAGAGCGGCCATCCTGAGGCCCGACCCACCCTAGGATGAAGGCGGCGATCTGTCGGCTTGCGGCCGGCTTGGAAAGCCGGGAGATGTTTGTCTTCCAACGTTTCCAGGTTTCCCTGTTGCCGGAAAAGATTTCCCGGACCGATGCCGCAAGCGTCTCGGGATAATGCGCGGCCAGACGCCCGATATCGTGTCGCTCAATCATTTCGATATTCCCCTCTTCCTGTCCGGGCACGATATGGCTGACCAGGATCGGGCACTGCGCCGCCATGGCCTCCTGCACGATGGCTCCTCCGGCCTTACCGATGTAAAGGTGATGGGAGCAGAGGAATTCAGGAACCTTGTCGGTCCATCCCACAAGGCGGGATTTCAACCCGTCTATAATCCCGGCCGCCTCAATCGCCGCGTGAAGTCCCTTGAGTCGACCCGTGACAATGGTGAGTTCGGTGTCCGGTATCGCCATCAATTCACGGATCACCGACAGCGTGTGCGCCACCCGTGAGGAGGGAAAGTAGAGCAACTTGACGACACCCTCCACGGCGGGATCAAGGGGCTTCAGCGAAGCGAGTCGCGGAGTGACGGGAAAACCCATCGTCTGAAGGCAGGCACGATCCACCCCTCCCCGCGAGAGAACTTCCGAGGTCTCGTCGTCGGGAACAAGGAAGGTCTCGCTTCCGGCCCTGTACCAGGAACTGTTAATGGCTGTTGAGTCGGTCACCATTGTGATCAGGGGAACCCGGGAAGGGTCGTGGCCCCGTTTACGGAGTTCGCGGATCAGGTATGCGTAGAGGGGGTAGGTCGACACCATCACATCGGGTCGATACTTCTCGACGACTCCCCGCAGGGCTTCGCGAAGATTCCCCGCAAGGGGAAGCGTGGCCTCAAGCTTTCCGGGTTGGTTGAGGAGATTGAAAATAGCACCCCAGACGAACGGGAGTTTATTGATGATCAGCCCGTATCCGGACTGAAGGAATTTGGTCAGGACGGGTGTCGTCTCAATATAGACGTCGATGATTCGGACATCGACGCCGGCGTGTTCCTGGAGGGCCTCGGCGATGCAGCGCGCAGCCGTGTTGTGGCCTTCACCAAACCCTGCGGTGAGAATGAGTATACGGGCCATCGTTAGAAAAAATGAAGTTAGAGGGATGAATCAAGAATAAGAGATGGGAATGCCTGACCAAAGACTTCTTCTCCAAACCTTGGATCGGTCCATGTTTTACAATTTGAAACGCTCAATGGTGAATCACTTAATGATTGGGGCCTTGGATTAAGATGATCTTTCAAAAAGGTAGTGTGACACAATCCACTCCTCTCCGCCCCTGTAACCCCAGAGTTCGGCGCAGGACATGAAAAATGTCCTCCAGTAGGCTTTCCATTTGGCGGCCTCTTTGACGCCGTAGGTTCTCTCCAGGATGGGCTTGATAACCCTTCTGTTCACATCCATGGAGTGAAGCCAGGCTTCGGAAGTCCGTGCGTAGTGGGTGCCGTTGACCCTCCAGCGCTCCTCGATTTTCAGCTCATTCTGATAGTGGAGGAGAAGATCGTGGGAGGGCATGGTGCCGCCGGAGAAAAAATAACGCGTGATCCAGTCGGAGGGATCGGTGCCTTCAAAGTGGTAGGCATACTCCCGGTGGGTGAAGATATGAACGAAGAGCTTTCCCTTTGGGCTCAGCCATGAGGCGATCCGACGCATCAGTTCACGGTAGTTCTTCATATGCTCCATCATCTCCACGGAGACGATCCGGTCGTAGGTACCCGGTTCCGGGGGGGTGAAGACATTCATATCGGATGTGATGACGCGGACGTTATACAACTCGCGCCGCTTTGCCTCGGCCTCGATGTGCATGCGTTGGGTGAAGGAATTGGAGACAGCCGTGATCGTGGCGTTGGGATAATGCTCCGCCATCCAGAGGGTAAGCGAACCCCAACCGCATCCCAATTCCAGGATTTTCTGCCCATCCCGGAGTTGAGCCCTGCTGCAGGTCAACTCAAGCATCGCCTCCTCGGACTCGGCAAACGTGGTGTGCTCCGATGCCCAATAACCGCTGCTATACTTGAGCCTGGGTCCCAGGACGTGAAGATAAAATTCCGTCGGGACCTGATAGTGCTGCTCGTTGGCATCGGCTGTGTTGATCGCAATGGGAGAGCTGTCCAATTGCTTGCGGAATTCGGCAAAGCGACGGTCACGCTCCTCGAGATCACCGGATCCCTCCGCCCGGAGCTTTGCTGAGAGAAGATGTCTGATTCCGGAGCGCACCAGACTATCGGGAATCAGCCCCTTCGAGAGTAGGGAATCAAGTTGGCTCATAAGTAAGGCGTTTTACGGTTCTTGTCTTTGTTTTGGAAACCACGGGAAAAAGGCACTCGTGGTCTTCTGGTAATCACGGTAGGCATCACCTCGCGAACGCAGGGCCTGTAGTTCGGTATAGGGAATCCCCGTGACTCGAAGCAGAAAGAAAAGCATCAGGGCTGGACAGGAGATTGTTGCCCATCCCCAGGCCGCCGGGAAGGCAAAGATGAAAAAAGCAACCCAGATCAGCCATTCGAAAAAATAATTCGGGTGCCGTGAAAAATGCCAGAGCCCGACAGAGCAAACTTTGCCACGGTTCAGTGGGTTGGACTTGAAGATGTGAAGTTGATGATCCGAAACCGCTTCACCGACGATCGCCATCAACCAGACGCCAAATCCAAGCGAATCGGAGAATCCAGATTGAACCCGTGAATCAAAATTCGAAAGGAGCGACGGGATGCTTAGAAAAGCAAGCAGGAGGGCCTGTGCCTGGAAGAACCAGAAGAAAAAGAAATTTTCGTGGCCTTTCGTCGCCTTCCGCAGTTCCTGATACCGCCCGTCCTCGACCGGATGGTGACCCATCACGCGTTTCCAGAGATGAACCCCAAGTCGCACGCTCCAGACGACAACCATGATCGTGATCAGATTCTGACGAAAAGGCTCCCCATCTCCGAAACAACGGTAAAGAAGCGCCAGGGGGGCAAACCCCAGGGCCCAGGCAATATCGACGATACCGGCATTCCTGATCCGAACGGCAATGATCCAGACCGCCGACATCATCAGACTGGAAAAGAGAAGAGCGACGAAAAAAAGCTTGGCGGGACTCATCGCAATGCTTTCTTGGGGCTGCTCACGGCAAGAGGCGCCGCAGGTTCGCGATGATGACCCAAATCGTAGGCCGGAGAATGGATATTCAGGTTATCGGGACGGGTGTAAACGATCTGCGCCACCGAAATGTGACGGGTGCCAAAGCCGGCCTCGCAGTAGCAGAGATAATAAAGCCACTTGCGGATGAAGGCCTCGTCGTATCCCAGAGCACGAACCTCGGGCAGCACCTTCACGAAAGCCTCACGCCACTCCTTCAGCGTGCGGGCATAGAAGGGCGTCATGTCCTCGTAATCGAGAAGATTTAGATTGCCCGTTGCATTGAGGGCCTCGGTGATCCGACGATTAGAGAGGAGGAGTGAGCCCGGGAAGATGTGCTTCTGGATGAAATCCACCCCGTCCCGCAGGATGGGGAACTGATTGTCCGGACAGAGGATGGTCTGGATGCCGACCAACCCGCGCGGTGCAAGCAGTTCGCAGATCTTTGCAAAATAAGTCTCCACATACCGGTCGCCGACAGCCTCCAGCATCTCGATGGAAACGATCTTGTCGAAACGCCCTGCCAGGTCGCGGTAATCGCAGAAGATCACCTCGACCAGATCGGCAACACCCGCCGCCTCGACGCGTGCGGCGGCCTCCCGGAACTGTTCCTCACTGATGGTAGCTGCCGTGACACGGCAGCCGTAGTTCTTTGCGGCATGGATGGCAAATCCTCCCCAGCCACAGCCGATCTCAAGGACCATGTCGTGGGGTGCAAACTGCAGTTTCCTGCAGAGTTTGTCCCACTTTTCCCTCTGGGCCTCTTCCATGGAAAGGTCCGGAGGGTCAAAATAGGCTGCCGAGTAGGTCATCGTCGGATCCAACCAGAGCTTGAAGAAATCATTCCCTAGATCGTAGTGCTCGCTGATGTTGTCACGGCTCTTGCGCTTGCTGTTGGGACGGAGGGCATGTCCGAGCCTGTTGATGACGCCCAGAAGATCAAACGCTCCGCGCTGCTGCGATTCCTTGGTGCGGATCCCCGCCAGATAATCCCCATTCAGGACAAACCAGGCGAGCGTCCTCGTCAGATCATCGCTCTCCCACTCTCCCGCAAGATAGGACTCGGCGAACCCGATCGGCCCGAAGAGGACACAGCGGCGGTAAAAGTTCTCGTCCAGAACCGTCAAATCGGCCTGCAATTCCTTACCAAGTCCTCCGAAAAGGCGACGCGATCCACCGGGCATCGTGAACCTGAGTTCACCCCGTCGGGCTCTCGAAAAGGCATCCAGAACCAGCTTGCGGAAAAATTTGTCGGTGTAGGCCATAAGGACGAGAGACTCTAGCGGAGTCCCTCTTTATCCTAGATTTCGAGGCCCTGTGCCAGCTCCAGTTTCACCGCTTAGCCGGAAACAGCCCCTTATGGATGGAGTGTCTTGAGCAGAGCTTTAGCACCCTTCTTGGTGTATACCCCCGACTCGGAGTGCAGAATCCCACCGTTACGGTTGACGACCAGAACTCGGATGTCACTCTCGGAGGTAATGCCACAGGACTTGAGAAACGCCTTCTTGTCAGTATAGGCAGTCCAGACATGGGAGCGCTGGAAGCGCCCCTTGATCCCTCCACGCATCCCCGTGTCGATGAACCAGCGCATGAACAGACCCGGGTTATCGATCAAGGGCATCTCGACCCATGGAATCGTATTCGTGGGTTGATCCAGTCCCAGACTTTGTGTCCAGGTATCGATTGCTTCCTGCTGTGGTTCGTCAAACCCGATGAGCACCAGCGTCCGTTCCGCCGGCAGTCCCTTGGGAACAGACCACGGTGTTCCATTAAGATCCTTACCTGAGGTAACGGGCATCGTGTTCAGAGGAGTCGCTAGAGCGGTGCCGCAAAGAAGGAGTAGTGAAACGGGGGGAACGATAAGTAGGCGGAGGTTTTTCATGATGATTGGGTTTGTTCCGTTCGAATGTTCAGGCACGGGGACCTCTCATGCGCTTGACCTTGAGTTTGGGATCTTTGGGCTGAACGCCGTGCTTCTGAAGATTGTCGCTGATCTCAGCGGCAATTTCCTTTGCGGTGCGCGTCGTATCCTTCGTGAGACCCGTCATTGCGGATGCCCAGAGGGGGGTGGTGATGAAATCGGTAGGATCCGGCGGACCGCAGAGCAAACCGGGTCCGGGCTCCAGGTTGGAACCACCTGACGTCTTAAAAGTGAGCAGCTCGGAAGGGTGACTGCCTGAAAGAGAAAGAACCCTGACGGTCGTTTCCAACTTTGTTCCACCCGCCCCCATGCCAAAGAGAATCCTCATCATGCGGCTACCCTGGTTAACACGGTCGAAATTCCCCTCCACAACCCAGACGTTCCCCTTCGGCATCTTGGAACCTTTGAGTCTCTCCGCCGGAAGCACGCAGTCGTTGAGTTTTTTGACCAAATCCTCGCTGAGTTGGTTGGCCGTTTTATTCTGAAACTCGACTAGAGAGTCTTCTTTGCGATCAACGCGGAAGACCTTTAGATCGCCTGTGAAATCACGGACATAGATCTTTGTCGGAGCACGGAAGGCCACGTTAGCATTCTGTTTCTCTTTAAGAACGCTGATGGAGGAGCAACCGCTCAAAAGCACGGCGGGAATAAGTAAAATTACACGCAGGGATAATCGATGGTTCATCGGGCAATCATGGCGCCCGGACACAAATCTGTCCCCAAGTTGGTGACAGGCGGTCTCCTTCAGGGACGGACGGATGGACCCTTTTGCCTCCGGAATCTTCCCCATGTGCCGGAAGTTGTGGGCTTGCTCCGATCCACTCAGGGAAAGGAGTGTTGGCAGGGTAGGGCAGCAAAGCGGGCGACCTTATTCATGGAGG
>Ga0114963_10001604_pt1 | contig 15566 bp, 12 predicted proteins | sample C_131016_EF_Meta_FD_87019 | JGI IMG/M metagenome (GOLD analysis project Ga0114963, IMG submission 87019) | Freshwater microbial communities from Lake Croche, Canada to study carbon cycling - C_131016_EF_MetaG | ecosystem: Environmental > Aquatic > Freshwater > Lake | place: Lake Croche, Canada...
AACGACCCAATTGACTGAGCCGGTGCGGCCGTTGACTTCCATAACGCAGAGCGACACCGACGCTGGAGGTGTTACGACCGGACCATCGCCGGCCTGCAGTGCGTACACCTGGGTTTGGGTGACGCTGAACGGGGCATCGACCTCGATGAGCGGGGCCGTGGTCGAGGTAGGCCCGGTGACCGACACGCTGCCGGTAGCGCCGCGCAGCGTCCACTCGGGCGTACCGCCGCTCTGCGGCATTGCCGATGGGCACGCGCTGGCCGGAGCCGCGACCGATGACGACACTTTATTGACGGCGCTGGCCGGTGTCATATCGGCGTTGGAACCGCATGCGGCGAGCATCACGGCAAGCGATGCTGCACAGACAGCGATGGCGACGGGAAAGCACGTGCGGGATAATTTCACGAGCGCTGACGTTACAGCGGCCGGCGTGCCCGATGACTAGCGCATTAGCCGGAGTCAGCCAAACGCTGCGGGACGGACATTAATTGCAGTTGCTTGTTTCTTCTTCGTCTTCTTGTCGTACTTAGCCACGTCGTATATGACTTTGTCACCTTTCCACAGGTTTTCCCCGCCGTCGGACCCCGCAATTACGTCATAGCGTTGAACGGGAACGGCATTGCCGCCCTTGTCGGGCGTGATAAATCCAAAACCTTTTCTGTCATCCCACCACTTGACTGTCCCAGTATCCGCTGATGCCACACCGACACCTCCAACCGCGGCAACGATCCCCAGGGCAATTGCCAAAGCACCAACACGCACCGCACAGGTCGCTAAACGCATCGCAATGTCTCCTCGGATATGGGCACGGGCGCTATGCGCCGGTCGCCGACCACTATGACATATGGCCGCGCCACCGCCGCCTGCTCATCACGCTGCGCACACGACATCTCCGCCAACCACGCCAGCTCATCAAAAATCGAACACGTATTCGACAGCAAAGGCGCCCAGTGATAAGACCCGCGACTGGGGATTGACGTCGGCACCGATCCCCGAACGGCCACGCTCTAGACTCCCGTGCGAACCTATTCTTAAAGCGGTTCTAAGAATCCACAGGAGGCGCGGTGCCCACCCAGAATCAGACCATCTCCAAGGTCCTCGTCGCCAACCGTGGCGAGATCGCGGTGCGGGTGATCCGGGCGGCCAAGGATGCCGGTCTGGGAAGTGTGGCCGTCTATGCCGAACCGGATGCCGACGCACCACATGTACGCCTTGCCGACGAGGCATTCGCCCTCGGCGGGCAGACCTCCGCGGAGTCCTATCTCGACTTCGCCAAGATCCTTGACGCCGCCGCGAAATCGGGCGCCAATGCCATTCATCCCGGCTACGGGTTCCTCTCCGAGAACGCCGACTTCGCCCAGGCCGTCATCGACGCCGGGCTGATCTGGATCGGGCCCAGCCCGCAGTCCATCCGAGACCTCGGCGACAAGGTCACCGCCCGCCATATCGCCGCTCGCGCCCAGGCTCCCCTGGTGCCCGGCACACCCGACCCGGTCAAGAACGCCGACGAGGTGGTGGCCTTCGCCCGCGAGTACGGCGTCCCGGTCGCGATCAAGGCGGCCTTCGGCGGCGGTGGCCGTGGCATGAAGGTGGCCCGCACCCTCGAGGAGATTCCCGAACTGTTCGAGTCGGCCACCCGCGAAGCCATCGCCGCCTTCGGTCGCGGCGAGTGCTTCGTGGAGCGCTACCTCGACAAGCCGCGCCACGTCGAAGCCCAGGTGATCGCCGATCAGCACGGCAACGTCGTCGTCGCGGGAACCCGCGACTGCTCGCTGCAACGCCGGTTCCAGAAGCTCGTCGAGGAGGCGCCGGCGCCCTTCCTGACAGACGCGCAGCGCAAGGAGATCCACGAGTCGGCCAAGCGGATCTGCAGGGAGTCCGGCTACTACGGCGCGGGCACCGTGGAGTACCTCGTCGGCCAGGACGGCCTGATCTCCTTCCTCGAGGTGAACACCCGCCTGCAGGTGGAGCATCCGGTCACCGAGGAGACCTCCGGTATCGACCTGGTGCTTGAGCAGTTCCGCATCGCCAACGGCGAAAAGCTCGCTGTCACAGAGGATCCCACGCCGCGCGGGCACTCCATTGAGTTCCGGATCAACGGCGAGGACGCCGGTCGCGGGTTCCTGCCCGCACCCGGACCGGTCACCAAGTTCGAGCCTCCGACCGGCCCCGGCGTTCGTCTGGACTCCGGCGTCGAGTCCGGATCGGTGATCGGCGGGCAGTTCGACTCGATGCTGGCCAAGCTGATCGTGAGTGGGGCCACCCGTGGGCAGGCGCTGCAGCGGGCCCGGCGCGCCCTCGATGAGTTCACCGTCGAGGGTTTGGCCACCGTGATCCCGTTTCACCGCGCGGTGGTCAGCGACCCCGCCTTCATCGGTGACGAGAACGGCTTCACCGTGCACACCCGCTGGATCGAAACCGAGTGGGATAACACCGTCGAACCGTTCACCGGCGGCGGCGAGATCGACGACGACGAGAACCAGCCGCGTCAGACGGTCGTGGTCGAGGTCGGCGGCCGACGGCTCGAGGTGTCACTGCCCGGCGGTCTGGCACTCGGCGGCGGCGGCGGATCGGCCGACGCCGGCGTCATCCGCAAGAAGCCCAAGCCGCGCAAGCGCGGGGCCCACGGCGGCGCCGCGGCATCCGGTGATGCGGTCACCGCGCCAATGCAGGGCACCGTCGTCAAGGTGGCCGTCGAGGAGGGGCAGACGGTGAGCACCGGCGATCTCGTCGTCGTGCTGGAAGCTATGAAGATGGAGAATCCGGTGACCGCTCACAAGGACGGTGTCATCACCGGACTTGCCGTCGAGGCGGGGGCGGCCATCACCCAGGGCACCGTTCTGGCCGAGATCAAGTAGCCGGCTACCGCGCGACGGTGGAACCGGTCGAGATCAACGCCGGTGCGTGGTACCTGCTGCCGCTGCGCACCGAGGACTGGGTTGCCGACATCTGTTACGCATGGGCGGTCTGTGAACCCACCACCGGTGACCCAGTCGCGGAGGTCATGCTGGATCCGCGAAGCGGAATCGTCACCTCGCGTGCACAACCGGGACAGGACGACGCCGCTGCCGCGGCAGCGGAATCGGTGCGACGATTCGCCGCGGGTCTCAACGGCCCGACAGCTCCCACACAGCGGCCGACATCCGGTCCGTGATCGCGGCGACCGTGACCCGTCCGCCGTCGTCAGCACGGCATGACATCGCTTGCAGGACAGCGTTATTGCGCAATCGCGCCTCGCCATGGCACACCCAGGTCAACGGGATGCCGATCTGCTGTTTGCGCCAGTGAACAGTGTCGGCATCGACCGCCGGAACACTGAAACTCCAGGCGGCATCACCACCGGTACCCAGGGCGCGCTGACCGTCACACGCCTTCGCATCGCGGGTAGCCATGGTGAATGCGGCCGCAGCCGCGCCGGTGTCCGGGTACACCGCGACAGCCTCGGCCACCACGTGTTCATGGGTGTCGCCGTCAGTGAACAACAGCACATGGAACCTCGACCACGAGTCACCCATGAACGACGACATTCCGACCGCATCCAAAGCCGAGCAGGCCGGCACCGCCGACGCCCCGACAATGGGCCGGGATCGGTCGGCGTCGACCTGCAGCCTGACCCCGACCGCGTCACCGATCTCAGCCGGGCCGAGGAGAACTTGATCAGCGTCGGCCACCCGCAGCCCGGTCGTCGACAGCGCGCGATCCCATCGCGCGGCACCGGACACGGTGTGTGCGCAACCGGCGAGCGCAAGAGCCGTCGAGGCGATCAGTGCCACCTGCAGCCGCATGGGCAGGAATGCTAACCGGGCGAGCGTGACCGCGTCGAAAGACCGAGGTCTTCACCCAGGCAGTCGGCGGCGGCGAGGCCGGAGAGTCCGGCCATCGGCACGCCGCCGCCGGGATGTGCACTGCCGGAGGCGAGGTACAGCCCGCGCATACCCCGCACCCGATTGGGTGGGCGCTTGAACGCGGCGAACCGGTCGTTACTGGCCGCGCCATAGATGGCGCCACGGCTACCGGGGAATTCGGCGGCCAGGTCTGCCGGGGTGCGCCGCCAGACCAGCGCGTCACCGTCGCTCCAGCGGCCCGCCGCCCGAATCCGATGCTCCATTGCCTCCGCCAGGGTGTTCCAGACCTCCGGCGCCCGCGGCCCATGCGCGGGTTCGGCCGGGGCGTTGGCCATCGCGAATACGGGTTCGGCATCCGGCCACCCAGTCAGTCCGTGGCAGCGTTCCTGTGCGCACAGGTAGACCGTCGGCGACACCGGGGGCCGGTCGCGATCGAAGATATCGGCGAACTCCGCGTCGTAGTCGGCCGGGAACAGCACCTCGTGCGGTCGGCGGTCGGCCAGCCGGGCAGCGCGCAACACCCCGGTCCAACCGGACATCGAGGGCGGCGCCGCAGCGGGCAGATACCGGACGGCATCGGACAACCCACCGTTGCGAAGCCATCCGGCGTCGGCGTTCACCACGACCGCCCGGCCGAGCCGCAGCCCGCCGCCAGCCAACTCGACACCGATGGCCTCGCCGTCGCGCACCACCACCCGCTCGATCGGGACCCCGCACTCGATGACACCACCGCGGGCCTCGATGGTTGCGGCCATCGCTGAGACCAACGCACTGATGCCACCCTGGACGCCATAGCCCCCGAGCGAAAGTTCTACGTGCGCAATACAATTCAGGGTGGCCGGGGCGCTTCGGGGATCACTGCCGTTATAGGTCGCGTAGCGGCGCAGAAGCATCCGCAGATGCGGCTCGCGGACGTGGCGGTCGATGCCGCCGGCCATGCTGCGCAGCGGATCGATCGCGGCAACGGCGCGCGGACGGCGCACTGCGAGGCCAACCATCGCCGCCCACGTCGGAGCCGGGCCCTCGACGAAATTCGGTGCCGCCGACTCCCAGATAGAGCGGCTGTAGCCCAGGAATGCCGCGAGTTCGCCCTCTGCGGCCGGTCCGAGTGCCGATCGGACGTTGGCGAGCGTCTGGTGCGGATCGTGGGCGACGTCGAGCGCACAGCCGTCGGCGTAGTGGTAGCGGAACCCCGGATCCAGCCGACGTAGGTCCACGACGTCGTCGAGTCGCACACCGGCACGAGCGAAAAGCCCGCCGAACACCTCGGGCAGTGTCAGCACGCTGGGGCCGGTCTCGACCCGCACCCCGTCCAACTCGACGTTGCCGGCCTTGCCGCCCGGCCGCGGCCCGGCCTCGAGCACCCGCACACTCGCCCCGCGGGCGGCCAGTGCGAGTGCGGCGGCCAGTCCGCCGATACCGGCGCCGATCACCAGCACGTCGGCGTCACGCTCAACTGACATGCGGCTCCCCGCGTCCGGCGGCCCGCAGCATCCGCGAACCGAGTCCATTCTGGGTCGCTCGAGGCCGGGGAGCCACCAGCGCGCTGAAGCCGGGCAGTGGGTCGCGGGGGTGGGTCCGGGCCCGGCGCCCGTCGGTCGCCGCCCGAACCGCGGTATCGATCACGTCCAGTCCGTCCAGAAGCGCCTTCTCGACCGCGGGCATCGGCCCACCGACGACCGCGCCCGGGATCGGCGTCGAGAAGCGCACCAGCGCGGCCGGGCGGTCTCGTTCCAGGAACACGTAGTCAAGGCTCACCGCGACCAGATCCACCGGATTGTGGTCATGCAGGATGCCCAGACCCCCCTTGAGGTCCAGCGGACGCAGATGGGCCGGACGCTGCCGGCCCTGCGGGAAGATCCACAGCGCGCGGCCGGGCCGATCCAGCACGTCGGCGGAGGCCTGCAGGCATTCCCGGGCGCGGTCGGGGGTGCTGCGGTCCAGTGGCAGGGCGCCGAGCCAGCCCAGGAACGGCAGGGTGCGAATACTCCGGACGTCTACCATCGCCCAGCCCACTCCGCCGAGTGCTTCGTCGAGCACGAGCAGAAGCATCGGGTCCCACCAGGCGACATGGTTGGCGGCGAAAATGAGCGGTCGATCGGCCAGGGCGGCACGGGCGGCGGGCAAGCCGTGGACCCACAGCCCGTCCAGCCCGCATGCAACGCGGCGGCGGGCGTAAGGCCGGGTGACGCGAAGGAAGGCGGGCCGGCGGGAGTCCCCGGCCCGGGCCAGGGCCTTACGGTCGGAGCTCACGCGCGCTCGGCGCGGGCGGAGTAGGAACGCCCGCGCCAGCGGATGTCGCCGCGGCGGCTCATGCGAAAACTATTGCCCAGCACGCCCATCATGGCCAGCACGGCCACCGGATGCAGCAGCACGCTGAGCGGACTGTGGCCGTAACGCAATGCCATGATGAGCCGCAGACACACGTTGGCTCCCACGCCGACCGCGGCGGCGGCGGCCAGCTGCCCGGAACCGGTCGCCAGCGCCAGTGGCAGGGCGACGTAGGGCGCGACGAACAACAGCACGTGCAAACCCATCACGACGATCATCGCCAGAGGGTGTCCGCCGATGCCCTCGTAGAAGTTCTTGGTGAAACCACGCATGAGTGCCGCGCCGTCCGGGTACATCCGGCACTCGGCCATCCGGTCGCCGTCGGCGAAGACGACCCGCCGGCCGCTCTGTTTGACCGCGCGGCACATTGCCATGTCATCGACGAGTTCGGCGCGCACCCGAGACCAGCCGCCCACCGCCTCCAGCGCGCTGCGGCGGATCATCAGTAGCTGTCCGTTGGCCGCCAGAACCCGCGGATCGCGGGTCCGGTAGATCAGCGGCATCGGCAGCCATGCCACATAGGACAGATGCAACAGTGGAATCATCAACCGTTCGACCAAGCTTCCGGTGCGCTGCCGGGGCACCGCCGTCACCACCGCAGCGCCGAGTCCTCCCGTCACCTGCTCGGCCGTGCCGAGCAACGACAGCATCCGCAGCACGCCGTCGGAGCGCAGTGTGACATCGGCGTCGATATTCAGGATCACATCGCTGCCGGCAAGCGCGCTCAGTCGTTGCAACGCATACGGTTTGCCGACCCAGCCGACCGGCAGGGTGTCACCGGTGATCACCCGCAGGCGTGGCAGTTCGGCCTGCAGGCGCGCAAGCACCGTATCGGTGCCGTCGGTAGAGCCGTCGTCGTAGACGATGATCTCGACGATCGGGCCGTGCGCGGCATCGACGGATCGGACGCAGCGCTCGATGTTGGCCACCTCGTCACGCGCCGGTATCAACACGCTGATGCCGTCCGGTGCGGCTGCGGCCGCCTCGGGCAGCGCGCTCCCACGGGTCCAGCGCACCGCGTTGAACGCCACCAGGCCCAGCGGCACCAGCGCGGGCAGAGCCAGCAGGGTGGCGATGGCCCGGGTTCCGCCCAAGCTCATACCCGCGCCCCCGGGGTCCCACTCAGCGATCTGCCGCCGCTGAGCAACCTGCCGCTGAGCAACCTGCCCCAGCGGCCCTCGCTGTCGCCGGAAAACAGCGGCAGCCACATCGAATTGGGGCCGGCGGCCCGATGCACGCGCATCCGCACCAGCGGCCGCAGCAGGTGCATATCGACCCGATCGGGTACCAGGTTCTCACCGATCCCATAGCCCTCATCCGAACCGCACCGACCCCGCAGCTGATAGCGCTGATAGAACGGCCCGTTGTCGAGCAGCGCGCTGACGTCAACCTGGACCGGCCGGCCGTCCGGATCAGCGAAGGTGGCACCGGTGGGCCAGCGCAGCCCCCACGCGCTGCGACGAAGGCCGCTGACCGCAAGGCCGGCATCCTCGCGAACGCGGCTGGTGCCGTCGGCGGCGAGTTCCACAACCAGGTCACGCGCGGCTGCCCCGTCGGCGGTGGGCTGCAAGCGGTAGAAGATCAGGTCGCGGCCCGGTAGCGCGACCCGGCCCCACCACCAGCTTTGAACACCCAGTCCGTGTAGGGGTTGCGCGCCGCTGTTGCGGTCGTGGTAGCCACTGCCCTCGACCCGCAGCGCTCCGCCGGGGGTCTGCAGTTCCAGTCGGCCCCGACTCGCGCCGATCATCGGCGTCCACCGGTGCGTGCAGTCGGGATTGGCGGGCACAGCGGCGTCGACGAAACCTGCGTCGCGGCGCAGCGACCCGGAGAGCCACATCTGTCCGGTGGCCCGGCCGCCGGTGGGCAGGGCGAGGTCGAGGGTGGCCCGCAACTCACGGGTCGGGGCCGCACCCGCCGCACCCGGGGTGTCGATCCAGGCGAAGGTACAGTCGCCGATCCGCCACGACCTTCCGTCGTCACCCCAGGAGCACTGATCGGGTGGAAATTCGGAGAGCAGATAAAACCGCTCGCGGCCGCCGCCGTAGACGACCAGATTGACGCTGGGACGGTCGATCGGCAGTTGCGGCCGGCCGGCGCGCGACGCCGCGGCGTAGCCCGGCAGAAAGGGCAGCCCCCAGGACCAGATGAGGGTCGCGCCCTGGCCCTGATCGTCGACAATGTCGACGTAGAACCAGGTGAAGCCGCCCGGACTTCGCATGATTGCGGGGTCGGGCGCACTGTCGGCAGAACAGATCGTGATCAGGAGGCCTCCGGAATCCGGCCCGGGGTGGGCCCGGAACCTGCGGGATCTAGGCTAACGTCATTGCACTCGTGGGCCATCACCCGCTCACGCCGGTGTTTTGTGAAAGGCAACCGGACATGACCTCCATGCTTTTCGACGTCTACACACTCAAACCGATGCAGCGTCGCTACCTCACAATCACGATGGACCGGGTGTCGCGGTCCTTCGCACTGGTCGTCCCCTGGTTGGAGGACCCACTACAGGACTATATGGCGACGGCCTATCTGCTCTGCCGCGCGCTGGACAATATCGAGGACTGCGGTCAGCCCCTGGCGTGGCAGCAGCAGCGCTTCGCCGAATTCACCGGACTGCTGGCCGAGCCCAAATCCGCGCCCGCCCGGCTGGCCGAATGGGAAGCGGCGTCGTGGCCCGGACTGTCAGCGGACGAACGGGCGTTGATGACACTCGAGGGCGGATTGCCGCTGTGGTTGATCTACGCCAGCTTTCCGAACCGCACACGCTCGATTCTGCGGAACTGGATTTCGGTGATGGCCAACGGGATGGAAGCGGTCTGCGACCCGGCGCAGTCTGCGTCGGTGACCCTGCACCGCGACGTCCGGGTGCTGACGACGGTCGAGGCCTACAACGACTACTGCTATTCGGTGGCCGGCACCGTGGGCGGGATGGGCACCGAGCTCGTCATCGACCACTATGGGTTGTCGTGCACCGAAGCGACGAGCCTGCTGGCCGGCAGCCAGGCCTGTGGGCGCGCACTGCAGAAGACCAACGTACTCAAGGATTTCGCCGAAGACCTCGAGCGTCAGATCTGCTACCTGCCTGATGAGTGGCTGCGCGACATCAACCACACACCGTTGGAATTGGCCGGTGCTCCGGTCGTTTGGATTCAGGATCTGCTTGACGATATCCTCACCGAGTTACGAAGCGCCACAGCGTATGTGCTGGACGTACCGCACCGGGCCAAGGGTTATCGAATTGCCTCCCTGATGTGTTTACTGCCGGCCTACGAGACGATCCTGAGCGCGGCTCGGCAGCGGTCAGAGCTGTTCACGACCGGACATCAGATCAAAATCGACCGAGCGACGATGGTCCGGTGCATTCACGACGCCGCCTCGCTCGCAGTCGATGACGACGCCATCCGCGGCCTCAGTCAGGACTTCGAACGAGCGATCCGCGACATGCTGCAGACAGCCGCTCTGGCGCCGTGACCCTCAGCCAACGGTGCCGAAGAAGGTGCGCACGTCGTCGATGAACAACTCGGGTTGTTCGAACGCAGCGAAGTGCCCGCCGCGCGGCATGTCGGTCCAGTGGGTGATGTTGTACTTCGGCTCGCACCACCGCCGCGGCGCCCTCAGGATCTCGTTGGGGAAGGCCGCGATGCCGGTCGGCACCTCGACCCGGCCGCCCTCGGCGAGGTTCTTGAAGCTCTCCCAGTACAGCCGGGCCGACGATGCGCCCGACTCGGTGGCCCAGTACAGCATCACGTTGTCCAGCATCTCGTCTCTGCTCAGCACGTTCTCGGGGTGACCGTCGCAGTCGGTCCACGCCCAGAACTTCTCGACGATCCACGCCATCTGCGCCACCGGCGAATCGACCAGCCCGTAACCAAGGGTCTGCGGCCGAGTGGATTGCTCCTCGGAGTACCCCATGCCCCAGCGCTGGTGGTAGATCAGCGCCTCAAGGGCCGCCTGCTCACCGGCCGTCGGGTCGGCCATCGCCTCCGGCGTCGGCATGGCGATGGGCATATTGGTGTGGATCGCGATGCAGCCGTTGCCGTCGGCCGAGGCGTTACGCCCGATCTCGGTGGTGACAGCCGCACCCCAGTCGCCACCCTGGGCGCCGTAGCGCTCATAGCCGAGCCGGGCCATCAGGGTGCCCCAGGCCGTCGCGATCCGTTCGACAGTCCAGCCGGTGGCGGTAGGTTTGCCGGAGAATCCGTAGCCGGGCAGCGACGGGCACACCACGTGGAAGTCGCGACTCAATGGCTCGATGATCTTCGAGAACTCGACGATCGAACCGGGCCAGCCGTGGGTGATGATCAATGGCAGCGCGTCGGGGTTCGCACAGCGCTGGTGGATGAAATGGATATCCACGCCGTCGATATCGGTGACGAACTGATCGAAGTGGTTCAGCGCGGCCTCCCGGGCCCGCCAGTCATACCCATCCGCCCAGTAGGCGGCCAACTCCCGGGTGTAGTCCAGCGGGATGCCCTGGGTCCAGTCCGACACGCATTCGCGCTCCGGCCAGCGAGTGCGGCTCAGGCGCTCCCTCAGATCGGTCAGGTCGGCGTCGGGAACGGCGATCCGGAACGGATGGACAGCTGGGGAATTGTCGGCCATGGGCCTGATTATGGCCGCCCGGGTTCACTAGGCTCGCAGGTATGCGCCTGGTGATCGATCTCAACAAGTGCCAGGGGTATGCGCAGTGCATTCCCCTGGCGCCCGACGTTCTACGACTGAGTGGCGAGGAAGCCGTCACCTACGACCCGAACCCGGACGACTCGCAGCGCCAGCAGGTGCTGCGTGCCGCGGCGTCCTGCCCAGTTCAGGCCATCATCGTGGAGCTCGATCCGCCGGCCGACCGGGACACGAAGTGACCGGAATCTATTCGTTCGATGAGATCGTCAAGAAGTTCCGAGCCGAGGGCCGCATCGTCATCGTGGGCGCCTCACTGGCCGGCCTGCGCGCCGCGGAAGCGTTGCGGGAGAAGGGTTTCGAAGGTTCTCTGACGATCATTGGTGACGAACCGCACGAACCCTACGACCGCCCGCCGCTGTCAAAACAGGTGCTCAAGGGCTGGGTGCCGGCCAATCACACCAAGCTGCCCCGCCTGCGCCGGGTCGACGCCGACTGGCGTCTCGGCGTCGCCGCGGTGGGCCTGGACCGGTTCACCCACGTCGTGAAACTGGCCAACGGCGAGGAAGTCGAATACGACCGGTTGCTGATCGCTACTGGAACCCGGGCCCGGCCCTGGCCCAACCCGGAGGAAGCCGCACTGCAGGGCGTGCACTCGGTTCGCACCGTGGAGGACGCCGCAGCACTGGCCGCCGCACTGAAGGCGCGCCCCACGCGGGTGCTCATCGTCGGATCGGGTTTCGTCGGCTCCGAAATCGCTTCGGTGTGCCGCGATCTGGACCTGCCGGTCACCGTGGCCGAACGCGGCAAGGGCCCGTTGATGGGAGCGCTGGGCGGGGTGATCAGCGAGATCGCCGCAGCAATGATGCGCGACGCCGGAGTCGATCTGCGTACGGGAGTGTCGGTGGACGGCCTCGAGGGCGACGGCGGCCACGTTCGCCGGGCCCGCCTCTCCGACGGCACCGTTCTCGACGTCGACGTGGTGGTTGCCTCACTGGGATCCATCCGCAATGTGGAGTGGCTCGAAGGCGCGCAACTCGCCGCCGGCCAATGGGGACTGGCGTGCGACGCGGGATGCCGCGCATTCGATATCAACGGCGTGGTGACCGACCACATCTTCGTTGCCGGCGATGTCGCCCGCGCACCGCATGTGCTGTACGACTACGAGTTCATGTCCCAAGAGCATTGGGACAATGCGGTTTTCGGCGCCGAGGTCGCGGCCAACAATATGATCAACCTGGAAGTAGGTCGTCGCCCGCATCTGCCGCTGCCGTCATTCTGGTCCGGACAGTTCGGGGTCAATATCAAAAGTGTCGGGGTGTGCTCCTACGGCGATGAGATCGTGTTCACTCAGGGCTCACCAGCCGACCGCCGCTTCGCAGCCGCCTACGGCAAGAACGGCCGCATCGTCGGCGCGGTCACGTTCAACCACGGCAAATGGCTGCCCTACTACGCCGAGATGATCGAACGGTCCGCTCCGTTCCCACCGCCTCCACCCGGATACGACCGGCCGGCGGATGCCGACGTGATGCCGGCCCGTTTCCCTGATCCACGTGAACCGGCGGGGCTGCCCGACGTGGTGCTGACCGGACACGACCCGACATCGCGTGGCGCCGAATTCCGGCCCCGCAGCCACTAGAGAGCCACAGGCAGGAGATCACCAATGGACGCTGCAACCGCCTGGGCCGAGGCGATGAAGTTCTCCAACCGCCCGAACCCCTACCCATACTTCGAGGAACTGCGCAAGACGCCCGTCGCCAAGGTCGCCGAGCACACTTACGTCGTCACCGGCTACCCGGAAGTGCTTGCGCTGGCGCATGATCCGCGGATCAGCTCCGATATCGGCCGCAGTCCGTCCGGGTTGTTCGGGGAGAGCGACGCCAAACTCGAGGCGTCCGAGGCGGCCCAGGCCAAAGACAGCAGCATGCTGGTCTCCGACCCGCCCGGCCACGACACGATGCGGCGGCAGTTCATGCGCCACTTCGGGCCGCCGCACACCCCGGATCTGATCCCTTCGCTGGCATCGTTCGTAGTCGATCTGGCCAACGAACTGCTCAACAACGTGAAGGCGCGCGGCGGCACCCGGATGGATGTCGTCGACGACTTCTCCTACCCGATCCCGGTATCGGTGATCTTCCGGGTGATGGGGGCGCCGATCGACGACGAACCAAAGTTCCACGCCTGGGTGGTGGACTTCATGCAGGGCGCAGACGTAGGTCCGGAACGCGACACCGCCGACGGCAGAGCTGCGGTGGCCAAGGCAGCTGCGAGCATGGCGGAGCTGGACGCCTACATGCGCGCCATGGTCGAGCGCCTCGCCCGCGAGCCCGGTCCGGGCCTGCTGTCGGCGGTGCTGCACGACGACGGACCGGACGGGCCGGTATCGCAGGAAGTGGCGGCGTCCAACGCCATGCTGCTCCTGATCGCCGGGCACGACTCCACCGTCAACACCATCACCAATACCGTGATGACGCTCCTTCGCAATCCGGGTTCGTGGGATCTATTGCGGGACAACCCGGAACTGGTCCCCCGCACCGTCGAGGAGGTGCAGCGACTGCAGGGGGCAGTGCAGTTCTTCCCGAGCCGCTGGGCTACCGCCGACATCGAGATCGCCGGCACCCGGATCCCGGCCGGCTCAGCGGTCTTTCTGGTCTACGCCGCCGCCAACCGCGACCCGCGCCGTTTTCCCGACCCGGACCGGTTCGACCCGATGCGAGAGGACAACGAGCACGTCGGCTTCGGCAGCGGTATCCACACCTGCTTCGGCGGTCCGCTGGCCCGTTTGGAGGTGAATCTGGCGCTCGAGGTATTCCTGCGGCGGGTGCGCTCGCCGCGGCTTGTCGTCGACCCGCCGCCGTACCGGCACAACCAGGTGTTCCGCGGTCCGCGGCACCTCTGGGTGGACTACGCCGAGATCCTGGATTGATGTCACCCGATCCACTGGCACGTTTCGCTCCCGCAACCCGGGACTGGTTCACCGGAACCTTCGCCGCGCCCACTCCGGCCCAGGAGCAAGCCTGGTCGGCGATAGGCGACGGCGAGCACACCCTGGTGATCGCCCCGACCGGATCGGGTAAGACGCTGGCGGCCTTCCTGTGGGCGATCGACCGGCTGGCCCATGAGCCCGGCACCGGCACCCGGGTGCTCTACATCTCGCCACTGAAGGCACTCGCCGTCGACGTCGAACGCAACCTGCGCACTCCACTGGCGGGTATCTCCCGAATCGCCGACCGCGACGGTGCACCAGCGCACACGATCAGTGTCGGCGTCCGCTCCGGGGACACCCCACCGGCCCAGCGCCGCGCGCTGCTCGCCAACCCACCCGACATCCTGATCACCACACCGGAATCGTTGTTCCTGATGCTCACCTCGGCGGCCCGGGACACCCTGGCCGACGTCCAATGCGTAATCGTCGACGAGGTGCACGCGGTGGCCGGGACCAAACGCGGCGCGCACCTTGCCCTTTCGCTGGAGCGCCTGGATGCACTGCTGCCCACACCAGCCCAGCGGATCGGTCTATCGGCAACCGTGCGCCCACCCGAAGAGGTAGCCCGGTTCCTGACCGGGGGACGACCGGCCCGCATCGTCGCCCCGCCATCGGCCAAAACCTTCGACCTCGCCGTGCAGGTGCCGGTGCCCGATATGACCAACATGGAGAACAACACCATTTGGCCCGACGTCGAGGCGCGCATCGTCGACCTGATCGAATCGCACTCCTCGACCATCGTCTTCGCGAACTCACGGCGGCTGGCCGAGAAGCTGACGGCCCGGATCAACGAGATCGGTGCCGAACGTTCCGGCGACGAACTCGTCGAACCCCTGGCTCGTGCCCACCACGGGTCGGTGTCCAAGGAGCAGCGCGCCCAGGTCGAAGACGAACTCAAGACCGGGCGCCTCAAAGCAGTCGTGGCGACCTCGAGCCTGGAACTCGGGATCGACATGGGCGCAGTGGATCTGGTAATCCAGGTCGAGGCGCCGCCATCGGTGGCCAGCGGGCTGCAGCGGGTCGGCCGGGCCGGCCACCAGGTTGGCGAGATCTCCCGCGGGGTGTTGCTGCCCAAGCACCGCACCGACCTGATCGGCTGCGCGGTCAGTGTGCAACGGATGGCCACCGGCGAGATCGAGACCATGCGAGTGCCGGCCAATCCGCTGGACATCCTTGCCCAACACACCGTGGCGGCGTGTGCCATCGATCCCCTCAATGCCGAGCAGTGGTTCGACACCGTCCGGCGCAGCGCCCCGTTTGCGACGCTGCCGCGCAGCGCTTTCGAGGCGACACTGGACCTGCTCAGTGGCAAGTACCCGTCGACCGACTTCGCCGAACTGCGACCCCGCCTGGTCTACGACCGCGACACCGGCACTCTGACCGGCCGCCCCGGCGCACAGCGACTGGCCGTCACCTCCGGTGGCGCAATCCCCGACCGTGGCATGTTCGCGGTGTATCTCGCGACCGAAAAGCCTTCGCGGGTGGGCGAACTCGACGAGGAGATGGTCTACGAGTCCCGGCCCGGCGACGTCATCGCACTCGGCGCGACGAGCTGGCGTATCACCGAGATCACCCATGATCGAGTGCTGGTCGTGCCCGCACCCGGCGTTCCGGCACGGCTTCCATTCTGGCGCGGCGACGCCGTGGGACGGCCCGCCGAACTCGGCGCGGCAATCGGCCGGTTCACCGGCGAGCTGTCCGGATTGGACCGTGCCGACTTCGATGACCGCTGTACCGCACTAGGTTTCGCCGACTACGCCGGCGACAACCTGTGGCGCCTGCTCACCGAT